>JAAUYG010000779.1_pt1 | contig 24015 bp, 27 predicted proteins | sample 7278091 | NCBI WGS metagenome assembly JAAUYG01 (sample SAMN14350201, study PRJNA611818) | marine sediment metagenome | isolation source: surface marine sediment (0.6m) | place: French Polynesia: Moorea | collected 2018-08 | reverse complement strand
ACCTTGAAAGGTCAAACTCAAGGTCACTTACATTTTAAGTGGTAGGAGAGGTGTATGTTATACATATATTTGCCAGTATTGTATTACCACGGTAATCTGTATGTCACAGAAAAGGGCTTATCCAGGCGGGCAGGGTTTTCCGCTGTCCCAGTGGTCTTTCTTGTTCTCTTTGATGTCAATAATGACAAAATGATTATTCTGTTTGTGTTGATGTTGACAAGTTTGAGAAAGGATGCTTATTCTGCTGCAGTGTTGACAGTAAGTTTGGTGCAGAATGATTCTGTTTGTGTCAATGTTGACAGTGGGTTTGGGACAGATTTAATGTGATGGGATTAATGATAATAATCCCACATAGTAGTAGTAGTAGTAGTAGTAGTAGTAGTAGTAGTAGTAGTAGTAGTAGTACTAATAGTAGTAGTAATAGTAGTAGTAGTAGTAGTAGTACTAATAGTAGTAGTAGTAGTAGTAGTAGTAGTAGTAGTAGTAGTAGTAGTAGTACTAGTAGTAGTAGTAGTAGTAGTAGTAGTGTTGCTATACATTGAGATGGAATTACTTAATGGCTGATAGTATACTATAAATACATACTTCACCTTATACTGTGCGTATACCAACTATAGCTTACAGATAGATCATGGCAGTTATTATGTTTAATACTATCGTATTCCAGGTACTTCGCTAAAGTATATGCAAGGAATCACTTCAGTGCGGTTGTATCGGATCCAGTGGCAGTCCATGTGGTAACTCAAATAACAAAGGTTACGATTGAGATTTTAGAAGGAGAGTTCATCATTGGCTACCAGATACGATTCTGGGCTCAGCACTACGCGGGCAGTGATATCACATACCACTGGAGCTTTGGTGATGTCACCAGGAATACGACCTCTGACAAAATCTATCATGTCTTTAACAGGTAACAAAGACTGAATTTCTGTAGTTTAGTGACACATATTTACTGGCATGCAAATTATTTATCGCATTTTAAACACCGTGACAACTGCATGTTCAGTCCTTTTGTGATCATCAGAGAATGGTTTACAAAAAAAAAGTGAAATACTCTTTCCAATGTTATGGTGGGGTGGGAAGGAATGATGGGGGGGGGGGGCGTCAGATTGTGTCAGCTTTGCTATTATGTCTGCCAGGATTTTATTAGTGGGGGGTGGAGAGTGGGGGGTGGAGGAGGGGTCAGTACACACCCTGAAATACATTGAGTTGTATGTAGGATAAAATTATGTTTAATTTGGGGGGGGGAGGGGGGAGCTGCAGCCTCATAATTTTTACTAGTGGAGTGTAAGCATATGCTTGTGTTGTAAAGATACAGGTTGCTAGATAGATACTTGTGAAAAGAAAGTGATATGTGAGGTACCAAGTTTGGTATTATGTCCTCTCACCAGCTTCCAGAAAAAAAAAAAAAACTTAAGTTCAAACACAATTCCAATAATCACCATGGCAACCATCAAATTTTCACTGCTTTGTATCAGTATTGGACATAAAGATATTTTCCGAAATCGGAGCCCTGATGCTATGCAGTATAAGAAACCCACCATGGGAAAAAAATGTTTAGCCTATAATTTGACACTAAATAAATGTCTTTGCAGGAGTATGGAATATGACGTGACAGTAGTTGCCAGAAATCCACTCGGAGAGTCGTCGGACACGATGAAGTTGTTCATTATGAGCAGCATCTGCCACAAGCCACAACTGGAGATACTGGGCAACAAGAAACAAGGGCAAACTCGCACTTGGAGAAAGGCTAGTTGAAAAAAGAGTACTAGCTGCAGTCATTAAAGTCAACCTTTCCTCTGTTCCAACTCTGTACTCTCTGTTTTTCCCAGTACTCCCAAGATTAAAGTATTACGGAACCTGAAATAAAGGCCGCGGCTTCTGTTGCAAAATACGGTATCCTCAAGTCGCATTTCACAAATTAAAGTCTGGCTATTGAATTGATTGAAATATTACATCTTCCAGTTTACGGTAATAATAAATAGAAATAAATAAGCCCGTAGAATTGATAGTATTTGAAATGCATCAAAAGACAGTCACATGACTTTGAAATCTTTAACAGAAAATTTTGTTCATAGACGCAAGACCTGTCCTAAGAACCTTACTAAAGTCATACAAAAAGTTATCTAATCGACTGACATAAAAATTCAGGCTTAAATGTATTTGTAGGTTAGGGTGTGGCTAAAGTACTTCAGTCTATTTGTCATAATGTAAAATTTCTGTGTATTTTCCCTTCTTTAGGTTTATCGGTCCAAAGAGATCAAGATTGAAGCCAATGTTGTCATCAACTGTACCATAACGAACATGGCCCTGTATAACTGGACGGTCAGCAGGCAGGAGTCGGGGGCTCCCATTGCTAACAGCAACATCTCGTCCGAGGTCTTCAGAGATCCCATTCTCTTCCTGCCCAAACGAAGTCTTGACTATGGCCATTACATCGTTAGCTTAGTGGTATGGGATTTCATGGCGACATTCAAACTGAATTTATATTTTATTATCTTCAAAAATAAGTCTCTAACTATATACAGTGGTCCCCCTCTAATAAGGACACCCCTTCTGCCAAACTATGCTGTCATTATTAGAGATATCCTTTGGACGTCCTTAGAGGCATCCTTTGGTAAGAGGGAGTATTTCATTGATTCATGGTACTTGCTGTGAATGAACTCGATACATTGTCCACTCGTAGGAACACCCAAGGGTACATTATGTAGTGCTCTAGTTTAGGACTGACCCAGGGTCCCAAGAAAAGTTGGTCTGATATATAGCAAGTTTAATAAAAGTAGAAAAGCTCATGATTTGGGAGCAAATGAAGTTATTTTAATCTACATGCTGGCGTTATAATAAGATGTTTTCTGAAAATGGAGAGGACACCCTTGACTGCTTCTGGTTAAGTTTAATCACTCTCAGATAACAGCTGTTGCTGGTTATCACCTAAAACCATTTGAAGATATCTGTGGACAGGTATAGAGTGAAACCTCTCTTGAGACACCACTGCCATGATGAAAGACCGACCCCTCCCTGTCTTGAAAGCCCACACATTCCTGGCAGAATGTCCCACATTACCATACAACTGAACCTGAAGCGAAGGACTGCCTGTCTTTGAGAGGCGACAATTGTTTGGCCATTGGAACGGTCTTTCAAGAGAGGTTCTGCCATATAAGGGTCCTGACTGTGGCTGTGAACTATGAATTTCTGTCTTTGCCTTAGGTTCAGATGAACGGTACTATCGTGTATGAGAGAGCCGAGGCAAATGTGGAGGTCACGCCCACCCCGCTGGTTGCTGTTATTCGTGGTGGAATTCAGCGATATTTCTACCACAATGAAACTGTTCTCGTCAGCGGACAACTGTCCTATGATCCGGATTTTCCTGGTGTCACAGACTTCAGGTCAGTCAGGGGCCAGGTTGTTACAAATGTCCAAAGCAAATTTAAGGATGGAAAAGTTGTTGCTTGTACCAATGGCCCAGTACGGGATTAGTGAAATTAAGTTCCTTTGTAGGCTTTTCTGAGACTTAAAATTTTTTTGTCATAACCGAAGGGAAATAGTAGTTTTTCGCTTTGATAATGTAAAGCCTGTGGTATTTTCATGAGCTATATTATATAGGTATAAAGAATCTGGAAAAATTTGCCTTTACCTGTAGGAAGCCATTATGCAATGCTTAAAAGGATCCTCTGCATAAGAGCTAACAATATAAAGAGCTACTCTTAGGCGATATCCGAAGTGTTTTCCTCTTCATGTATTCAAGGTATCAGTGGAGCTGCTATGACCTCATTGTGCCAGACAAAGGCTGCTTCAAGGTCAATGACAACGTTGCCCTTGGCGATGCTACAAGCTCGCAGCTGTCGATTCCGGGTCACCTTTTCCGTGTCGACAATGGTGTGAAGGCGTTTGTGTTCAACCTGACAGTGTGGCGAGAGAACCGCGAGCCAGCCTGGACATATCAAGTCCTCGAAATGGAAGGGACCACCATGTTGGAGTAAGTAGGGAGGGGTGGTGGGTGGTAGAGGAGACGCACAGGTGAACCGTCATGTGCAACTAGGATAATTTTTGATATGGCAGAAAAAGAGTTTTTGGTTGGATACCTTTTCATACCTTTTCCAAATATCAACTTGTCACTTCTCACAAATCTTAGATGTTAATTGTCAGAAGGAATCTTTGATATTGGATGAAGGTCGTCACAGCGCTGCTTCAAATTGTGCAAGGTCTTCCGATTGGTCAATTTTCCAACTTAAATATTTTGTTGGTTATTTTTTCCCATCAGTGTGAACATCCTGTGTCCGCAGTGTGAAGGCTTGGTAAACAAGGACCAGAGCCTGGTCCTGGAGGCCTACCACAGCGGGCTGGAGGAGAGAGACCTGGAGTACCAGTGGGAGTTCTTCATCCTGGTCACTCCGCAGGACCCTCGCGACTTGGCAGGTGTGTCACAGAAATAGGATTATGTCCTAGTGGCTGGGGGCACATCATCAGGGGCCATGTTTCCGGAACAAACTCAAAACTCCAATAACTAACTTAAGTTGACTTTGCAGGTGTGGGACAGAAATAGGATTATCTCATAGTGGCTGGCACATCGGAGAGTTTCTTGAAATATCTTAAGCAAAAAAATACAGTCTTAAGATTAGAAAGAAAAACAATGATTTGCAGAAGCGATTTGTGGGCTTAAGTATGTTTTCAGACTTGTGTCTCTAGAAATGGGGCCCAGACTCACAGACATCTGCAGGAATAAGAAAAAACATCGCACTTGCAAGAAATTTCATTACATTATCAAGCCTGTGTATTTGTATACAGTCCTTCCTGCATTTTGAGACATCCCCCGAAGTTTAAAATGTTCTGTGAATTTTAAGACTACTGAGTGGAGTTCATTACTGTAATTAAACTTGTGTTTTCAATATTGTCACAGTGACCTGCAAGTTACATGAGTTAAGACTGCCGTAAGTTTTAAGACTAGCTTTGCTACTCAAAGCGTGGCCCTAATAACTTTGCAAGGAAAATCTCTACCAATGTATGAAAATTTGTTCGGTACATGTCCAATATACCTGCATTAGAGTCTATAATTTGAAAAAAAAAAAGATCCATATACAACATATTGGGCAATCCAGTTCAGAGAGTATTATTACATGCAGTGCTAGTCGGGTGTTGCTTGGTTATTAATGTATGAGGTGAGCTAAGTAATAGTTTTATATTAATGTACTGGTATATTGTGACAAATATTCGATAAATTATGTCACTGGGGGTTCGTAATAAAAACACTCCATTATACACCCAGGCTTGCATCTGATAATTGCATGGCATACATGCTTTAATAAATATATGTATACTGATTTATGGTACTTGCGAAGGGCTATATATATATATATACGGTATATATATATTAATGTTCCCTGGCTGTTGTGGCATTTCCAGGTGTACATAATGACCTGAGCTGCGTGGAAGCCGACGGTAGTACGTACGTGGCCTACAGAGCCAGACAGATGAACACGACGACTGTATCCCCGCAAGATCCCACTACCACCCCTACCAGTACAGGTAAGCTGGCCATACAGTGTACTACCCTTCCTTTGTAACAGCCTCAGAATTACGACCATCTCACAATAACAAAAGAAATGGCAATACTCCTACCAGTAGCAAACGGTATTTTCTATTTACAATAGTGCCAGACATAAGACCACCTCATAATTAAGACCATATTAGAACATCCCCCATGGGTAGTCTTAATTTTGAGGTTTCACTGTATTGCCTTTTTACTGTTCTCAGAGTTGCAATATGATACAAGGAAAGTTGGAGATGTTTTTCGACGTTGAAGAAGTTGCTGTCAGCAATTGTGAACATCTGAATTTTGGACTTGTGTTCACTTCGGCTTCAGAGTCTAAGACTAGTCTTGATCAGATTTAGGAATGCTGAAAAATCTGGTTATGCATTTCAAATGCAGCAGCAATACTTCAGTGTGGTGATTAATATGAAATATTACGTATAAAGAGCTATATATATCTTGTATGCCCCCCCCCTCCCCCCCCATTTATTGCCTTTTATAAAGTAAAGCCAACGTAACGAGTTTAACCATAACAGCCCAAAATAGCGGAGAGCCAAGGGTTTGCTGCCAATGCCATAGTCTCCGTCCGGTCTTCTGACATGTAAAGCAATGACAGATCAGGAAACATCCGCAGAAAACCCTATTGACTTTTGTGGTGTGCATTTCCACTTGTGCATGCATGCATGCATGCGAAACCCTTTCTCACCCATTTGACAGGCGCCCTCGTACATAACATTGGATTCACATTTCAGGAGAGTTGTGTTGGGTCATGGAGCGTTTTTTTTTTTTTTTTGCGGCTGTCCGTTTCCGAGCTTTTTATCCTCCGGATTTTTACTTAAGGGAGACGAGAATTCCAAGATTCCTGTGTCAGTCGGTCTGGTACACAGGGATAATTCTGTTAGCTGGGTCTTTGGGGGGAGAGGGGTGGGAGAGGGGTGGGAGAGGTGAAGGATTCTGTCGCCAGATAGCAAAGAGATGTCAGAGCATCAGATTAACTAACCCTTGCAGATTTCCTTAGACCATCAACGTGTCCAGAGTCGGTGGAGGGAAAGGTCCATGCCAGCAGTGTGTATTGTGTGGCTCCGTACAGCCGGGCGCCATGATTGTAAATACAGTTTGGGTCGTATTGTGTGATGAAATTGTATTAACAAAGTTTTGTTTTAACATTTCGGATGATTGAACATAAGTTAAACATAAGTATGAGTTAACTGTGACATACTATTAGGCTAATTATCATATCTTTTACAGAACACTAATGATAGTTGCCACAGAAGTACCACTGCTGCCCCCACCCCCCCAACCACCGCCACCACTGCTATCCTAATCACCATCAACACCACGACCATTGATATCCCCACCACCACCACAACCACCACGACCAGCACCATCCACCACAGCTATTACTACTACTAGTGCTACTACTACTACTTCTACTACTGCAACAACTACTACTACTACTACTACTAATCCTATTCACTTTGCCTTTTATAGAAGAAAAAAGACCACATCAGGGATTATATAAAGATCTTAGGGCCCTAGCCTTTCACCTATCAGCCTATCAACCCGTCCTTTCTTTTAGGGCTCCAAGCCCTCCTTATCTTAGTTGCAGGGTTTGGAAAACAACCCCCCACATCCAAGTCTAAAGTGGTCTGTCAAGGTAGTATTTGTGCAGGCGGGGAACTGCGCTGGGGTACAAGTATGATGGATTGCCCGCTAGGACGAAGCGTGATAGCACCAGACCATAGAGGGAGACAGCTGAGAGTTAGGGGCTTTGGGGTTGGAGGGGGGTTGGGAAGGGAAGGGAAGGGAAGGGGGGGGGGGGGATTTGGATCTCGAGGGGGTTACGTAGAAGAAGAAAGAGAAGACCTGTTTCAAGCCGAGGGTTTATATCACTGTTGTGAGATTCAAAGAAAGTTCTTATGGGAGCTTTAACCGAGCTGGAATGATGCATTGAAGGATAAGCTGGTGTGGGTTAGCGTTTTTTTTGTGTGTTTTTTTTTCTGAAGGGGTTGATGTATCCAGGGGGGATAGAGACTCGGGGCAGATCTAAATGAAGTAGAAAGACTAACTGCGGATGAGAAGCCGAAGGAATGGAGTGTCAATGAGGGGAAGATATAACGTCTGACCGAACGGCTGAGCCTTGGACGAGACCCTGGGCAAAGTGAGCGCTGGTGTAAAAATGACATGTGAAGGGTTGGGGGTAGACTGGGGACCGGTGCACCGAGACTGCGTGGTGACATCTGTGACATTGCTGACACTGAGAGAGAGGAGTCTGGTCCGGTGTAATCCAGTCAAATATACCCACTGGGGAAACCCTCGCCAGACATTGGGAACGCCGGCCACATACAGTAATTGAATGAAACACTGGTGGCTGCTGTTTTTTTTTTTTTTTTTTTTTTTTGGAATGGAGATCTTTAAGTGTCGGAACCCATACAGTCTTCTATAAATAATGGTGGTCTCTTAGCACCAAGCCGGTCGTAAGCCGAGATGATACTAAAAGTCTTCTCCCTGAGGTTTCGTCTTTTTCCTACGTGTCTGGGGAGATGCGGAATGGTAGTTTCTATAGATTCGAGTCAGGTTACGCGTAGATTATCCTACAGTGGTATAGGCAGTCTGCATGGAATGTGACTTTCGTTAGTTCCGGGATCATATCTATGTCCTTTTGAAAGATTTTGTTGTTCAGATTTTAATGTCATTGCATCACTGTATTAATAACTAAAGGCTGATCAGCATGATGAGATTTATAAGATACAATGCACTTGAACTTGTCTGTCAATGCCAGGTTTCACATTCTGACTCATTTAACTTTATAATAATAATAATAATAATAATAATAATAATAATAATTCACTTTGGACTAATTCGTATTGCTTAATATTAACAGTTTCAGAGAGCACCACCAGTTCCACAACTAGCACCACCACCACCACCACCACTGCCACTCCTACCACCACCCAGTCCCAGGGTGGACCTTGGAATGGCGGTGTATTTGAGGAAGGACCCAGTGGCAGAGAATCAGGTAAGCATGCAATTCCCCCACCCTGATAATGATAAATGAGCACTTCGACAGGACAAGAATTTCCTGGGCCTCTGGCGTGATTATTGATTAGCAGCTGCTGATACCGTTATGCAGAAAAGGCACGCACTGTTATTCACTCGCTCTTGCCATCGCATATTACTATTGCTACCCGTCCTGTGGTGGTTTGGTAATTTAAATTTAACACGGGCTGCATTTGTTTGCATTTCAAAGACAATTCAGCAACTTGGCCTTGAAATTTAAAGAAAAGCAAAATAATTACAGTTAATATTTTAATTCAGGGTGAAAGTAACTTTTCTAAACCTCTTAACATTTCTCAACCTCATTTGGAAGGGCAATGAATAAGAAAAAAAGACTTGTTTCAATGGTATTGTTATTAGTATTAAAATTTTATCTAGTGCAAGACTCACTGCAAATTTTATCTAGTGCCAGGTGCATGTATATAAACACTGTTGCATGTTTTGGGGTTGCCGTTCGTTGCATGCAATAATAGTTTTCACTCTGGAAGATATTTTGTATGATAGTTTATTTTCAATATTTTATAAATCTTATTATTACTGATGGATTGACACAAAGCCTTGTCCCTTCAGGTCGTGGTACTGACTGGTCTAGCAGCGGCAGGTCGCGTGATTCCCCACGTAATCCTTTAGGTGGCCTCGCTTTCTCCGAAGGAGATTCCGGAGGAAGACCAAACCCGTTTCCTGTGGAAGAAGGTACAGGAAAACCTGTCTTGAAAGACCAGCACTTCAACCATAAAAAATATGGTCTTTTTCTATCTGTCAAGGCGGAGGTTTTTGATGATATCGAAATGTAGTGCAGTATTCTTGATAGTAATATGCAGCTTTTTTTAGTCAGCCCCCGCTCTTTCACGGTAGTATTATCTAACAACAGACTGTGGTATTATATTACTGCAGATATGTTATTAATTGTGAGGTGTATACGTACAAAAAATTAGTCTCTACAGATAAGTGGAGAATATATTAGTTGTATGTATTAGTTGGTCTGTAAAATGTGACATAGAAAACATCACATACAAACATAAACTTAGATATATACATCCATGTGCAGTGATCCCTTCGTATTAAGACCTTCTATTCTGCCCGAAAATATGGTCTTCTCTTAAATTGAAGGAGGCCTTATATTGAGAGATATTTATGTTGAAAATATATCATGAAAAAGGTACGAAAATGTTTCTCTGATCAAATAATGTAATTCAGAACTTAGAAGATTGAACTGTTTTGACATGCAGCAAGCTGAGAAGCATAGAGAACTCTTGAGTCCAGGTAATCAAAGATTAAACGAACGAATGTTAACGTCCAAATTAAAAAAATAATTTATCACAGTCCTGAATGTTAGCATTCATTGGCATCTCATTATAATAAAAACCACTGTAGTCTTGTAGAATGGGTAAACAACTTGGTCTATTTGTTGTTGTCATCAGACACATGTAAGGTATCCTGTTCCGTGCTTCCCTCACTCAGAGCACTCCTCAGCTGGGCGCCCCATCTCTAGTCTCACCACCACCACCACTCCTGATCACCCAAGCCCTGTGGGACCGCCTGGACCCCCGATCTTTGGGGAGGGTCCATCCGGGGGAGGACGGGAGATCCCTGGTCTTGGTGGCACCCCGGCTCCGTTTGGGCCCGGACCCCCGATCATCGGCGAGGGTCCATCTTCAGGCAGGGATCCCCCATGGCAGGAGCCACCAGGCATATCCGAGGAAGGGGGAGGGGGGCGACCGCCATATGTTCCCGGAAATATCCCAGGTAAGTACTGGTCCACCGCATGTATTATAACCCACAGCCAACTGAATTATGGAAATCTTTCATTAGAGTAAATAACAGCTTATAATGCTAAGGGCAGGTCACATGTATAGATGCAGAAGCATACCTGAATTAACAGTACTTTGAACTTCTAAATCTCATTTGAAGATAAGGCTATCTATAACTGAACAATTATAAAGGCAAACTTACTTTAGAAAAGGACAGCCCGAATTTAAGAAAAAAAATAATGGTTAAGTACAGGAGATTGTTCAAAACTGAACAAAACTCTCCACTGGATGGTTGAAACCAGGAGGCTACAGCTTGGAAGTGCTACGGGGGCCATCTATCTACAGGCTCATTATATAAAGTTGGGCAGGGTTTTATTTTCCGTGCCGGTCACGAATCTGGGTTGGGCTGTATAAGACTGATGTACTGCGTCTGCGGCCATAGACGGAGATTATGGACAGCCATATACCCGGCAGTCTATCCACGCCAGTCGGCTTGTCGCTCTCCCCTGCCTACATCCATCATTGTACATACTGGAATATATAACCCTCTCAGACCTGGGACTCCCTTCTCGAAATACCCCAACTCTTTGCTGTTCCCCTTAAGTATGTAAAAAAGCACATGAATCGTCTTGATGTTCCTTTCTGAACTTGAGACCTTTTGGCAAGATTAACCCCTGATATCTTTCAACAGGAACTTATTTAGCAGCTATTGGCTGCCTTCTTTGCTATAATGGGCAATTACATGAAAGCTTACCATGCAGTGGCGTGGGCAGAGATTTGGCCCCCGTTCGGGTATGTGTCCACGCTAGATTTAATACTGGCCCCCCTCCTTCTCTCAACTCAACAAGGGGAGGAACATATTTTACATAGACTTTCATATGTCACAGGGTTGCTTTCCTGTAGTTACATTTGTTGTGTTGAAACTAAAAAACAGGCACTGTCAAGTATAGGAATATTGCAGGAGACTTCCACAATCTCCAAGAAAATGCCATTAGACTTGAGTTGTGAGATCCTGCCTTAGGGGTTGTGTTTATGGACATCGGTTATGAGGAGATAAGTAAACCAAGAAGTAAAAGTGGTCGTTTCTCATTTAAAAAAAGGATATTGTACCAATTTCATTTCAAAAATATTTACGGAGGTAGAAGGCACCCTGTTGCATATATTACTTCAGGCCTCAAGTTGTTAAAAATTTATTTATTTTAATACATTTTTACATACATCTACGTTTGGACATTGAAATCTGAAAAAGTTCCCGATTGCCCTATATATGTTTATAGAAAGGAGTTTCTGAGTGATCTTGTGTAGCGATCCCTTCTGCAATTCTATATTTGAGCTCCAAACAGGTCAGAACTTCCAGGTCGTTCCTGTAAAGTCTATATATAGCAAAAAACTTGTGCTGACATTTGTTAAATTATTAGGTATAGATTCCAGTAATATATATCTTGGTTATTGGTGGTAAATCTTAAAAAAAAAAGAACTTGACCACCAAATGACTTCATGACCGAAATGGTTGTAATGTCTTTTGTGAATTTAGGAAATTTGCTGCCACATAGTCATTCTATGTTGTAACAGGTAAAATTATGTGCACTGCGAGTGTTTGGGGCTGAGAGCAGCTCTCCAATGGGAATGTTTTGTTGGGCACAGACGGGCTTTCAGTCGCCCCTTGTTGTCTGTCCAATAGAGTGAGGGGCAGGGTGTGGGTCGGCCGACTGGCATCTGTTGTGCCGTGAGGTTGGTTTATACCGCTCCCATTCTGTCCCTTGAGTGTTCACTGTTGTGTTGACAATCCTCACACACACACACACACACACACAGAAACACAGACAGACGTCTGCCTTCCTTTAACCTGGCATCCCCCTTTCCTCCCATACCCTACTCTAGGTATCCCCCCTCCCTCCCGATCTTCTTCTCAAACTCCTGTATCCCAGCTGAAGCCCCATGATTACCATATCCAATCAATACGGACTTATTTCCTGTGTGCCGCAAGGGATTTGTGGAAAGGCGAAGGATTTTACAGTTGGAATGCGGTGCCCCAAGGGTACATGCCCATATATATCTAGACCTTTTTTACATACTATGCACAACTGATTGTAAGAGCCAGATCCTTCCTTCCTCCCTGATTTCCACAATTTCACACTCCCACCTGAACTCGACGACGAGGCTACAGCCTCTCTCAGAATTCCCCCGTCGCGCGTCGTGCCACCTTCCCATATTCCCCCAACTGGGCAGCCCCCACTGTGCGAGGGTTTTGATGGTGGAAGGAATAATTTCTGTCATTCAAAATCCAATTACCCCCGGTGAATCCCGTGTCTTGGCCTGGAGAGAGGAGGAATGTGTCAATACCACCGGCCGCGGAATACTCCGCCCGGGAAATGGAGGGCAAATCCCAATATTATCAGCCGAAAATAGCCATTCCTCATGAGAGGAACATGGCTTTGTATTTCCAGCTTGAAAGAGAGGTATTAAATTAATTTAGATTGATTTCTGTTGGAAACACCGCTTGCTGGATCCGGCTTTAATTAGCTGTTTTCTGGGGAAGATTTTGTGCCCAAGTGAGATGAGATTAGCCGTGCCGCTTCCTGGGCTGTTATAGAACTATGTAGTTGCGTACCGGCGAGTTTTTGTGCATTAAGATAGTATATGTAAGAAATGTAAATGAAAAAACAAACAAAGAAAAGAAATATAACAGAGATAAATTTAAATTTAACATGATAGTACAGTTATTGTAAATCGAAGCAAACACAGCTGAAAACAACAGAAGTCCTGAAATGTAACACACAAAGACATTTTCTCTTTGAATTATGGTCACAATCCTCTCTTGTGTTGCAAACTTTTGGACTATTGACTTACTTTTAATACAAATATTTGTGGTAGGCATAGAGGCTGACGGTTAAGGGAGTGTGTGTGTGGGGGGGGGGGGGATATATTGCTACCGTCTCCCTGTCAAGGCAGAGGTAGCCATCAGTGCAGAAGTTGATGTGACAAGACATTTAGGGTAGCGATCTAATTTGGGCGTGGCATTTATCAAGAAAAATCCCCCATACCTTGTACAGTGGCCAGGGGGTAATCACGCTGTATATCACTGCATATACAGGAAGCTGGTGAGCAGAAAATTAGATGGGGATCGTCTTCGCTCATCTCCTTGCTAATTGGATGTGGGCTACAGTTGCGGCTTTCTGTCGCACGGCATGCTGGGAAGCGCTCGTCGCGGACTTCCCACGGAAAGTAGGGCATACGGGGGCCCCTGATGAGAGATGAAATAAGGGACGAACTTGTCTCCGAAGAAGCAGAAGGATATATCATGCCACTATCAAAATGGAAATTTCCTGTCGATTGTATTTTACTGTTTTCCTAGAATCCTACAAACAAAATCTCGCAATGACCAGTGCATCCAGACAAAGCGGCCGGAGGACTTTTTATCCCCGTAATTTTCTCTGTCTATAACGTTGTAGTAAAATTCGTAAGATTTATGCAAGACAATGATAAAGCCGTCTTTTAACATGTTCTTGTATTATACATGCTATATATACAGTAGTCCCTCTCTTAGTGGCCACTATTAGATAGAAAGTTTATTTACACCTTGTGTACACTATTAAACAATTCACGTGCTATTTGAAAGAAAAGAAAAGGTACAGTAGGTGACAGACACCCAGATATGGTATAAACTACATGTATTAACAGAGGCCACCCTCCCTATTGTAGTGAAAACTCTTTGCTGTTGCTATGAATGCATTTACTTCTTTATCTCACAAAAGACTACTTTTCTAATTAAATGGCCTGAATTTCTTGGGATATCGGGTGGCCTTATGATAGAGACACTACTGTACAAAACTTGTATTGTCAAAACTTGTATTTAGCCAGTATACAGTGTAAATAGTTTGGTAGTATAAACTGAAAGAGACAAAGTCTCAAACCAGAGTGGAGGGCCAGGCCCATCGGTTTCAAGGACGTTCTGCAATCACATAATCAGATACCTTCTTCTATCAGGTTACAGGACTGTGTGACTCACAAGACCCGGAGCCTCACACTCCTACTTTAGCTATGCAGTGAGCACCACATGAACAAACTGTTGAATAACTCCCACTTTTCCTTGCAGTAATAACCGACAAAAAGGAATGGAACATCAAAACACCATCTTAACACTAAATTCAACATACAGAAACTGTTGTCTGCTTTTGAAGTCAGAAACAAAATGAGTAGGGATCTACTTCGAACATGCTGAATGAAGTGACATAATATTTCATTTTCATTTCACTTATTTCCATAACCTCCAAATTTGGAGAGCATAAAATGTATATAACATGATATAAAATGCCAGTTCATAAAAATCCAGTTAAACGACAGTTCACATGGGCCTCAGCGTCATATTTAACAGTTTTCTGTTATACTTGGTCTTTGACGCCACAAGAGTTTTTACAGAGTCTACCAACCCATCATTTTTGGGAACAGTTTTAGCTTGCTATTACACTGATTACTGTAGCGGTCACTACACATGTATTGTACAAAGGAGATGCTCTGTTCTTCACACGTCGTGTTTTGCCTTTACCACAGTTGCCAGCAAACAAACAGTCAATTAAATACTTACAAAAAGATCTTGATATAAAAAGATCTAGATATTGTAAAATCACAAGACAGTAATTTAGACAGATGAGTATATTTAACAGTGAATAATGATTTACTACACAGCAATGCTCATAATTGCTGAGCACGTTTTCTTGCCAAGCATGCTCAATTTGTTTCAGTTTTCAGAGCAATTATCCACGGTATCGTTTTAGATAAAATCTTGTCAGGCATGTGCTTGTTACCAGTATAAATGATTGGGACCTGCTTGGTACCGGCTATAAATCAAAACTGCTTGAAATGAGAAATCTACTATGGTAGGAATTGTTTAGCTGATGATATGATCAGCACCCTAGACATGATTTTATCACAGATACATGCCTGAGACTGAGGCTGAATTGGACGCCAAAGCCAGTCACACATCTGCTAAAATGATTCATAAAAAATGTTTGTATTCAGAATGCACATAGATGAAGTGTATGAATAGATGTACATGTAGATTGTTTGTGCAAATATTAGTGCACAAAGTGTATAAATTTTGAACTTTTTGAACAGGGAAGGTTTTTATATCCTATTGTATACCAACACGAAGTAGAAAAAGGGAAAAAAAAAATAATGGTTCAATGGATTTTCATTGTTCAAAAATGCTTATGATATACGGCCTCAGTCTTACAATAACTGGAAGCGTCAGTGTGATAAAAGATCATCATTATTTGCCATACTTTAACAGTCAAATAGGGTATTAGAGATCATATCTGTGGTAGGGAAAATAAATTAGTAAATATCCAGATAAAAGATTTTATGATTTACCTAGAAACAGATTTACCATGTGTAGCAGGTGTATATAGTTCAGCAGTCAATAAACAGTGTTTCCTTTTGCTGTTTTGAATAAAAAAAAGCAGACAAGAAATTACACTTTACATAATCCATGTGGCTTAGCAGGAGAAGACAAAAGATATTGAATATACATGAAAAAGTGCGGATGAGTATTGGCGGTAGTGGCGCAGACATAGTGCAAATAGGACATGGTAGTAGGGCAGGTTTGTTTAGATAATCTACTAGTTGTGACAACACGAGTGTCCTGTTATGCAGATTCATGGTAATCCCAAGTGATAATCCTTTGTTGTATAATGTGGAAATAACAGGTAAAATCTCCATGGGCTTGCCTTACATTTACAATCTATGGCCAACCAGCCCAGGAATGAGGTGATTTTGCTTGGGTACTCAATATTCTGCAAACTCTCATGGAAACGATGGCCTTCATAAATCAGTCAGCTGGTCTAATTTGCTTCTGGGTAAAACCTTGTTTCGCCTAGTTAGCATGAACATGAGGGCATGGGGCACCAAGGGCTCTTTGTATGTCAGCTTTATGGAACAATAATTTTCTCACGGAGATTATTAGAAGCATGCAAATTGGGGTGAGGTTGGGGTTCTAGGCTTATTGAAGTCAAGGAGGGATGGTTTAATCTGTGAACATGAGAGTAGAAACCCGAAACCCAAATGGATATTCTATGCCTCACGAACTTGTAACAAAAACGATAGGATTTCCTAAATTAAGACAAGAGGAGGATGGATGAAGGGCTTTAGGTATTAAAGCTTAATTTTGATCTGAAATTCTTTTCCCATAGCAAATTGTTATCCATATTGCCCATGAGAACACTCCTGCCACAGCAAAATGCCTGGATCTTTCGGTGCCAAATCTCTGCAAACTAACGCGAACACCGCACATGCAAACGTGGCATCAGCAAAATGTGGCGCCGAGCTGAAAAGAAGCACGAGGAGGCAGAATAATCATCTGGCGCTGCCGAGAAATTTTTGAGGCAGATAATTATAAAACTCTACCTGCGACTGGAGCACCCAGGAGCTTATCTCCTGAAAATTGCATTCTTGCGTTTCCTTGGCTTTGGGGGATGGTGATTATCGAAGTACTTGTAACAGAAAGGAGGCTTGCTTCACAAGTGTATTGTCTGCTGCTGCACCCCGGCAAAATCCATGCCGCCCATATATCATTGTATATAGTTCTGTGTACCGTATATGGCTCGCCTCCTTCTTGACACAGGCCTGCAGAGAAGGACGACACATGCACAGAGACACACAGACACACAACGCATTGATTTCCACATCACTTTCACATTGGCTTCGATGCCGTGATGGCAGAGAATTGAGAATTAGCCACAGATGACATGCACAAGGCGCAGACTGAGAGGCGGTCATCAGATAGGGAATGGAAGCGGCTTTCTTTTCTTTTCTGTCTTGGTGCTCCCAGACTGGTAAACATAACAAAGCCAAGATCAAGGCTCTCTGATAGAGAGAGAAGGGGAGAGGGGTGGGGAGGGGTCACAGTGTTACCTAAAATAGCATAAAATTAATGCTTGGCTAAAGTAGAAAGGTCACTGAGAAGCTAAAGCTACATGTAGCCTTGTGCTGCGTCTGCCTAAGAGTTTGTTAATTGTGATAAATTCTGCTAGATTTCATGTCAACTTCCTGCGTGAGTTGTCTGTGTTCTTATCAAATATGGCCACACAGAAACATATCGAATTGTACGAATTGGTAAGTATCCCTATAGAATGTATATGTGCATATAAGCTGCAGTCTTAACAATTGACACCTTCTCTTTTGCATGCATGTGCTTAGATTATAAAGAGGGTTGGAGAAAATCACGGTCAGAAAAAAAAATGTACAAAGATGAAGAGACAAAAGGTTTGACACTTTTATGTCACAAACAATCACCTGATGGTTTTGTTAACCAGCAGCAAGCTTAACAAAGAACAAACTGTGTATGTAACAAGACAAAGTAGCCACTACAGATCATGTTTATTTAAATATTCTTCTCACCAGCATAAAATAGTTAAAGCGAATGTCGTTCTGTTATTGATGTTCCAGGACTGTCACCAGAGGAAGGGGAAAGCGATCAGGACGACGATCGTGGCACGCAGGGCGGTCGTCCTGATCATGCATCAGATGGCGAAAAACCGGGGAGGGACGAACCGAAAATCCCTCAGCATGTCCACAGATCTATCTACATATCTTCCAAACAGACCACAACGGGACTCACTCAGCAGGCACTGGCACTGCAGAAAGGGGTGCTGAAACAGGGACTCACCTACATGGTCATGCTTCAGGTTACACACAAAGGTAGAAGATTTTGAATGATTTGGGTGTGGCCTTTGCCATTTAATATTCATTTAGAGACTATACCATGTATACTGGGGTATTTATGTAATTGTAAATTTTATGTAATGCTAACAATGCCAGTTACAGATGTTTTAGGAGAATAACATGTATGATACATGTGTTAATCAGTAGTAAAGGTTGGCGTTATATTTTCAAGAATATTTTGATATTAGCAGCATTTCCATGCTATCGGCTTTTGCAGCACTTACAGGACAGTGCCTAAAGCGACATCTTGTGAATTAATTATGTTTGCAGGTACAGGGATCAAGGGAAAAGCCAAGGCCTTTTTCCAGGTGAACAAAAGTCCTACTCTTGGCAAGTGCACCATCAATGCCACAGAGGGGGTTGAGATGGAGACGATGTTCAAAGTTTTCTGCATACAGTGGAAAGACACAGTAAGTAAAAACACCGCAATGCTACCTACTATAATCATGATAATACTCTTTGTGAAAATAAATTAATGCTTTTGCAAATTTTGATAATGACCTTAATTCACTGATTTGTTCGCTTATAGGAATTTCTACCATTTTGTGCATAAAGTCATTTCATTGATTGTGGTAATTTTGAGAGATTTGTTATGGGCCGAAAGTTTTTATCTGTAGATAAGAGTTTTAATGATAAGGAAATGTGGAATGAAACTAAAAATTATGGTATCCTTGTGACTTCGGCTAATATGCTACTAGCTGAGTTTGACCAATATATATATATATATAGATTAAAAAATATTGTTTACTTTGTATTCAATGGGAAACTTAAAATCCCAATTTCTTCAAGAATGCCTCAGTGTAGAGCAAAATGGACGAAAGTTGGGGCCAGTGGGGCTATTTGTGGGATACAGATGGGATTTTGGACCTGAAACATGTCAACATCACTTTGGTGTCATTCTGGGCACTTTTCTCAAAATATCTTGCCATAGAACAAAACAGATGCAAATTTTAGCCTCTGGGATGTACATGTATGATGTGTATAAGAAATACACGTACTTTTGACCTGAACGTGTCGCCCTCATTTTGGCCAGTAAACTTAAAAACGGCTCATTTTAGGGTGAAAATGATGAAAATTTAGGCCTTGGGAGTGTATGTGGTATGGGTACATTTGACCTCAAATATGAAAAGATCATTTTGGGGTCATGTAGTAGTGCAGTTGTCCCCAAATTAGTCCCGCTCATGGCAGAGAAAAATAGATGAAAATTTGGGGTTTGGCAGTGTGTTAATAAAGGGGTGTTCACCTTGGGCATTTCAGCGTTATTTTGGGGTCAATCCAAGACACTTTTCTCAAAATTAACCAGCAACTGGAAAGTGGCTGATTGTAATGGGAAACATAACTTGGGCACTGGGGATGCACATGAGTACTTTTGACCTTGAAAATGTCAAGGTCATGTTAGAGGCACTTGGCACAGGAAAGTACAAGTGCCTCTAACTGTAACTCAAAAACAGTTTATTGTGGAGCAAAATTCACACAAAGCTTTGGGCCTCAGGTAGAGATGCACAACAGTATTTTAGACCTCAAATGTGTCAAGATTATTTTGGGCTTGTTTGATGCACTTCTCAAAGGCCGGAAAAATTCGAAAACAGCTTATTGCGGAGAGAAATGAGATGCACGAGAGTACTTTTGACCCCAAAGATAACAAGGTCATTTGGGGCGTATTTGTCACACTTGTCTTGAAATTATCTGCTCAACTTCAGTTGGTAAAACAGATTGTATTATTTCTGTTACTTTTATCTGTTGTGGGATGCGAATCATAACATATAAGTTGCGTTGTACAAAGACCAGTGGGCGATAGTTTTTAGCTAACCATCAAGCACCCTGGGATTGTACAATGAAGCATTCAGTGGCAGTCTTAGACATTTATCCCCAGAAAAACCTGGGCAATAATCAGACAGCGGCGAAAAAAAATATATACGTGAGCTTATATACATGTAATAAGTTATTGACAGATGCTAACTGTGATGGACAAGGGAGAACCTCTCCCTAAACCAAATGAAATAATAGAATCATTCTCCAGGAAATTGTCCAAATTGATTGGCCCTGTGATGATACGAGGGGACACCATCACCGAGACACCGCGCACACACATAGACACACACACACACAGAACCCCACACAGACAGGGTTTCCTTTGAAGCACGCTTTTTCCCCCTATAATAATTTGACATCAAAGACAGAGTACCTTGGCCATTGTTCCCGTGTTTAATATTTCATGAAGGAGTAATCATTCTGACAATGTACTTTGTCTGCATGATATGTGGCTTGGACATGGGCTGTTTAGTTTTTATCGCTATTCTTGACACCGGGGAGGGATGGGCGGAGTGGGCGGCAGAGGAAAGCGTTCATCTCATGATGAACGGAAACAATACGTAACTGACAAGAGTCTGTTGTATCAGTTATCCGGGACACAAAGAGAACCGACGAAGAATGCCATGCGATACTATAGAGTACCCTAAAGCCACATCATCGCCGACAAAATATTGTTGTTTCTGATGGGCCCTGTCGACAACATACGATTTAGATGAAAATCCACAGCCTGCGGGCAGTGGAGTGAATTATTAAAGCTATGCATGCTCAGCTTTTTCCCCAGTTGCTGATGCTTTACGAGACAGTCGAGAGACACTTTTAACGTTAACATTTCGCACTCATCTCACGGAGCGGATAATTCACTGCAGATTGAATAATGTAATGCCAGCCTGTCTGCCTATATACATGTATGTGTACTTTGTTACCTTGCCGGACAAACTTGAAGTGACAACAAACAGAATGGGATTCATAACGAAAGTTACTGCCATAGTAATTCAAACAACAAATGAGAATTGCATGATGCCACGTTTGTGAAGGATTGCAGATTGTCAATATTCTCCAGCTGATGTTAAATAAACAAATGAAATAGCCATTTGCGTGACCAGTATTTTTTGCATAAAACTTTGCAAATTTTTCTTCTTAAGTATAAAAAAGCCAAATATCATACTGTAGTCTTAATTACCACTGGATGCAGAACATGCAGAAGAGCTTATAACAAATTTTGAGCAATTATTCACAAAAAGTACAATCTTAGAGAACTTAGTACAAAGTAAAATTCCTTTATTCTTACTGTTAGTATTTGCACTTAGATATAATTATGTTCATGTGAAAAAGTGGTTGTTTTATTAATTTAAACAAACCCAAAGTAACAAAATGGGGAAAATATCATTCCTGTATATGTTCTGTATGCTATGTACTTTTCATTTACGTGAGGTTTGCATCTGCATTGTATTCAACATGAAAGCTGTTGGTTTTGTGGGACATTCTGTGGTCGTAATGCCTTCCCCAGTATTCCTCGCGTAGCTATTTTGGCCTTAAGGCATTTCCTGTAAAGCTCTCAGAACTGCCTTTCCGCTTCAGTGGACGGTTAAAGCCCTTGGCGTGGCCATGGTTTTCCCAGTTAGTCCATAGTCAATAGGCCAATCAATGAATTATTGATATCCAATCGTGACTGTGGCAGTCTTTGGAAAGCTTTGCCACGCCTGAGCGACTTCCAATCACAGTGACTGCTCCCGGCCAATCAGCAACATTGTAAACCAGCGAGATTGCGTGGACGCGAGCAGAGATAGGCAGGAAATAATATTAAGGATGAAGACATAGGGAACTCTCGGGTAACTCAGAATAGAGTGACTCCGACGAAATGTGGAAGGGGGTGGGCGGTGGGGTGGGGGGATGGCAGGGACAGACCAGATAGACTGGTATCTGCTGTATGACATTACTATCAAATGGGATTTAGCATTGGGTGGTAATCCGGTTGAATGGTGCCATACAGTAAATCTCGGTCTCTTCCCCATCTACTTCTGTTCAATACTCGCCTGCCTTGGTGAAGTATCCTTGCCAAAAGAAGTGCATTGGACATGGCTGTTTGCTGTAATCAAATCTTGTGACTTGAATCTTTTGACCGTTTTTCTTTGTGGAACGTGTAGTTAAAGACGTCTTATCTACAGAGTGTGCATTCTATAGATTGATTGTGCTTCAGTTAATCTGCCATATGATAGATTGGCCTAATAAATCATGTTACGAAAATGCGCGATTACATAGCCTTCACGTACTATTGCATCTACTACAGCGATATAACTACTAACTATTACTAGAACTATCATGTACAATCATATGTATTAGGTGATAGATGATACATGTGATATATGCCTGCTGTGCTATATATATGCTGCATGAAGAATGTTCACAACTAACGTATAATCCCTAATAGAAGCGCGCTTTCTAATAGAAGACCTCCCCCCACCCCCACCACCACCCCAGCCCAACCCCTAGTTTCTCCCTTAAGAAACAAACCTTCTGCTCAAGCTTAGAAGGCCGCATTCATCACAAATAAAATATCAGCAAATCTGAATGATATTTGGGTCAGGTTGTTTGTATTTTTAATCAGAAGCACAATCAATATTTGTTGCCTGTTGTTCACGTTACTGGTGAAAACCTTTATATACACTTGCTGCCATTAGTAGAAGAGCCAATTAGCGAATAAAGCCTCTTAGGGAATTCAGGTTGACCAAAATTGTCAACTCATTAATATATTATGTCCTTCCTGCACCCTGATTAAACTGCAGTAGATGGGGGCACATCATCTAAAAAAAACAAACTAAAATAACCCGCTGTCTGTTCTGGCATATTTCATGTTGTAGACAGTGGGACGGCTTAACGGCACTGATACACTGCTTCCTTCTTGCGAACTCACTGTAGTCGAGCAAGATTCGACACAGTTAGTACTTGGATGGGCGATCATCCATATACTACCTTGTCTGAGTGTTTCGAATTGGCCTGCCTAGAGATGTGCGGTCGTGTATGGATCAAACTTTCGGATTCTGACGCTTAAAACACTATGTGTGATTCTTCGAAAATGGCAGGGGGTATTTCTCCAGTCTTGGGTTTCTGCCTGTGGGTTACATGATCCAGAAAAGAGTGGCTATACATGCTGCATTAAATCGAATCAACCAATCAGTCCGTATTGTAGACTATTTTCAAGCAACGCAAACATTTGTATATGCAGCTGGATGCGAAATGGCAATAGAAAACTTCAACCATCTGCTGAACGCAGTCATAACCAAAGCATTTGAGGTAAATTTTGAACACACAATAAGTGAAAGGACAGTGCTTGTCTAAATAGATATAAATGGTTAAAATAGATCTAAATACGACAGTAATGTCCTCAACAGGGTGCATCACAGGTCTGCAAATGCCTGTTGCTATGGTGATTATCACGTGTTTGGCATTCAGGACATGACGTGGGAGATGGCTGTTAGTTTGACACTGTGCGGTACCCACAAATGAAGTCCCAGGTTTGTTGTATTCTGGTGGTCAGTTCTATATGCACTCATCTTGCCCATTATTGGCTATTAATAAAGTTAGTGGACTTTACCTGAGGTGGGCAACGGAGGCTAATAAAGCTTCATTGAACTCCTTTGATCTGCCTTAAATCACTGTCACTTTATTTGGGATTATCAGCCGATACTGCTAACAATGGCAAAACGTGTTCAGGGAGTTAACTGAACAAAGTGGTGCTTTGTGAAAGCAGCAGCGCCTAGCTGTCGCCAAGTAGCGGAACTGATTTGGATGGGCTTTGTGAGTTATCGTTTCCGTGGTAATGGGTGTTGCATCCATAACCCATAACGGGGTTGGCATTGGACGAACATGGAGATTTGAGAAGGCAGGGGATGGAAAGCAAGCAGTCAATTACGAGAGAGAGAGAGAGAGAGAGAGAGAGAGAGAGATAGAGAGAGAGAGAGAGAGAGAGAGAGAGAGAGAGAGCGTGCACAGAAAGTTATATATTTATATTAAGTTTTTGCGTGGGATATGATACACAAATATGTTTGATATTGACTATTGCGCTTTACTCGAATCGACGCGGGTTGGATGGAACAACGTTTTACGCATGCGCATAAACTCGACCTTTTGGCATAACACGCTCTGCATTTT
>JAAUYG010054576.1_pt1 | contig 24046 bp, 6 predicted proteins | sample 7278091 | NCBI WGS metagenome assembly JAAUYG01 (sample SAMN14350201, study PRJNA611818) | marine sediment metagenome | isolation source: surface marine sediment (0.6m) | place: French Polynesia: Moorea | collected 2018-08 | reverse complement strand
TGCAAAGATCGTTTCCCACCCAAAAGTTATACTACTAGTAGTCGCACCTGTATAACTTTTGGCGGGAAACGATCTTTGCAACTCAGAATCTCCTTGAACTAGCTGTTCTCCGTCAGTCGCTAGGGGTCGCGACGGCGAATAATGGCGTCTTTCGAAAGGGTAAGCTTCAGCAGCCGTTTTTCAGTAAATATACCCGGAAGATGGCGTTTGTTTTATCTCATTTTCACTGCGCAACTTTTAGAACACTTTGTGACGCAAAAGATGTAGGTTACAGTTGCGACTTTTCGAAAAATAGTCCTAGCCCTAGTAGTAGGCCTAATAGTCCTAGCCTGCGATTTTGGTACAACACTTATTGGACTCTATATCACGTAGTATAGAGAGTCCTATTGGGCTAAATATCATAATACATTAATCCATTATCATGTTATTTAGACTCAATATTTAGAACAGTCAGAGGTGAATCGATTTTTTGTTGATTATAAATACATTAAGGTATAAATAATTATTTATTAGCAAAATTACTTCAAACATCTATCACCATGCAGAATCTCTTGAATGTAAACATTCATCAGTTGTTCATGTTGTAGACCCCTGTTCTCGATATTTTATTTGCATGGGTAGACTTTTGACAAACAGTGAATATTATTATTATCAGGAAAAATATATTAAAGAAAAAATAACCAAGCAATAAAGGACACAGCATAAAACAATCCAGTTTAATCCACGATGCCTATGATACTTTCTAAAAATAGAACAAAATCTTGTACATTGAATGATTAAGGTAAGTTTGCCAGCGGCAGACGATTTTTTTAGAGCAATATTTCTCATGCTTTCAAGGAAGCATGTTGGTCTTATTTTTTAAACGGAAATTTGCACTTTTCCATGCATATTAATGGCTAAAGTAGGCAGATATCGAGAATAGGCGTAATACCGAAAAATAGGGACCTTATGCATATAGATATGACCAGTGATGACCAAAAATAAGACTGGTCTTTTTTTGGTGACTTGGGCCAAAGAAATCTTGTGATCTGGCCTTGTTGGGAATGTTCCCCTCATAATATGCATTTTGAAAAAGTCATGATTGTCAACTGCATCATTTGTTACTTTGATTCTAAAAGCATTAATACAGCTGTGCTGAGATATAAGTAAAATAACCATGTTCCATGTGGGACCTATATTCAATTAAATTGTTGACTTTGTCACATCTCTTTCTTTAACCTGACTCTAATTTGACGGTCATGACCACTGGCGAGCAGCTAGCATGATCTGTGTGTGTGGCATGCTGAGTCAGATTGGTGGAAGCTTGTTTCCTGCCAGGAAACTTTTAAGATTTAATATGGATAATGATAATCAAGAGTTCAGTGCTTATATGCAGCATGTGCAGGGCAGGTGTGGATGCGCAATTTTGGTTGCTGTTGATGCAATTCGACACCATGGAAGTTCTGTGACCTGTATTTTGTTATGCTTCATTAACTATAATTATGTGGAAAATTAGTTTTTGCATTTTTAGGTTCCAATTCTGCATACCATAGCTACCCGCATTCAGTCAGTAGTTTTGTGCCAGTCAAATTGGCTGTGCTTGACTTTGATGTTTTGAAGACACTACTAACTAGTCATTTTTATTAAACATACATGGAATGTGATGTTTGTTTTACTCAAGGCATTTGTGAACGCTGCTCTCGAACTTAAACTATGTAGTTGACAATTGAGACTTTTTAAAAAAATGTGTGCTCTTCCCTATGGGGTATACTAACTGTGCAACAGCTCAATTCTTTATTGCATATGGAGAGTCCCAACGGGCTAGCATCAAATCTATTGTACTGATAAATAATCTGATTTGAAGTTTAAGGTAATCTGAAGTTTGTGGTAGATACGTCTGTGGGACACCTGTTCCTGTGTTCATGCTGTGGATGGGCGAAAGAAGTTTGTTGATCTTTGCTAACTAAACTTGTGATGTATTTTTCAGTCGTGTCTGCGCCAACCGTCATGGGTTGATCAGAAAATATGGCCTCAACATGTGCAGACAGTGCTTCAGGCAGTATGCAGATGATATCGGCTTCAAGAAGGTTTGTGATAAACATGATAAACATGTTTGATAGCCTACCACAAAGTTCGTTGGAATGAATAGCAGTATGTAATGTCTTTTAAAAAATATTTGTTGTAAGTTGACTTATTATATAATTGCATGTGAATAAAAGATCTCTGAGTCTATGCAGCTTGCATTCCAAAGACTAACAAAGATGCAGGCTAAAACCTTATATGAAGTGTCTCAATCTTTTCTTGGCAGTACCCACAGAAAGATTTAGGAATATTTTAGCCACTATTCAGTTGACATGCTTTGTTTTATGATATGGACATTTGTATACAAGTTTGTGGTTACTTATTGCTGTTTTAATAGAATGCGCTGTGTATATTGCTTCAAGGTGTTATCATATACATTCCAGTGTAATTTGTTCTTTTTGTTTCCTTTTCAGCTCGACTAGAGGACATCATCAGTTTGAAGGAGTAATGCGTGATGCTTGGGAGCCATTCTAGGAGGTCCCTTTAAACTTAAAACAGTTCCTTCAAATGAAAACAGAATGTAAACGGGCATCAAAATAAAGCAATGTGGATCTACATTGTTTTCTCTGTTCTCATTCTCAAAGTGCAGAACTAGGCATTAGTGATATTGATATCCGGTATCCTCAAATGAGCTTAAATCACTGGACATGTTATTACACCTGTACACAGTAAGACCTGCATAACTCGATGGAGCATACAACTTAGGCACACTCTACAAGGCCCCACAGGGGATCAATCTGCAATCGCTTTCCTTGTGCATTGACTACTCATCTTTAACGCAGCCATTTGGTGATAGTCCTGCCTGTCGAGTGATTGGGAACTTGCTAGGCGAAAAATGCTGAGAAGCAGAGGTTACAAAGTAACTAAAAGCAGCTGCATGATCGCTCCCTGTAAACACCTGTCACAATTTATGTAGATAATTTTTAAAAGCTGGTCAAGCTGGACACCAGAAATATTTGATTAGGTAACAAACCTCTATACACGAGATTATTATTTTGTATTTGCTACTTGCATGTTTGCTATATGTTCCAATACTGCACCAAAATGGAAATTTTGTGATGGAATTTCTTGAGTTTTGAGTAAAATTACATTTCATTGTAGTTTTACCACTGCTTTAAAACCCTTTTCTGTGTTATAAATACACAGGAATTACCTTTTAGTTACTTTATACTACCCATTGATGAAAGTAAACTGAGCCTGTGCAACGTGGTGTGGATCAAAAACTGCGATATAGCATTGCATTATTCTCTGTCTGCCAAGGAAGAATTGGCTTGGATATCACTAAACAAAAAAACTCTTCCATTAATACTTTACGCAGACTTAAGCAAAATACCTTGAGGCAGAGTTTTTGTTTATTTATGGTACTTGGTAGGAGGTTTCTCAACCTGTTCATGTCATGCCAGTTTTACTGTTTTGAGGCCAGCACCGCTGCATCAGTAACTAGTTTCACAAGGCCCACTTATAGAAACATCTTCCTCCTTTAATCTGGTCGTGATTAATTTGAATGTTTTGTCTGCATTACCTCAAATTAAAAGAGTACATGTTGAAATGCGTTTCGCCATGTACAAAGATGATTTCTATTTAGTAGATCTTGTGCATTACATTGTACAGTAGATCCAGTCTTGAAAGACCACTCCATGGGCCATAAAAATATGGTCTTTCAAGGCAGGGGGATTTTGGTGACAGGTTCAATTACATTGAAATGTGGGACCTGCCAGGAATATGCATTCTTTCAAGACAGGTGGTCTCCAGAGACAGGTTTCACTGTATATGACAGTTATTGTTTGGAGATGTCCGGTGTTGCTAGAAAGGTATTATTTCTCAGTGGCAATATATGGCCTCTACTCCTATACATGTACATATTTCCAGACTGGGAAAGGAGTGTTCAAGAAACATTTGGGTTTGGTTACTGGGAGTTTTTGACATTCTCGGAAATTTTACCTACACCACATACATGGACATGTATATTAAAATTCAAAGTAAGAAGTTTTATTTGGATCAATGGCAAAGGAATACAGATGAAACATTATTAAGATCTATCCAGAGCATCTATCTGTTCCCTGCGACATCAAACGTAACAGCAAAACTATTGGGTTATACGATTCTTGTGGAATAACTGGTGTATTGACCATGGGAATTTGTTCACAAGATTTAGGTTGCACTGGTGTATGGGAAACATCTTTCTTGAATTCTAACCATGAAAGGTACAAACTGGAGATTAGTCCTTGATATGAGAACCATATAGTACAAATTTGGGTCCAGTCACTGGTCATAGCACGTGGCAAGGGGGGCGGGGTGACAAATCTGGGAGGCTGAGCACATTGAGGTGGTATCTGTAGGGAGTGCCCTCTACAGAATTGTTTAAATAAAATGCAAATTTATATACTAGTATCATCAAGCAGTGACCTTGACAGGTACTTACTCGACTTTGTTAATGTGAAAATACATGAAAATCTGGAAGCCAAATTAAATCCTACTGGCTGTTACAGGACGGTCTTAATTCTGACATGCTGTGCTTATAACATTAGCATTTAGCTTTTGGTCGACTAATGAGTGGTTTTTATTATTGGCAAGACCAAAGAAGTCCTAATTGTGGTGGTGTGAACCTTAAAACAATAGCTGCAGCATAGGTGTGTTAACTTATGTCTGACCATTAGGTGGTCCTGATTTTGGGGTGGTTTTCAAGTGCATTTCACTGTCGTATTAGATGGCCTATCTCCAAAATTTCATTAGGGCTATCCAATTAAAAAGGATGGGGAACCTGAAAAGATATGAAAATATGTTGGGGGAGGGGGGGTATAAAAAGAACTAGAATACCTCGGGAGGGGGGGGAGGCAGAACAATGTATCACAGTACATTAGTGTATTGCGAAAAGAATTGAAATCTGCAATAGGGGGTGATTAAAACTAATTGAAATATATATGTCGTAGGGGGAGGCTGAAAATTTTTCAGGTACCCCCCCCCCTCTACTTTTTAATGGGCTAGCCCCAAGGTCCTCCCCACCCACACACACTTTTCAATGGGATAGCCCTTAGAAGTTTCTGTAATGCATAGCAAATGCGTATTATAGCTAATTTGCATTACCATTGGCTGCCACATGAACAGATGCTTTTAATTGCAGTGGAGCAATCTCAAAACTTGAGGATACCGGTCAAAAGAAACTTCTTTTGCAAGTGATTACATCTGGGCTACAAAGACAAAAAGACTCGTATTCCAATATCCACATTTATTACTCATAAGAGAAATCTGCGGTTTGTATATTATGTATTTACAAATGTTACATCTTACAAGGTTTATTTATAATAACAATAGTCTATGTTTATAACCATGATTTTCTCTAACTACAGTTGAAAACCATGGTCTTTATAAGCATACAGCGAAATAGAATGAAATAATGAACGCCTGATTCCCCCAAAATGCAAGTCTGCATTGCACTGCACCATCCATTTGTATACAAAACACAAAATTTTAAAGACATTTCGGACCGATTAGGGCTGAATATAATGACCCCATCAGTCGGAAATCTTAGAAGTTAACACTGAGCAAAAATACGGGAAAAAAAGAACAATAACCATTCTGGGTGTAAAATATAAATCGTGTACACTAATATAAGTCTTATATGTAGCTAAGATTTTTGTCATGTCACCACATACGGTACACTAGAAATGTACATTTATATGTCGATCAACTACCCTAGTAAATGATTTCATAACTATCGATATACACGTATGTACCTTTCATCTAGATATACATATTTTTCATTCAAGAATGACACTGGTTAAACACATTTGCAGGCTGTTCTAAAACTATAACTGAACATATCCCAAACCTACATTGTATTAGTGGTACATCACACAAACGACGTCCTCCTATTAAATGTATTTTGAATTTTCTGAGAATTTCTATGCATAAAAGTTTCTACATACAGTGGTCCCTGTATTTTAAGACCACCCATTCATATGGTCTTAAATTGAAGGTGCTCTTAAAATGGATGAACTTTAAGTGGTGTCACAGACGGCCAGTGTTATAATCAGAGGGACCACTGTTTTGCGTTCCTGTCTCTATACTAATGGACCCAATACAGTTAACCTTTCCCATGACTAATATTTTATGTAAAACTAATTTTAAGTACATTGAACTAGTATCCAAAGACATTTACCAAACCGGACCAACAGCATTGCTGGGACCAAGATAATTGAATTGATGATCTTATCAAATGCTGGAATTAGCGAACATACTGTTGGTAGAAGTGGATTTTCTTTCACTAGAATACCAAGAGCTAGTAAAGAACACAATAATCCATTTACCATAAAAGTGACATGTATATATATGGCTTCCCACCAATAGCACTCATCTTAAAACTACCGAAAGTCTTTTGTTGCTTGTAACAAGTTATTATGGCACGAACGCGAGGACTCTAGTCACAAACTTAACCATGTAAATGTAAGTTCCGGTCAACATTTTTGAAATGTGAACCCCCTAATCATGCTAATCTGAACTGTGTATCCTGTCAATAATGTATGACGGCAGAAGACTGACTTTGGTATGAATATAGATTCTGCTTCTTGCAAATTAATATTAAGTTAGTTTTTCAATTTCAGGATACTTGATATTGGGTCATTTTCTAGGTTCAAAGATCACTGATCACCTTGGCAACCATTCGTCTTTTCAATGCTTAAGATCACTACTAGTACTGGACTTTCTTAAGAAACTGCCTATTGCTGTTTATAGCATTCTCAGACGTAATATGCACTCTAGTTACCAGTACATATATCTTAGAAATGCAGAAAAGCTTCCCATGAAGTATTAAGATTGTCAGCAACAAGAGATCACGCTTGCATTACCGGTAGGTGTAAATGCATCATACTGATTCAAATCAAAACCACGCTACCTCCGTTAATACACATTAGCAATATGACTATAGGACATACTCCGCTTTGATTTCAAAGTTACTAGAGTGCAACCGAAGGCAAAGGTTATCAACAGAGCAGAGTTTTTAAGTACACATATTTTTATCACTCTATCCAACCCTGCGGTCATGGAAGACGTCCACAAAAAGATTGGCACATACCGTATATCCATCTTTGCAGTTCTGTACAAAAAGCTTTTAGTTGAACAAAAGGCTATTTCTATACCACTCTGCAGAGGAAACAGAATTTAATCAAATAATGTAATGCGGATATTAGGTCTCGGAATTTCCATTTTATAGAAGTGCACAAAGCACGCTATTACAATGTTAGAATCTAGAAAGTTCTCACTTCCTACAAAGCATTGCATTGTAAAATTTCGACAACTTTGACCTTGCCTTGCAAGACTTAGCTTTTAAAGAAATTGTACACCAATATTACCACAACTTTTCTGTCATTTCTTTTCAAGTGACACCAAAAGTAACAGTGAAGAAAAGTTTTAAGTATTTTTTCAAATCGCAAACAATTTTGTGACATAAAGTTTTTGAATTCAAAATACCTGTATATTTCAGAATTTTTTCACTGCATGTGCCCTCTCTGAAAAGTGGTTTGCAGGAATAGCCTTTGGCACTTTCAAATTTATACATAGATTCAAATACATTTTTTTTGGTTCAAAAATAATATAAAGACTCCTTTCTGTATTTCTCCTGAACATGTATTTTTTTTTCACAATACAAGATCAGGAAGACTCGAGTCAGTGACATGTGAAAATTAATTTGCAAATATTCGTTCCCCTGTAATATATATATTTCTCCCTCCTACACCTGAAGAAGCAGAATACCGATACAACGTACACATATATAACGTAGCACTACACTTGAAAATTAGCGACACAAGATATCTGAACACAATAGTTTTGTTAACAAAACACAAAGCACTTGGCGATATAATGCCGAGGTTGTCTTGACGTTCATTGCATTAACACAAACCCATAAAGAAATGCCACTTAAACAGGGAGAAAACACTTTATACTTCCAATATACACACATGTCCAAGTGTAGATTTGCAAAATATCACAAAGCTGTCATGAATCAGCCTCTAAGTCGTAACATTGAGGGGAAGTGTATGCAACAAAGTGACGCCAACATCTTGCTTGCAATATAATATTTAAAACAACGAAGTTCCCCCCCCCCCCCCTTGGCAAAATGGCACAAGACGAATACACCAATTACGTGTCACGAGAAAAAGTAGAACTATTAGATTAAACCCACTATCCAAGCGTATTTAAGTATTGCCGATGCTCTTTTTCATAATGCAGTAGAACCTGTTTTGAAAGACCACCCGATTAGCCATAAAATATGATTTCATACGCAGGTACTCAGTCTTTAGTGACAGGTTCAGCTCTACTGATATGTGGGATCTTTCAAGACATGACAGTGGTTTTTTCAAGACAGGTTTCACTGTTACAAAAAGAGTATTTACCCATCGTTAAAACCATGATGATTTTTGCACTCACACATCTTGAGTCTGGAGGATCAAATATTCCGACACTTCATTCACAGGACGATTCCCCTTCTTACAGTGAATCCAATTTACAACAGCAGTTTAAAAAGAGTAGTTTTTAATGACACATATATGTACGCATATAAACACATGGTGTGATCAGTTCGTACTGCTGGCAGCAGCGATGTCAAAGTTTGCCACAATATGCAAATAGTGCACACACCGAACTGTATATCCATCTTGATAAAAGGCCAAGAGATCTGAACGACAAGATATACATTAAGAGATACTTTACGCCATCTTCAAACATGTAGAAAGGATATAAAACTGATGCCGACAACCGTAAGGCACGTATATTTATACCTGCACTACATGTTGTTATTAAACTTGAACGCATATTTGGGGTAAAACAATGCATGTGGCTATATCGCACAATAATCGTTAACCTAAACGATTCAGTATAACTTGATTCAAAATTTATAAAGCTCTCGATTCGTATGTTGTTAAATATGTATAAGAACTAAACTGATTAGTTATTATCATCTTAATTAAGTTGATTTGTTTATAAATAGAATCATGGGGATAACCAATAATCCAGTTTTAAATACACTTGATTCAGTCAAAGCTGTGTATATATCGCACAAAATCCAACAGTTCCAATTATTTAAAGAATTTTTCTCTTTCATAAACACAAAAAGTTGCAACACCAGAGTAAATCTCAGCTTTTATGATTTGCTAGAATAAATGCATCTCCTTTCAATTCAAACTAGGCTAAAGACAAGATCAGCACAACTTGAGCCACTAAACAGAACACAATTTGAACACATTGATGTTGTATTTTCAAAAAGGCAATTTGAATTTACACAACATGCCAACCAATTGCACCTTGCCAGAATTGTTAGTAAATTTCACACTCCCATGATAATATAGCTCTATGGGAATCTAGCTTTACAAGGCTCTACAATTCTATAGGTTTAGGTAAAGCTACTAGTAACATAATGGGATGATCTTGATACATTTATTATGGTACCACCCCGACTTGACAGTGGTTCAAAATGGACCCTATGTTGTTTCCACTCCATGCATATACAGACATCTCTGTCATTTAAAACCCTTTCCATGTCGTTTTAGTTGAACGGCAGGTCTTGCAATGCTCAGGTCATGCTTGTGTTATTTCAAATCATATTTTACGCGCAACAGAACTGTGAAGTACAGTATACACAGTTGGATTTTCTTCCACTGGGTGTTAAAGGCGAACCGTAGTTTGCCTTAAAAACCCTGTATAAGAGGCAAAATGCTACACCCGACAGCCACTACCAGCTATGGCAGCAATGGAACTCGCAGGTGAATATGTCACCCCGAGAGCTAGACACTGTCCATAAAGGCAATCAAGACTATAGATAATCCTGTCTGTTCGTAAATTTGACAGCTCGAAATTTCTCAAAATTTTTTCACATATGATTATAAAGCTGAATGTTAGTATGATCAAACACCCTATTCTGACTATAATTCTTCCAACAAAACAAAAGGGAAGATATATTCAAATTATCACATTAAACAGAGGTTCATTCCGACATGATATGCTGGCTGGATTAGCCCACTTTCCAAAACGACCTTCTGAAGGTACTAGTATCAGCTAAGACGCAGTGCTATTTTTAACACCATAACACAACTACTACAGATTGATAGCCATAGAGGGTCATATGACGTACATAGGTCACCAACTTATAACCGCTGAGCATAAAATGTAACAAACACAAGGAAAATAACTCCCACCAAAACTGAATGTCCCGAGATACCCCGATGAGTGAAAGGCGAGATGAGATATGAAATGCGATATAAAGTGAAATAGATAACAACTGACCAATGACAAGAATATTGGGAGCTATTCAGATCTGCCCAATATATACTGAGCTACCCCTACGAGTCTACCATATAATACTTGTAAAATGTGTTTAGTACCATCACCAAATTTTGTCTAGTCAATGGAGCGTCGCCTGCTTCTTTTCACTTTGCGTCCTGATCGACGTAGTTTCACTTCGGATTCTTTTGTGCTGTTGCTTACGTTGTTACTGCTGCTGTTGCTGGTGTTCTTGTTGTTGCTGTTGTTGTTGTTGTTATTACTTTTCTTATTCCTGTTGTTGTTGATGTTACTGTTGCGGTTCTTCTGCGGCGTTCGTTTCTTTCGTCGGCTTCTGCTACTGCTGCTCCCCGAGCTGGGACTCGTTGTCGATGATTTCAGTGGCAGAAGACTGGCCGTAGCAATTCCCGCAAGATTCAGCAAGGCATCTGCGCCTTCCACGATCTTCTTTTTCTCGTCCTCCTCCTCCTCTTCATCATCAGTGTCTATGAGATGCTTTTTATAGAGCGGCACGGGCGTGCTATTCTTTCGTTTGCGTTTCCTGCTGCTCGTGTTCTGCGTAGTCGCCGTCGACGTTATGGGGGATTTGCGAGTGGTGGCGGCAGTGACGACGGTCTGTTCTCCATTGCTGCCGCCAGCGGCATCAGAGTCTGAGTCTTTGTTGTCATCGTTGCCATGGTCACTGTCGCCCATGTCACTGCAGGACCCAGCCATTTCCCAGTTGCCGGAATCCTCTGCCTCTTCGTCCTCCTCCCCGAAGTCGTATTCCTCATCCGGCGAGGAGCCAGGCGAACACAGATCTGCCACCTCGCGTAGCTGCGCCTCCGTCACACTGTAGGTGTGGTCCTCTGAGGGACATACCGTCAGAATGATGGGGGAGTGTGGCCGGGTAGCCCTGTAATACATAGGCAGAAACAGAGGTAACACCGCATACTTACACACAGACAAACATACCTAGAAGTTACATAAATCATGTACATGTACAGTAGGCCTTCCATAACAAGGCCACCCTATTTGACAAGAAATTGTGGCCACAATAGGCAGGTGGCCTTTGGTGAGAGGGAGAAGTAAATACATAGATAGCAGTAAGTACAAAGGTTTATAGCCTTTAATGTTAGAGAGTTGGCCTCTGTTGAGAGTTGTCACAAAGAGAGGGACCATTATATATCCAAGACATTTTGCTTTGCTTACCACAAAGATCATGAAAGCACACTTATTATATATTTACTGTCCTAATATGACGCAGAATCGAACCACAGAAACAGAGAATATAATTATGATGTATACTGTATTACTGCAATCAATTGCTATAAATGTCAAGCATATTACAGCAGTCCTCCCTCTAATAGAGACACCCCTTCTGACAAACAATTTTGTTCTTATTAGAGCGGTGTAATTTGGTGAGAGGGAACATAACAAACATTCATGGTACCTGCTGCCAAGAATATGACTTATTTCTAGAGTGTCCTCTGGAGTGTCTCCTTTAAGAGAGGGAAAACAGTATATTCAATACGCAGTGGTTTTATTTGCCATTCTCCTCAGAGGACACATCTAATTTGGCCCAAAATTTAGGCTGGTACCACTGTAAATACATTTAGTTTTCTCTTGCCAATGCCTCTAAAGCGTGACCACCATTTCTTGGCAAACTGGGTGGGCTTATTATAGAGGGATTACTGTAATCATTTACTAGTACATGGCCCAGAGTACTTTACCATTATGCATACGACGTACAAAATTGATGGACTGCATAAACAGTAATTCTGATATGTAGGGTGTAACGATATACTATACAGACCAGTGGAAATACGCGTATCCTATTGTGCCAAACTAAAATCATTGTACTGTGATACACATTCACCACTGCAAACACAGTGTGTGGCCTGCAAGGCCAATATGGGAACACGGCAAACTTTTTTCTTGCACAACGCGTGCTACGACCTTAAGGTACGGCTGTGCCTTGTATCATATCATACAAACTGTATCATGTTGGGTATCATATCTCTACAAGGCATATTAATACACCTATACTAAGATCCATCTGTTTTCTATATCACACCTTAATTTACGCCGAAGTAATTCCTTCTCCTTCTTGGAGCCGAACTCCGGTGGTGAGGGTGACCTTGATCTTGTACCGTTCTGTGCTGATAGGGGGCGTCGGCTCTGTGCGGCTCTCTTCAGGGACACCAAGGTATTAGCGACATCAATATCTGAGTCTGAGTGTGACGGGGGAAAAACAAACAGGTTAATAAACCATAAATAATTCAGGAGTACACCGGTCAAATTATTGTCATAATCAATTTAGGTGTTTTGCATTATTATAACTTGCTTATATTGTTTGCTATTGAGGACATCTGTAACTTTTATAAGTTATTTTATTTTATATCTATTTACTGTAAATGTCTTGTGAAAAAGGTTATGCAAGTAAAATACCTTAATAAGTATAGCCTATAGCCCTATACTGACATTAGCAAAAAGAACTTCAGTGAATGGATACTGGTTAATACCTGGTAATATACAATTAAGCGAATAACCAATAGAAATATAACAGGTAGTATGCTTTATACTTCTACATCTAAAGAACAAGTGAAAAAATACTTTTATCATATATTTAAGTCAAAGCAGTTGTTAACTCCTTTCAGTATGAGAACTCTTTTTTTTTCCATTAAAATGACATTTACACTGTAAACATATATACTTTGGCTGGCTTAAAGTATTGCAGTTTTGACCCAATTCAAACATCAGAAAAGCCCAGTCATTCTTTTCTCTTTGTCCAAGTCCTGGGACCCATGGCACCTAGATCAACACTGGGGTTACCATGGTAACACTGACACAAACACGGGAGCTGGGAGAGGGGAAGATAGGGTGTGTGTGCCCTGGACTAGACAATGGCCATGTGATCATCACACTCAATGTTTCACCTGCCTGAGCCAGGTAAAACACTGGGTGATCTATGCCTGCGTGAAACAAGGGAAAGTAAAGAGCTTTTTGGTGTGCAACGACCAAATGCACCTAAACTGGCTACAGGCCCTTTTATGTTCAATAATTGAATAAGTGCTCCCGAGGATGTTCAGGGGAGGGGAGGGAGGAGAAGCGGTGGCAGAAAAGAGGAGCTTTTCTTGTGGCTGGGAAATATGATGATGTTTCTTCAGGTCTCCATTTCAAATGTTTCAGGTGCTGATGTTGTAAGCAAAAGTGACTTGATGTTAAAGCTACTAGTTACATTCTTGTCAACTTCTACCTAGCAAAGCCCAGACATTTCGCTTTCTTCATTGTTCTGTGCTTATTTAGTGTTTCTATATTTTATATTAAATACTTTCTTTTTTTTTTTTTTTTTTGGGGGGGGGGGCGTTGGAGGGATGGATTATAGGAATTTTGGGTGGGTGGGTGTTTTAACTTTCTTCCTATAAGGCGACCCATCCCCCACCGGGTTTTTGCCGTAATGCGACTAGCATACATGAACAAATAAACAGTTTATCCAGGAACACGTAGGAGGCAGTATTAATATACCCCGGTAGTGAAATGTCTAAGCAACTTTGCAGCGGTCCTATCTTAGCATGCCTAGTGCCCACCCTGAAGAAGCCCTAGATCCAACCCCCCTCTCTGGTATGGCCATAATTTCTGTGCAAACACTTGGGGGGTGGAGTGGGTTACTGTAGTCAGATTTCCATGACTTCTTATTATCCAAAATAATTACTATTACATTTCTTGGCATATCGCGATAGATCCCTGGGGATATATCACGACATATCCCTGGGGATATATCAGGAGAGATCCCTGGGGATATGTCACAACAGATCCCTGGGATATATCAGCAGGGGATATATCAAAACAGATCAAAGTGGATATATCACGACAGTTCCCTTGGGATATATCACGGCAGATCCCTAAGGATATATACAGGGTTGGACATTAAGGATTGTCCGACTGCCCTGGACAACTGAAAGTACCTGTCGGACAACTGAAATTCCAACCCCACTTGTCCTACAGGACAAGTAAAATTTGAGCCCTCGATCTCGATCTTTTACGCTGAAAGCAGTTGTAGGAACAGAAAATCCTGTCAATGAGTACCAGACAAAAAAATGTGGGCAGGTGAATTTTCAGTTCGGACAAGTGAAAATTACACTCACTTGTCCGACAGGACAAGTCTCAAAATAAGTTAATGTCCAACCCCGATATAATTGTGAGAGATCCCTGGGCATACTAGTATATCACGCCAGATCCCGGGGGGATATATCAGCAGATTCCTGGCACTAATTTAACCAGATACCTGGCAATTTTAAGTCCCTTACCTCCTAGAATTTCTGGTTCTACACCCGCCAGTCTCCTACTCAAGAAAGGAAACAACCCTGAAAAAAACCAACACAATAGTAGTCACTAGTAGTCAATAGACTTCCTACCACAAATAACCTAAAGTACATTATATTGTATACATGCAATGTAATTTATCCTACAATGGAAGACCTTGAAGAGATTTACATACAATTTAATCATACGATCAGCCATCCACTCGAGTTCAATCATGTTCACACAACATGTGACGGCCATCAGCATACAAGGCGAAGGGACCAGTCACAAGATAACCAATGAGAAATGGAGATTTTCGAATAAATTAAATTGATTGAAGTAGAACATGCAGAAGTTAAGCATGCTAAGACGGCACTAAGAAGTGTAGCATTGTGTATGGCTGTGTAGTATGTGTGAACAACCATGACCTTATGAACAGTACAGTGCTCCCTGCAATTTAAGACCCCTCTATTTAACAATTCCCTGCATTTAAAGACCGGTATCAGTGACACCACTCATATTTTCAGTGTAAACATCCCTCTATTTTAAGACCACCTTCAATTTAAGACCTTATTTTGCTGGTTGAATGGGTGGCCTTAAATCGCAGGGACTACTGTAGACTGTTATGGCATATAATGTATACATTGTGAATCATCAATGTTTGTGAGAATTAACATGATTAATAAAGATATTAATGTTTGCATTTTTTTAGACAAAACCATGTTTGCAGGAATCATGGGAATTAGCATTCATGGTTAGCTAGGGTCATGTTAAAACAAGTTCATTCTGCAATTATATTACATGGTATATACTTCTGTGATTTAAAGGTGGCAAAGTTCACCAATAAAACGAAGCAGACGAAATTTGTAAAACATGTAAAAGATATGATATGCGCTGACTAAAAAATCAACCCATATGCATTGTTTCTATTTAAACAAAGATATCAATCCTGAACTGCCAATTATGCTCAGCTGAAAGTACCAGCAGCCACTTAGATACAAAGGCAAGTATATAAAGAGTATGCTAATGTCATATCACTGGTATGCTAAGGAGGTCTTCCTCAGTTAGGAAAGATACAGGTGTGTACATCCAACACTAATCATGCTAATTGCCAAGTATGTAATCTAATGTGTCTTCTTGCTTGATGGCCATGATGACCCTTCTATTTATCTAAGGCTATCACATCAGGCCCTCAGGGACAGACTTTACCCCTATTCACCCCCCATTCTGTGGGACCCCGGGTTGACACCTTTTCTCCCTTCCTGTCTTAAACCCATATATCTTCAGTCCGCTATGATAAACATGGGCTGTGCATCTCCAGGGAGCACAGTATTTCTACACTAGAGTTTGAACCCCAGGGCACCCCAAGTATCTGGATTAAAAGTACACAAACTTACATACTCCATCTCCCACAGATAATGGAAGCAACAGGCAAATAATTTTCTAGGCACCTGAGATTACAGTGCTAAGCTCTCGTTTGCTTTCATATTTGCAAGACACTGTCAAATTGGATGCCCAATCTACTTTTTAAGTACATGTACATTAGCAGTGTAGACCTGTGGGACAAATACACTGTTACCTTTCTTACTAGTACTTCTGATTGTGTAGCTTAGCATAGCTAGACACTTTTTATCATCTCACTTCCCTAATAACAACACAACGTTATCTTCCTGGATAAAAGTCTGCTGCAATGTGCCAAGACTGAAAGGGATATGTACATGGCACTATTTGACCAACAGGGATGGAATATTTCCAGAAGCTGGTCTGTAGTGGATTGCACATTAGATATAAGTCTTGTACAGTATTCCTCCATTACGACAAGCCACGGTGGTATTTAATATGTTTCGTAATATTAGCCGTTAGTACTAGTTATAATACAATTGAAAAAGCAAAACTTCTGAGTTACACTACAAAATGTCCCTTTACTCTAACAATGTCTAAAACATGCCACGACTGGTTATGTTTTGTAGTATTGTCTTTACACAGTTACGTTATACAACTGAAAATAAACTTTCGTACTCGAGATGCAAAAACTTGTCGTGCCTTTACCCTAAAACATTTCACCATATATCTTTTTCTGCCGTCCCCTTGCCCCCAGGAAACAACCATCTGACAAAGCCCTCAGACGCCAGTCAATTGTCACAAGTGCCGGAGAAAGAGCAGCACTCAAGTTGCCATGGTGACAACCAAGCCACTGAGGATGATGGGTAGTACGGGACAAGGCCTTAAACGGAGGGGCCATCATTTAGATGGGGGAGGGGGCAGTAGAGGCCTACCATGACTGGCACACATGCCTCACAGTGCCATACTTGTCCGGTAATACCAGGAGGGTGATGATTACCCGCACAAATAGACAAGTACTATCAGTGGCCTAGGAAGGAAGCCTAGATACATTGAAACACTACCTAACATCACATGGCGGGTCACTTACTTGGTGATGGAGCATTCACGTTAGTTCGCGGTGACAGAGTCAGGGGCCGACCACTGCACATGCTGAAACAGAGACAAAGCAACAGTTTATTAACTTTTATGCACAGAGACGCTCCAGCAGATATATCCACAGTTCAATTACCTTTGCAATACTCCCATATAAACACCGTCAAACAAGTCTGATCATGTATCTTTGATTTTGTGATGAAATATCTTCTTATTGGTTTGATTTTGTTACTTTATGCCAAACTATGCAGCAAGGAGCATAGAATCTCATTGTTACCGTGCTCATTATACAGCCACTTATTTTGTCATCTAAGATTTGATCCTGACAAAAGCTGTTAGAGTCCATACTGGGTAAATTCTATTTTGAACTATTTTCGGACAGGGTTAAGGGGTCTGACATCATTCATTCAAGGTGCATTTCTTTTGCCAAGGCATAAACCATGTGTGCCTGGTATACCACTTGATAGCATTAAACTTAACAAACTGATCTGCAGTCATTTTTTCTTAAAAGTCTACTACTTAAAAACCTGCTTTTCTACTCAATATCATACATGGTGTACCTGGACGGACACTTTCGCAATCTGATTCAATAAATCCTGGCAAAATTGGATGTGTATTTCTATAATTTATTTCCATTAAATTCTGGCAATAATCATGATAATGGATCTGTATTCATATGATTTGAATACACTGAATTACCATACTGCTTGTAGAAATATAATACAGCAGAACTTTGCTGAATGAGTATAAAGGTTAATTTGGTAACTTTTTTTTGCCGTTTAAAGAATGTCCCACAATCGAAGTACATGTATTTCACTGTATTTACATGTACCAAAATTGTTTTTCCCTCAAATTTCTCCAAAAGCTCCCACAATATCAATCACAGAAAACAACCCATATTGCTCAGGCCAGAAGAAGGAACATGCAGGTTCCCTCATACAGGATTCAGTTGCTATGGAAACATGAATAACAGCATGCCATTGGCTAAGGCCCCTGCCCAGCCCATATTTTAGCTGGGAGGTGGGAGGTGGAAGATACCAATCAATGGGCATTTACTCTCAACCACCCAACAGGCAAGCCAACCCAGCTTGGCTGTGAGAGGGGCCAGACCCAGCCTTGTAACAGCTGGCCCTGCTGGCTTCCCCCAGCCATCACCATGGTGACCAACTGGCTGGGTGGTGGGGGCCTGTGGGTTCTGCATTGGGTCCAAACACCACAAGGCTGAACACTGTATGGACCCTATACTGTAGCCTGCTTCCAGTCAGCCCTAGTGATTTTATTGCACACTCCACCAGCATAGACTAAAGGACAATATTTGCATTACCCTTCACCAGCCTTTGTTATTTTTTTTTCTCCAATAACATTTTATTTAAACACAGAAGAAATGGTACCATTTGAAGCCACTGCTGTATTATAACAGTGAAAAAGATAAAGTGTTTTCAGACATATTTAAAAAAAAATTGTTCAGTATTCTTATGATCAAGCAGAAAAAAAAAGTAACGTTTTCTGAAATATTGTACCTCAGTAAGTGCTAAGCAAGAAATGTTAAGCTTTCAATTAACTAAACGACAATATAGCATATTTCACGTTATCATAGGTAGAAAGTATTAAAGTATTTAATATCCGATGTGAATATACTGATCCCTAAAACTTCTCATAATTTTCTGCCTGCTCACTTCTCATATTCCCACCAAACGCACACTTACCCTGTTGGTATGACGCCATGCACGGTGTAATTGTTGTTGTTTGGAGGTGCAGAGAGCATCTGAAGTTGATGGTAGGGGTGGTAAGGGGTTTTCCTTAACGCCTGGAGCAGGTTGGGTCTGTAATCTGGATCTATACACCACAGTGACCCTTTGCCAAGTCCCTGCAACACAAGCACAACATCCAGTAACTGGTAACTGTCAAGGTATAAAGCTTTGCAGGAATTAATACATTCATATTTATAAGCATCCAGAGGTTGACAGGAATTATATGTGTAATATTGATGGGGAAACGTGAGAAATTTTTTTTTTAAAACTTTGCATGAATTCAAGTATGCACACTCCGCTGTTGGTTAACTCACAAAATTAGCATAAATACCAATCGGTAAATTCCACATGAACATTTATACTTATACAGTACTACAAGTATTTAAATACATTATACATATAGTAAAACCTGCCCTGAAAGACCAATAATTACAATTACTGTCTTCAAAGACCATACATTTCAGGCAGAAACACAATTTTCGAAGTGTACTAGTACGGAGTTGAACATGTTGAATGAAATATTATAGGCAAAATTTAATTCACACAATTTTATATATATAGTACTGCATACTAGTTCTCTCAAGGTAAGGCTTGTCTGTGCAAGTTTATTACAAGCTGAAAGAAAGAAATTCATCTCAAAAAGCAGGTAAGATCAAAATGTACATGTAACATTGTGTAAGTGTAGTTTACGTGATTATCGTGTTTATACTTGATCAGGTTGATCGACATAATTTCCACAAATAAAGCTAGAATTGTTACTGCAGACCTGAAGTCATTTATTTCCTGTCCCAGCAACAGGTGAGCTATTTTTCCCATGCACACCTATTTATCCCTCCCTTTGTGTGCCCCCACCCCCCCACCCCCACCCCCAGGGAACCAATCACAGATCAATCAGGTCTAGCCTGTTACAGGAAGGTCAATTTGCCATTCTGCCCCCTCTCAGGTCATTCTCAGCCTGGGAGCCCTAGCTGCCCCGGGACGAAACATAAAGGCAGCAACAATTGATCTGCTGCATCAGTCTTGTCAATACACGTGATAAGCCAGCATGGATTACAAACATTTTATGTTTGGCACGATCTTTTTCAGCATGCTACAATATAAACATGATAAAGATAGAATGAACCTGTTCTAAAGCTGCTAAAACACTACGTGGACAACCCTATTTGGTCCCTATGGCAGTATTTGTGTTAAATACAGTCACTGCATGAACATAGAGGCCTAGATGCCTGCGGTCAGAATTTCCTATTGTGCATATAGCCTTCATTATGTTAATGGGTGATACATGTATTCCAAGCATTTGTTATGCAAATGACAAATGTACATGCTATATACCATGTATCCTGTACAAAAAAACCTGCCGTAAAGACCAGTTAGACCACCTGAATATGTAGACTCTCTCCACCCTAACTCAATCTGGTGAATTGGCCACATTTGTCATTTGCAGGTCCTCAGTTTTATATTATTTTCAACGAGATTGAACCTGTACATATAAAGACTACCTGTATACAGTCATATAAAGACTACCTGTATACAGTCATATAAAGACTACCTGTATACAGTGGTCTCTGTAATTTATGACCCCTCTACTTAACAATTCCCTGCATTTTAAGAGCGTATATAAGTGGCACCACTTGTATATTTTCACTATAAACATCCCTCTATTTTAAGACCACCTTCAATTTAAGACCATATTTTGCTGGCTGAATGGGTGGTCTTAAATCGCAGGGACCACTGTAAAGAGATGAAATGTTTGGTTGCAGGCCTATATACATGGTACATGTTAAAGTATACCTGTATAGATAACCATGGGTTATTGGTCCGGGACTCCCTTGTTGGTCCCTTTGGTGATCTGTACAGTGGTCCCTCTCTTATACAATGTTATAGGACACTCAACAAAGGACACCTCTCTAATAAGTGCAGAATTGTTTGGCAGCAAGTACTATGAATGCCTTTGATCCTCCCTCTCACCAAAGGACACCTCTCTAATGAGGACAGAATTATTTGGCAGAAGGGGTGTCCCTATTAGAGGGGGACTACTAGTACTCTATAAAAGTTTTAATGTACTAGTATCCTGTCTCAAAACTTGCCTGTGACAAAATCCCACTAAACACAATGGTAAAACCACCATTACCGGTAATATGATTTATACAATTCTGAGTAATTCGTTATGTGTTTGATAATGTGAACTTCCATTTTTGTGAAAAATGTCATGTGTATTTACTTCTCTAACTGACATCATTTGACTTCTTCAGCCATTGGTTCAAAACAAGGTACTAATACAGCATGCACAGTGGTCCCTGCAAGTTTAAAGCCTGCCACTTTATAAGATTTTGTATGGCTTTTGAATCTGTGACATCCTGCTATCCTTGGAGTGAAAGACCTTTTCCTTTACTTTAAGACTGCCCATCTCTGTGACACCACGCTTTTATTTTTAACCCTTTCGGCGCTGAATATTTTGTATCTATATTACTTTCGTCGACTATAGCACCGAACATCCCTTCATTTTAAGACTACCTGTCATTTAAGACCACAGTTAAGTCTTGTTCTGTTGAATGGGTGGTCTTAAAACGCAGGGAAGGCGGTATGCTGTTTACAGCTGTCCCTGCGATTTAATACCCTCTATTTAACAATTCCCTGCATTTTAAGACCGATATCAGCGACACCACTCATATATTTTCAGTATAAACACCCCTCTATTTTAAGACCACCTTCAATTTAAAACCATATTTTGCTGGCTGAATGGGCAGTCTTAAATCGCAGGGACCACGGTATACTGTACTTCAGCAGCAAATATTCAGTTCATTCCAGAACATAGCACAACCTCACAGCATGCAGCAAGAATGCCTGGAAACCTCCTTCCAGCATCTTGCTCCTCTCTCAGCCAGCGGGACACTTCTTGCATAGCTGTAACTATGACAACAGGCCTTCACTGCCTCCCCCCTGAAAGTTGCTGTATGACAGAAATAGCCCAGAATAACCCCACGCTGCCCAACCAAGATGTGACCAGGGGGAACATTGGGGAAAGGCAATCTATGCTCCAATGGTGACACCCAGGAGTTCTACAAGCTCAAAGCAGACCAGAGTGTTGGCTTTGACTTTGTTTTGGCATTTCTATTTTCCTTTCTATTTTATAGTTACTTTGGGATATGGTAGTCCCCTTCTGATAAGGGCCCATCCTACTTAGTTAGTATCTGCCAAGAAAGTGTGGTCACATGAAACATATCAACATATCAGGTAAAGAGCTGGCTTTTGAATCTTTGATGGGGAATACATTCTCAGTACTGTACATGCAGTACTGTACCTAAGCAAAGATTTTTGGTACGTGGCCTCTGTACTAGTAGTAGTACATGTAGTTTTTCTACATTTTTTCTCTTCACAATTTCCACACAGTTTTTCTCTTCTGGAAACTAGAATACAGTGGTCCCTCTCTAATAAGGTAACCCTATTTGCCAAGAAATTGTGGCAACAGAGAGGTGGCCTTTGGTGAGAAGGAGAAGAAAATGCTTTTTTAGACGTAGCAGCAGCAAAATCATTTGGTCACTTTAGAGAAGGTGGCCTCTGTTGAAAGTGGCCACTAAGACAGAGACTACTGTACTGCCACCATGTCACATAAGTGATTATTTCTTGAAATTCTTAGAATGTGTCCTTAAACCAAACCTCATGTACATGTATATTTTAATTTATAAATGTCTGTGCTGCAGTTTTTTTGTTTGGGTGACTGCAGTGAAACCGATATTGAGACTACCGCCATGACAGTCAACCTGTTTTGAAAGACCTCATATCCCTGCCACAATACACATGATACATTCCAATATGGTTTAACATTGTCATCAAAGACCAACTGTCTTGAGGCTACACAGATATTTGATTCTATCAGCCTTCGAGATACTTGCAGATTGTTACTAGTACTTGTCTAAACTGTTTTACATATTTACGCATGCAATGGATAACCTCTGAATTTCTCAATTTTCACACAAGGATTTACAATTACAATGTATATTAAAAGACAGTACCTAAAAGACTCATGCCGCAAACCATATTTTCACATGTATTCTAACTTTTGTGTAATGTAATCCCACAAACAAACTCTTAAATTACTGTTAGTCAGAGTGTACAGTTAACATGACTAAGATTATACCCATTTCTGGCTGTCACCCACAAAACAAGTGTCACCCAATAATGGTCTGTGGTGCTGTCAATAACCAGGGATAAAAAGCCAATGTTCCAGCTCACACACAGGCAGCTGGTCACACGCGCACACACACCACTGCCTGGGGACCACTGCATGCAGGGTGATCAATGTTTTCCGAGCAATCAAGCATGTCAAGCCGCCTGGGTATCTTGACAATGAGAGGACACCTGTTCCACCAAGGCTGGTGGTTAGCTGAAAGGGCCTGTGGCCTGAAGTCTCCATGGTTACTGACAAACAAGGCCTGCTCACCATGGCAACCTGGAAACTTTAGATACCCTCCCTGGAATAGCCTGGACTAGCTGTTGTTGCCTTGCAGCGGACTTAAGTGGTAATTTAAAATGGCAGTTTAAGATGGGTAAGACTTACTGATTCCTTCCCAATTACCTTTCTGCCTATACCATATAAGAGAAGTATAAAATAAGTTTTAAATACACCTGGAGGTTCACAGCCATGCCACTCTTTTAGATATTGATTAATACATTTTGTACTTTAGCGAACTTACCATATGCATTTTTTTTTTTTTTGGCACTGATTGTACATTTATCATGTGTTTATCATGTTCATGCTGATATTTATTTGTTTTTATATTTATCACCTGTAACATCTAGTAACAGAAACGATTAACAGACTATGAACACTGTGTAGCTTTTGAAAGTGAAAGAAAATCTTTTTATCTTATCAGACTCCAATAAAGCTTTGCAGCATAAAAGCATGATACTTGTATCAGAGATAGGTACATTGTATAACAATGTATAATTTTGCATTCGTTTAATTTTCAGATGTGTATATCGCATGTATATATAGAGCCTGATAAAGATTAGCTGCAAAAAAACTGTAAAATCTTTCACTGCAGCAGTCAACAAGACGACAAGAAAACGATATAGATACAGTGAAAAAGACCACCCTAGGGACCAACAAAAATACAATGTATACATAGGTGGCCTATATGGAGAAGGTTCAACTGCATAAAAAGTATATCCCTGGGGACCTGTAAAATGTGGTCTTCATAAGCAGGTGGTCTTTATATACAGGTGGTCTTTTGAGGTTTTAC
>JAAUYG010009921.1_pt1 | contig 24055 bp, 14 predicted proteins | sample 7278091 | NCBI WGS metagenome assembly JAAUYG01 (sample SAMN14350201, study PRJNA611818) | marine sediment metagenome | isolation source: surface marine sediment (0.6m) | place: French Polynesia: Moorea | collected 2018-08 | reverse complement strand
TTCCCTTGATTATAAGGCCACTTGATTTGGTCCCAAACTGCCAATCCGCATTCTAAATAACCTTTATTTTAAGACCACTTGCAATATAAGACCACATTTTCTTGGTCCCATGGGTGGTCTTAAAATAGACGTACCACTGTATCACATACTGTCAGGTTTACAAGCCCTAGAAGTATATTATAACGGGTACATCATACTACACCCATCAGAAGAATAATGCCACATAGCCTACCTAACACTGCCCTGAGAGATGGTCGAAGGTGGCTCCATGTGTTCGTAAACATGGCCACTGTCATCTTCTTGCCAAGCCAGTCGGCAAACAGGATCTCATGGAAGGTGTACAGTGAATCTGCCACCGCGCCGGTCTGAATGATGACAACGTGGCTTGCGCAAGATATTTGTGGGGCATTTAGTCGCAGATACTCCTCCTTCGATTGACCCAGACTCTCATGGTGACTCACCTGCCAAAAAATTACGGTGGACGATAAGTTTCAAATGCTAAACTGTACCTGTATAACATACAGTGAAACCTTTCCTGACAACCATATCAGAATATATTCATGTACTGAAAATTTTCTTTCTTAACAACAATATCGAAATTTTCATCTCCGAGTATTGCATTTCTCAGCCACTCGTGGCAACTAAGTACAATCATGGCTTTCATACAGCGACTCCTCTAGGTATAGGCCTTTATGAGCATTTTAACTGGAAGCACCAAAGGTTAAGTTTTGATTGTAAACTACTTTCTCTCGGGAATATTTTCTGCACTCAATCACCTTCTGACAGAGATCAGATGCCATACCTTGATAAGGTTCATAGCCTAACTCTACTGACAGGATACATATAAACAAACCTGCAAATTTTTCTTCATCAGGTCTGCCTTGATGTTCTGTGCGAGGCGAGCATCTGCGGGGTCATAGACAAGATAAACCACGTTTGGCTTGGCACGCTGGGTTCTGGCCCTCAGATGCCAGTTCTCGGCGAGTCTGTGCTCCTTGTCCAGCGTCACCAATATCTGCTGCATCAGCTTGCGGCGTACAACGCGACTGTCAATGCCCAGATGCTGCACCATGTCCTGGTCTGTCAGCGCCATGAGAAGGAACCCATCTACCATGTTTTCGGCCATACTGAGTCGGTAGAACTCCTTGATCCCGAGGTCAAACAGCCATTCCTGCAGGTTGTGGACGCTCCATTGGCAGATCTTCTTCTTTTTGTACTCCCCGTTGAACTCCATGTCTGGGGGTGTGAAAGGCGCAGGCGGTGCATGTACCGAGGCATGACGTTCCAAGTCTGTCATCAGTGTGCCAATGACTATGGATGTTTTTTCTGCAAGGCTCAGTTTGGCATGACCGGACGTAGTCATGTCTACGGCCTGCGCGAGAAGGTCGCTGAACTCAGGGGAAATGTCTGGTGATGTTTTCAGGGAGAACAATACTGGGTAAAGCCTGATGCTAGTGTTATCCACCCTGTGTCTCTCAAGCAGGATTTTGCTTTCGTAGATCGAGACCGGACATGTGAAATAGCTGTCTGTCAAGAATAGCACGGCAGCTCGACATCGCTCCACAGCTTCCATGCGTAGAGAAAACCAGGCAGGTTTGTCCGTGACCTTCTCATCCTTATCAAACCAGATGTCCTCCGCTAGGTTATTCTCCTTGAACTGCCGCACGGTCTCAGACACAAACCTCCGTTCGAGGTACCCTGCATCTGGGGAGTAGGAAATATAAATACCTCGACGTGGTTTCTTTTTGTGAGTCTTGAAATCGTGGGGATCCTGAACCACATATCCAGAATGTTCGGCACGTCCTGCGTCTCGCTTTCTCCCTTTTATAAAACTGTTCTCCTTATCAGAGCCATCAGAATTGACAGGTATAGTCACTTTTACCTTTTCCACTGAGTGGCGCAATTCTTCCATTTTGCTGGAGCTGCTATGACTATTTTCCTTCATCCTGTCCGTTAAGGTTTTCATTTCTTGTTAAAAAAATATTATTGTGGTATCCAAGTTCCATATTTTTGCTAGTGGCGGTCAATCTTTTATAACCACACTGATTGAAAGACTGCTTAATAATCAGTAAGTGGTAATTAAGGCATCATTGTCTCACTTATAGTTGTATACCTGGACGATGCAGAAAAATGGTTAAACCTTTCTGCTGTCAATTCAGTAATATTTATGTAAATCTAGAATAGATCGGCAGGGAACGTTCACAACAAGTGTTTATCCGTTAACATCCCAAAGCATACGGTCAGCAAATGTGTTCGCTGCCTATCAAACAATAATCCATAGACTGATCAGCTGATACAGACCGTTCTAAAATCGAGTCTGCGCTCCCTTCACCAGTTCACCACTGTTCACTAGCTGCACAGTGAGGCATCGCTTCCCTAGCAACTGCTGCCCTGGCCTGGTCGCTCCAAGCGCGACAGCGAGTACGCTGTTCCGGCCGGCTGTATGTGTACTTGCGAGGCCACTTAGTGCAGTTTAATACTAACCACACATCATCCCTCCAGTCGCCCGACTGAATCTTTGCTGTCTGTCTTTCTCTTCCTCTGTCATCGGTGAGCTGCTAGGTGAATGACACATAGAAACCATATACAAAACGACCAGGCGAGGATACTGAATATGTATTAACCTATTATTTACTTAGGCGTTCCAGTTGCCTCCCTACGAAATAAATTCGACGAAAATGACAGCCGTGCACTTACAAATTAGAATATACGGATTAGCGTAGGGTCAAAATATAGTCAAGACACCTAATAATTTCTGTCTCAGATGGTATGATTTTGCCGGTGCAAAAACCTGGATTCTTTGATGCCAAAATGTCGTGAACCGTGGCTGTTCCATTCACTCCCTCCGTGTGGAATGATTCCACGGACGGGCATGCTGTGATATTTAACACGGTGAGTTTATTATCAGTTTGACACACTTCATTTGTGGCAGTCGTCAGTCATATGCATCGATTGGTGGATATGTGGTCTGAATAAGTCTTGGGTCAAATAATATATGAATATTTAACTAGAAAAGGTATATTTTATTGGCAAAAAGCCGTTTTTCTGACCTAACCACCCATTAACTAAATTAACCAATATGGCGGATCACTCCCGTAATAATATATTATTTATTAGTTGGGGGCAAGTCAAAATATGCGACTGAAATCTTATGTTATATGTGTCAAACGATGCCTTTTCATGCGACTTGAATCATAACACTACCTTTAGTTTTAACCAAGGTTTATATTTACGTTGGAATACCGGGGAATATTCGCATACCGTACATCGATCGGCCAATATTAACCTGGCCTGTGAAATGTCGATTTCGGTGCCTGGTCTGCGGGGTAGGGAGGCAAATGGCGTGAAGGTACTGCTTAAGGAGGACACTTTACCGCTTGTATTTGGCGCATATTGGCGTCAGCTTAGACGATGGGAAAGTGGTAACAACATTGGGAACATGTGCTCGGACAGACGACACGTGCGGGGCTTTGTTGAATGCCTGATATGCGTTGATTGACAGGTTGACAGCTGACCAGGCCACGGGTCTTACAGGCCGCCCTGCGGGGGATTATGCCTTTACGTAGGGAACAGGGGCAATCAGTGGGTACTGATATATCACCCACAACGGGATATTTGCGGGATAAGCAGCAGTGCGAGCAGAATGTGTTAGATAATTTCAATGAATTTTTCAATAATGCTTCTGCACTGTCAAGTGGCAGCCCCCGGGGTGGCAGCCAAATTCACCGACTTATGAAGTTTCTGATTATTAAAAATAAATGTCCATTGGATCCACACTGAAAAGATATATTCAGTCATTCATAATAATTTTATTGCTGTGGAATATTTTAATATTTAAAGTTTTTTTTGTGTGTTTATTGTAGGTGAGATACAAAGCAGAATATAAGCAGTGGCCAATTGAGGAAATATTATTTTTTTTCATAGAGGTTTTTTCACACAAGTATCATTTCAAAGCTTACTATGACTTAAAATTAGGGTCCACTTTGTTGGGGTTATTTTGACTAAGAGACCTAACATTTTGATTATCCTAACTGAGATAACTTTCTTCATCTTATGTATATGTTCCCCTTCCCAAGTTATTCCAAGAAGAACATAGTGATTGTAATTAGTAAATAGACCATGTCAAGTTATGGATTACTAGTTAATGTGCGATTGTTTTGATATCAACAGACCTAAACATTGCAGGAAAACTCATAGTGTGATGTTTATAAAATATTCTCTAGCAAAGTTGAAAAATTGTAAAAAGACGTCGCATCATGTTTTTTTGTTTTTAATTGGGAATGCTGGGTAATCTGTCATAATATAGTTTTAAGTCTTTGGTTGCTCTATTTCAGGGTGTGTTATGGGAAATGTTTTATGAGATCGAAGTACCAGATACCTTGGACTATTGTCAGTTAGTGTAAAGTGACATGTGACATTTATACCATTTCAAACATTCGGACTCGCATGTGATACATCTATCAACAGTAGAATGGCCACACAAGTGAATGGTACACCTTTGTTCACCATCGAACAAATTGAACTGATTCGACGCCTGCGGAACAGTGGTTTAACCAAGGAGCAGCTGGTGCAGGCGTACGATGCTATGGAACGACTGGAACGGGAGCTGGGACCGGTGTACAGTTTACCGGTCAGCTTGGTAAGAAATATATTAGCAAAACGATGTTAACCAAGAGTTAGATTTCACAATGCCAAATATTTGTAGCTCTAATACTTCAGATTGTTACATTTGTTGGGGGAAGCTGTAATCATGGTAATTCTATAATTTGTGTGGGACAGTGAAGTAAGAATGATATTCGTTGAAGATTCTTGAGTAAATGAAATTTTCATCTACAGATTAAATTTCATGAGCTTGGATGATTGTAGACGCTGCTGGATGCGGTAATATTCTGTGGTTGAGTAATTTTTGTGCAAATTTGAAAGGCCTAATCACGTGATTGGTTTGTATTTGTTTCTATCCATGAGATATGCTAGTCTATGCTTATATTTGTGATGTGCAATATCTTTGCTATGTAGCTTGATAAGCTTAGCGCTGCATCGTGAATGTGGTATAGTCTTAAAATTCCTGTTTCAAATACAGACACATGAAACTTTTATAATAATAACATGAATAAGGAGCGTTTTACCTAACTTGGCAGGCGTTCCAGCACGCGGCGTTGCAGAGACAAAACATGCTGTCTGCCACCGCCGCTAACAATGCTGCAGTGGTGGCCGCGGCGATGGCGGCCGCCGCTCAGGCTCAGCAGACACACCAGCAGCAACTGCTGCTACAGCAGCAGCAACAGCAGGCCGTGTCGACCTCCGAGAGCCCAGTACAGCTAGCAGTGCCTGCACAGGGACTGAGTTCTGCACAAGGTACTCCCGATGTCTCGCCACCTCAGATCCAGTTTCAGCAGACACCAGTACAGTTGAAATTTCCGCCGTCAGACGTTAGTGTTGAACATCTTGATATCAATATTCCCATACCGAACGGAATCGGCATCACTGATATACCGGACGATGAAACACTGAACAAACAGTTCAAGGAGTTTATTAGGTGGGTGTGGGTCACAACATCTGTTTAAGGTGTGGTTGTAAAAAATACTGAACTGTATACATTCTGATATGGATTTTAGAGTTGAGTAACAAACAACCATTATCCATGTTATCCCAGTATTAATAGTGATTAAAAAAAGCAATTGCTCTAATTTTAGAAAAAATGATTTGGCTTTTCAATATGTTTCATTTTAATCCCTGTCATATTTCAGTATTTTTAAGAAACTAAAGAAATCTGAAATCTGTTGTGATATTACATGTATACAGTATAGCTGAAGTTGTCCTTGAAATAGATTGGAATTTTCCTACTGGTTGAAATGGTTGCATCATTGTAGTCTTCAAGAGTGTGGTATGGTTCTGTTATTTAAGAAGCTTCCATTTTAAAAATTCCTTGTATTTTAAGACCAGCTATCATTGACAGAATGCTTATATTTTCATTGTGTATATCCTTCTGTTTTAACCGCCTTCAATTTAAGACCATATTTTCTGGATGAATGGGTGATCTTATAATGAAGGGACCACTGTGTATGTTACATGTGTACTAGTAATAGCTGCCAAAACTTTGTTTCCTACAGCCAAGGTGATGTGGCCTGCTGTGAGGAGATTCGCCAGTTTGTTGTCACTCACAGCATCAAACAACAGCAGATTGCAACACTAGCTGGTAAGTAGCAGTACCGGTAGTAGCAGTAATTGGCTCTGCTTTGTGCTACTGCACAGCAGAGCTACTGTCATCACACGGTCATCCATCCATCTGTCAAATGTGTTTTGTCAGAAGCTGTCCAGCAGATAAATGCCAAATTTTATCCAAAGCCAAAGGTATCTATTCACTATATCTCCAGACCACTTTTTTTGCTGAAATTTTAATTAATTTTTGATTTTCTACGATTTTTTTTCCCGATGAAATTAACATGGGATCATATGGGAGGAAAACTTTCAAACGACATCTCCTCTGAAAGTACACAACATATTCACTCCCAAAAAAATCAATCAGGCATACTCCTAAGAGTAGTAGGTTCATTTCATAACAAATACAGTGGAAATCTGTCTTGAAAGACCACCCCAATGGGCACAAAAATATGGTCTCGCAAGACAGGTGGTCTTTGCTCACAGGTTCAATTATATTGAAATGTAGGTACTTCTGCCAGGAATATCCGGTCTTTCAAGACAGGTAGTCTCATGGGAGTGGTCTCTCAAGACAGGTTTCACTGTATTATGTATATAAATTAAATCCCAGGTGAAAGCTGCAGCTAACACTGTCACCATTTGACAACAAAGATGTGAATGTTGTGTATTCCAGGTGTCAGCCAGTCCTATGTCAGTCGCTTCCTGAAAGGGGATTACTACGACATGTCGGAACGCAGTCGACGGGCCATACAGAAGTGGTTTGTGGTCTATCGTAACTACCCAGCCGCTATTGGTAGGCACTTCACCATGCTGAAACTGGATCCAGTACAAAATATACAAATTAGATGACAACAATGTTTGAAAATGTTCAGATCCTAATCTCACATTATACAAATACAAATTAGTCCTTTCTGTAGCGTCATTTCCACCAAGGTCTATCATTGGCAATTGGCTGCTTGCATACAAGTCATTTCAGAGTCTACCTCACATTTGGCAATTTTGATTTAAAAACATATCCAAAAAACCAGTGTCTTTGCTCATTCTTAAATTTTACATAGTCTTAAGTGCTTTGAATGCGTCAGATAGAAAATCTTTTGTCCATTAACACTAAATGCACGATCACCAAACCGCTTTTGCCTCACATTTTCCCACCCATTAACCATGTGCCCTCTGTTTTAGCATAATGACACCATTATAATTATATTTACTGTTATGAACCAGTTGAGAATTTCAATATTATAGGTAATTTTCCACCGCTCAGAGAAAGATTTGAAAACCCTTGATTGCTTCACTTTCAGTTGAAAATGGTTTTAAATTGAGTCTGGTGTTTACTAATAGCTATGACTGTTTTTTTGCAGCCCCGGCAGTCAAAGCTGTGCTCCTGGCCAATGGGGGTACGCCGAAGAAACTGCCAGTCGATCTAGTGATGAGCCCTAATGGGGAGTATGTGCACTACCCGAAAAGGGAGAGATTCGTCTTCCGACCGAACCACCTGGAGATTCTGGAGAGATACTTCAACGAGGACAACTACCCATCACACGAAAAGCGGGAACAGATGGCGATTGAGTGCAACCAGGCCACGGAGCGCATGGGTGAGGGAAAGAGGACGGGAACCATGGTGACAGAATGTTGTATTTCAGTATTTTACTGGCTAAATAGTTTTCTGGGTGTATGTTGTTAGAGTTAGTTTAGAAACAATGAAATGCTGACACAGTATGTAGAAAGATATTTGAAATTTCTTGTCAGTGCCTGGTAGTAGAAGTGGGTGACGTATTGGTTGTCTGATGGCAATGATATTTCATAAATTATTGTGTAGGATAAAGTAATTTCTGTAAACTCTGGCCATAGTCACTATGATTTGACAGTTGTAATTTGAAATATATAGATGGATTATAATTTCTCGCATCCATGCAGGCGACGTTTTTGTGTCGGCGCAACTGCACCTTAACCATGTGTAATGCACTGTTGTTATATTACAGCTGGACGCGAGTTAACGGAACGCGAGACGGTCTCGGCACAGATTGTGTCCAACTGGTTTGCCAACAAGAGGAAGGAACTGAAGAAACTGGTTCGCGAAGGTCAGTAGATGTCCATGACGTTGGCATTTGGTAAAGGCTTGATCTCTGCTGGTAACATATAGGAAACCATTTACTTATGGCATATCATGCATAAAGCTGAATTACATCAAAGTTATACTCTGAATAGGGAGTAGTTTAAAGCCTGTGACAGGAGAATGTTCCAGAGGTGCCCGAAAGAAGCGAAAAGGTCCAAAAAAGATGATGCCTAGTGATTGGTTGAAGCTTTATATGATGGAATGAGATTGGCTAGAGGGTAGCTATATGGCCAAGGGTAGTTTGACTTCCTAATGAAACTGACTACATGTTGCAAATCAGTGGCACCAAGTACTCCCTATTATTAGGATAATATCTAGAATTACAGAATAGAGATTGTCAGTAAAGATGTATGTCTATATCACTGCAAAGCTGTAAAGAGCAGATACGAGCATTGTGCTACTTCTTCACTTTTAAGTGGCAGGTTCGATTTGGATTTCCTACTTTCATCACACTACTACATTGTCTGGGTGTGATATTGTTTCAGAAGGCCTAGATGTATCCCAAGTTCCCCTGCGTATGCTTGGCCACCCGTCTCGTCTGCTCTCCGACTTCGCCAGTCTCGTTGAATCCTCGAATCGTCAGCCTTTTAATGTCAATGATGCCAGAATTGCCGGCGCCGAGGCCGAGTCGGAGAACTCCCAAGTTGCTATGGAAACACAGGCGATGGTGGCACAGGAAAACACCGAAAACCAACCCATGGAAATGATCACGACGACAATGACCACGCAGGACGTCAAACCAGCTTTAGCCAATGTGGCTGTTGAGAATGGTAACGCAGCGTCGGGATCGACCAATGGCACGGAAACTCCAAGTAATGGTGGCGGGGATCTCTTGAGTCTGGAGCAGGAGGACGAGGAGGCATTGTCTATGTCGGTGGAGCTGGCGGCAGTAAACCAGGCGATTCTCTCACTCACCGGCACACAGCCCATCAATATCAAAGCTGCCGAAAAATTGGTCGCTGTGTCTGCTGCTGCAGAAACAAAACAGGAAGCCTCGTGATTGGCTGAAAACAGGGTATAAAATAGACCAATCAAAATGTCCGTTGTTCTGCATATCTGTTTAACTGGCTCTGACAAATGTAAGCCTATATACCATACTTTGTCCCCTTATTCTTTTTCATGAGAATCTTTCTGCAGATTGTCTACAAATTTTGAAGATTCGGTTGAGTTTTTGTAATATGAGTAAAAATTGATATTCTGACATTTATTGTATCAATATTTATCATGTGTGTTAAGTTATATAAGTTATCAGGAACCCAACCAAACAAAACCATGTTTTCAGTCACTCAAAATTTAAATTTCATTCACTTGTGTCAAAGCTGTCCAGCGTTAGCTGGAATGCCAGTTTTCCATATTTGATCACATACCCATACCACGTTGGAGTGGGCATTGGTGTCGTACAGGGTCTTTATGGTTTTCCATACGCGTCGGAATGAGATTTCAGATAGGAATCCTTTTCATACACACAGTTCCCATGGCAACCGCTGTATTTATTGCCATGGCAATGAACAGTTATTTAGGCACATTTCTATGCCTGGTGTCATGTTTCATTACGGTATACATTATTGTATATAACGGCATACCTGTCTCCAGCTTTTATGTTGCTCTGCTGAACTGGCTTCGTACTCGGCACATATTGGATGGTCTCTGCTAGCGTATAATGCATGTATCTGCTGTAGTTGTAGTTAGCTAGTCATTGTAGAAAGGGGAGGAGCCACTACTGCTACTAAGTGTTCAGTAAAATGATACTCATGCTGTTGTCACTGTGTGGAACCATGTGCCATAATTTTGTTCGTTCTAAAGTTAATTAGATGTACTATATATTTTTATATGTTTTAAGTGTGAAAACAAAGGAAATACATGTATCGGTATTGATTACAGCAAAAAAATACATGATAGACAAATTTTTATATAAAGCTGACAAATATATTACAGAAGAACATTAAAATAGCAACATGTTACATTTATGAAGTTTGTACAGCCGCAAAGACGGTTGCTGAGTTCGTTGTTGAAGAACATTTTATGGGTTGCTTTGAACAGGCATGGTTGGCAGATGTGTATTCACTTCACAACTATGAGCCCAGTTTCTTGAAATATCTTAGAAATGAACTTAAATTCTTTTATTACTTTGGTAACCATGGTATTTTCCTTGCTTAAGATTGGTTTTAGGATTAAACGTGTTTCAAGAAACAGAGCCCAGGTTTGTATTCTGGGCCCGAGTTTGTAATGCTTGGTAGCCGTATATTATGTACTTTGTACCATGTACGATATATAATGTATGCAAGTCACGTTTGAAGTGGAAAATGGGAAGTCTCATTATCATTCTGTTTTGTTAGCTCGTTTGTTGGCTTTGTCTGTAATGCTACAGCTTCCTCGCCACTCATTGCAATGTTTGAAACACAAAATGCTATAAACAAATGAGATATGTATTGCTGGTAAGGTTTATATTACTACTATGTAGAATTTCTATTATATGCTTAGCGCCCTGTATTTTCAGCAGCTGCTGTAGTCCTGTCGAGAGTCTTTGTTTTCAATCCTTGTCAGGAAAAACATATGCACCGTGTCGCCTTGCATTAATTTTCCCCTCAACAATGTTCAACCCATTGCAAAGGGTTTTGCTAATTTTCTAGACGTAAGGTTTTTATTTGAACCGTAACAGATCGGGGGTGGCAAGTGATGTACATGCGTTTATGTGTGCAATACTGAATCAAAGGCAGTTGGGACATTTTATTGGGTTTCTCCATATGCATTGCTGAAAGATGATGATTCTTTGGTGGCATGGTTTCAACATATTTTTGACTCATGCCTCTGTAAAAAATTATCTAATATTGGTAAATATAGACACACTATGCACCAGAGATACATTTAGAGTACTGACTTACAACGGCCAGTGAAATCTACCTGCATGTGTTATATACAAAACTAATACACCAAATTGTGTAAACTGTAAACAGCCTTGCTAGTCTGAATGGTGAAACTTGACAAATTCTGATTTGGGTGTGCGATTTTAAAATCCAAGTCATGTCATCATTGCGAACATGTTCTGTAGTACCATCAGGGTGTGGTATTAGTGTATTGGTTAACTACGGGATGGTAGTCATGTGACTCATTCAAGTCGCCTCCAAGCCGTGGTGGCGGATAGACTTCCTGGTACTTTGTGATTATTCAGATGTTAATTAACCTTTTACTTTATTCAAAAAAAATAATAACAATACGCTGTAGCGTCCTTAACTAGAACAACCCCATATAGACTCTGGATCTTGCGTGTGTGAGGAAGATCATTATGGTGGAGATTGCCTTGTTTGCGGCCAAGGCTCCTTTAAATCATCTTTGTTTTGAGTTAATTATACTTCCTCGGTGTCTTTCTTATAAGATGAAACCGATAATACTCACAAAACCATATATAAACATAGCAATTATTCTTTTGCAGCTTTTTTGCGGTTGTTGCTTTTATTATTTTTTTTCACTGCCACTTTCAAATATAATTTGATTGTATGTGTGTGCCGAGTGGTTGATAATCAAAGCTAGTTTGTGTCTGCTAGATGCGGCCTACATTTGCATATTTAGCATAGCTGCTATGTACGATGGAAGGAATACATGGAAAACTGTTATTGGTTTGTTTGTTAGCAGGTTAAAACCCCAGATAACATGTTAAGCATTGATGGTGGTGGTAACTGCCTAGATTCTGAGAAAGTGTTTGCCTGTGATCATCCTTGTGGGAAAGACTGGGCTCACTGAGTGCGACCGATATACATACTCAGACTACAGCTGAGGCATTTTGTTCGAATCAGTTACAGTTAACCAAATGAACCAGTGCATTGAGTTAACCTGTCTTGAAAGGTCACATGTTTAAAAAACATTTTCATATTACTGACGCTATCACCTATACAGCAGAATCATATCTAGAGATAAGAGTAGCATGCTATATTCTTGTCTAGAGTATTATTGCTTATTTCAGAGTGCACAAAATCAGTTACAGTCACAAAGTTCCACTGTACTAGCTGTGTAGGAGACTAGGAGTCAAGGGCTGGAGTTCTCGAAAATACCTAAGTCTACGTTTTGACTTAAGTTAGATTCTCAGCCAATCACAGTGCTTAGATTGCTGACTTCGCTGCGTTTGAGAAGTCGAAAGGAACACGGGAGGTATAGCACCTAGTAGATAAAACTGTTGAAGACGATATTCTACTGTAACAAGATGAAATCTTTATCATTTAAATTAGCACTGGGCAATGGAGTGGTGTAAAGTCATGGAAAGTGCGGGTATGGCAGACTAAGAATTTGACCAATCGGGTAAATTGTTTGCAACCAAATTGAGCTACAGTCAGTAGTCACTTAAATAAATGTTCCCATTCCCTGGTATGGGAATATGCTGGACTACCTATGTATCTGACCAGGCCTCTTGATGGTTCTGATTACAAAGAACGGTACGCAGTGTTAAATTACTGTGTTACCGTGCAGAAACATAAAAGAAACATTTCCAGAATTTCTTCAGTGTTTAGTAATGCAGCTTGTTGGCAGCAGAAAAGAAGTGGTTACCGTGAGTTTGGAGTATTTTTACCCCTTTTCAGTGGCTCATCTTCATCAAGACTTTTATCTACTCTCTATGTATTGATCAGAGTAGTTTGATTAAAAAAACAGGCATATTTAAATCACGAGTCTGCACATATACCAATAGCTTTTATTGTTTAGGGCGGTAACAGAAAATGCAGAGCACAGTTGTTACACATTGTTGAAAATCGATGTAGCCGAGTTGTGCTCAACTAGCTGTAAATATTTATTCTTCTACACTTATTTATTTTGTTTACCGATATATAATTCTGTATTGTTTCCATATAATGCTCGTCTGTAACAGGGTTTGTGTTGCTGCCGAATGCTTTTGCTTCCTAGTTTCTTTTTTTTTTTTTTCTCACACAGTTGCTCTGCCAGAAGAGATTTCAGTATGGCGCTGAAAACACAGTAGAGATTAAAACCGGTCATAGCGCTTGCTAGGGGACAAATCTGGTGTCAGACCGTTAATACGGGAGAGTTTGTGGTGGATTCCTGCTGCATTCTATCCCTGGGATATGTCTGCGTGAATGTGTTTAATAGGCTTGTATACCTTGCTTCATAGTGATTTGTAAAAAGTATTTTGCCATTTTGGCAAATAAATCTAGAGTTACATGTAGTAGATTCACATCTAGGTCACATGTACTGCATATAGATCGTTGTACAACAGGCGAAGAGATGCATATGTGCTCATAGCCATGTTTTAACACTAGATGCATGTCAAGAAACCTTCTGTAGTGCTGTACTTGGCAAGGAGATGCTGCCTGGATTTAAAATTTAAATAATAGGTTGCCAGGGTTGTTTTGGAATACAATGTACCGGTACCTCATATATACAGCCATTTTGTGACAAGAAAATTTTTTTCTCATCGCCTATCGAGAAAAATGTTTGATATGCCATAGTATACACTGATGTCTGTCTGTCTGTCTGTCTGAAGATGTTCTCTGGTTGTTCTGACTGCATTGTCTGTTTGTGTCACAGTTACCGTTTTGTGTATTTGGGCGATATGAGTGCCTATGTTTCCTGATCCTTCCGTCATGTATGTATTTATGTACTTCCAGCCCCAAATGCCTACGCTTGTACCCCAGTATACCACTATAAAAGCACAATACCAAATAGTCGCCCCACCCCCACCTCCCCTTTTCATCAAAGAAATGCTAAGCAAATGATCCATCAGGGGTCGGTACACGTTTGTTGCCTAACTGTCCAGGCCACCACCACCAGCTGCCTGCCTGCAGTTTCTTACATCACATCCTTAAGTGACTTATGAATATGAAAATACTGAAATGGTACACAAATCAGTAAAAGGAATACAGTCAATGGTCCACGCTGTGAAACGATGAAATGACTTTGTGAAGTTAAACATAGCCAATCGACTAATGCCTTACTCTACATTTCTCAGAAACATGAGAATTATTATGAGTCCTGGTGAGCTGGTGTTACTCAGAACAGTACTTGTAGCAGTAATGTATAATAGGGCCGGATTTCACGTTTTGAACTCGCCCATTTCTCCACTTTTGTGGCAAGCATACACTAGCTATTTCTAACCATATCGTGCAATCTTCCCCATACAATATCTTATGTAGGAATGGAGACGTATTGCACGCTGTGGGTGGCTGACTGGCTGTGTTGTGTAAGGGTTGTCACTCCCCCACCCCGCATCCTTGGGGAGCCCCCAACAGTTTCAGATTTCACTGTACAAAATTTGCACACCTTCGTATGTAGCGTAATGTAAACTGGCAAAAGGAATGTGTTGTCTTTGTCAATATTTTGTATCGACAGAAATGTCACGATTCATACTGCTGAATTTATTCACCACTATCGGTATGTGATGAAAGGTCAAAGGTCATACCCAGGTTTGTCAGCTTTAAGATAATCTGAGAGCTTTAAACTCCATGCATCCTCGCCGCTATAGCATTCCTGACATTGTTTGAATGTGCCTAGGTTGCACTTCTGTTTGAAAACTAGAAATTTATTTTGCTTTCAATAAAATGCCAAATTTTTACATATGAACACCAAACAGTAACAGACCCCACTTGACATGCCATGCTTCCACTAATCTGTCTCCGTGTCTCATTTCCAAGGTGTTGTTTTGTGCAGACTGTGACGATCTTGAATTGCATTGTAACGAGATATGTATGTGTGTACATTTAAACGTAAGTGGCATCGTCTGCTTGGCAGTTTGTCACATTTCCATTGTGTATTTATGGACTTGTACAGGGTGACGTTCTAGCGTTTTTGTCTAGCTGAAGGAATCTCAAACATGGGGTTTTTTTGTGACGCAGTCCACCACAGCAGATGCCAATGTTCATAGACCACTGTGTAATCACCGGCAGGACAGCTTCCAGGTTTCACGCACTGTCATCAAGAGTGTGTGGTTATTCAAGTCGCAGGTTTCTGACGGCCCTGTCAGTGTTCGAAAGAGGGGCATCCCACTGATATTCAGTAGTTTTGTGCAAGGGGGGAGTAAATGTGTACATGTGGAATGGAACCCTGCACATAGCGTTGGCATCCAGTTGGAGCCTTGCACTGGTCTCTGCCAAATAGTAACATGTCCATTGCCTGAATGTGTGTATACAACGATGAAATAAATTGTCCTCACAGTAGGAAGAGTGCTCTTATAAATGTCCCAATACACAAGTCCTTGGTAGGATTTAAAATTAATCTTTAGATCCTCTCTATTTTAAGCCTATCACTTGGAGGGGTACACATGGGTTCATAAAATATGGCTTGATTAAGTTTTATTTTTTAACAGAGAAATACGAATCGCAGATCATATAAGACCCCTATCTGAATCATATATAAATTTTTAACAGCCACGGAGTCGCAGATCTCTTTAACATAAATGGTCTAGTCGCAGATCAATTCGCCCCCACAGATCGCAATTTAACAGCAACTGCAAGCCGCAGATCGTTATTTTAGCGAGGAACTAGCTCATTATATTTTGGTTTTATAGGTGGGCAGGCTCACAAATTGGCAGTTAATGGGGGCATCAAATCGCTAATCGCTCTTTAGTGAGGAGTGCAGATCATGACTCGCAAGATAACAATTCGGTCGGTTCGCTACATCAATTTGCCAACATGGTGGGTTCGCGCAAATTTATTTTCAGCTTAAGACACAGGTGTGTAGGACCTTGTATTCAAAGTTGTAAATCTTCACAGTGAAAATTCCGCACACAAATGGTCCGCAAGTTTGAGTTGGGGGTATTGCGATATTGGAAACGTCTTTTACCAGAGCGGTATGAAACTACCAGCACAGATCGAGTTGCTTTATTACTGGGAGTCTAACGATCATGTGCATGTATAGGAAATCCCTGCACTTAAGACCACCCATTCAGCCAGCGTGTATTAAATTTGACTTTTCATTTGAGAACTGTTCATTGAAAAGCTTTATCAATTGTCACACTTAAGTAGGGGTACACGTAATGTAGAGATTGAGAATTTTTCGAGACTCGTCTGAAGCAGAACATAAAGCGTTCTTCCCACTTCCACAATGCTTTTATTCATGATCTGCTTGCTAACATCGAGCACTAAACCGAAAATGCAAAAAGGTATAAAAGTACCGGTAGTAAACGTGGTAGTACTTTGGCTCTATGACAACCATTTAGCTGAACACGGCTAAACAGAAAACTGAATACAGCAATAATAGAGAAAAAAAATATCCCCCGTCACCTACTGAGAAATTGCCCCATCCAACTTACATGTATTGAAACACAACAAAATATTCGGCCATTACTTGCAATGTAAGACATAACAGTATATCTCCACCTCATAGAGGGGAGCAACTGAGATCCTGAATGGCAGTACTGGGCCACATACATCTAGCTGAAGGGATGCAAGGAGGATTATCCTGCCTTTTAATTTGCCAAGATTTGAACATCCTGACCGTCTAAGCATACAAACAACTGATATTTTACTGAATGCATTATGATATTTTTCGCTGGCTTTCCTTCTGCAGTCAAGCAGTGCACTCATTCAGTTACTGAGAATTCTTCTGTAAAGATCCAAACCTTCCTATACATTGTGCAAGGAAAAAATACACTATTACAACATATCGGTAGTAGTTGAAAACATATATATGGTTGCAAAGAAAATATGCTATGGTTTATAAAAATGCTATGGCGGACAATTGTGTAAACTCGGGTGAACGAGATGAGGCATAGCATCCATTTCTGGCAATGTGCTTGTGTAACCTTTTTTGGCAAAACCAAGATAAGCGATAACACAGTATACCAAGTATATTATACGGTGGTACAAATGAAGCACTCTAGTGGTAACATATAACACAAACTACCAACAAAATCATAACAAAGCTACCAGCCAATAATAACTGTTGTTTACTTCCGTTGCTGTTGGACTTTCTTACAAATTCCCTAACTCCATCCAAAGTGTCCTGGTTTTAACAAATCTCCCACGTGACCACCTTTATTTGGTGTTTACTACTGTGTCTGGGGGGCCCGGTCCCTACAGTATTATGTCTGGTGTGAAGTTCACTGCGGATCTAGTTGTTCTTAGAGAAGTAGGACTTGCTTCCCTTGGAGTCCGGTTTCATTGTGTCACCGCCCGGCTTCCATCCCGCTGGGCAAACTGAAAGGTCAAGGTCATATAGATTATTCCAAGCAATGTGACAGACACCCACTGATCACAAAAGCCTCATCTAAAAAATTTATCTCGATACAAATACGCACAAATAGGAAACATTCTACACAGGTCTTGAAATAAACAATACATATACCATTTTCAGGCACACATGTATGTTATTGGGGGCTATATCAGTAAATATCGCCCCATACTGGCAGGTCAACTGTCAACATGGTCTCACCAATTTACTGGTATGCGGAAGTAAGAACTTTTCACAAAATTCAAATGGCACTTGCAATGTAACATTATAAATGCATTGTTAAAGGAGTTTACTTAGCTGAGTATCAGCTACTAACATTTCTGGTTAGCCATTGTGAGTGAAAACATCTCTTCACTTAGCCACAGATGATTTTGTTCAGCCGCGAGATACATTTTGATAAAAGTTTCAGACCATTAAATTTCAATGCAAACGTTTCACATTAAGATACCATGCCATGCGTGCGTTTGATTAACTATGTGACGAAATATAGTGTTGGCTTATCTACACTACTTTCAGTGTGTGAAAAGTTTAGCCACTGTAGTAACCTTTAAAAGCCAACCAGCTGTTTAGCCACATGCAAACTCTTTTTCAACATTTGGCTATGTGGCTAATGGGTAGTGCCAGGCTGCTAGCACAGATTTAGTTATCAAGAGTGTTTTTTTTTGCATACAAACTCACCCTCGCCATGTTTGTCTGTGAACTGGAAGGCCTGTACCAGTCGCAGAGTTTCATCCACAGAGCGTCCAACCGGCAGGTCGTTGATTGTCACCTGACGCAGGTTGCCTTTGTCATCGATGATGAACAACCCTCTGAAATGACATGACCCGGAAATGCATACTTGTATCCCAATAACTTTACCTGTGGAATCTTTTAAGATTGGTCATGGCAGAGAACCAAAAGTTTACATCTTGAGCCTGACCACAAAGAAAACAATGGTCTTGAAAGGGACAATATTATCTACAAGACTATATTCTTATATCAGAAGGCACATGTTCAACATGTAACATGTAGTTTTTACACAGATAACAGATGCGTAAGGTATCTCTGACTTCTCCTTAAGTTTACAGACACTAAATTTCTATGTGTTTACTGGTTAACTTGCACGGTATTGGGCAAAAAAACTGTACAGCTTTTGATAAGGAGTTCCACTACATATGCTGCCTGGTATATATACAACGTATTAACTTTTTATTGCAGTGAAGAAAGTATAAATGTATGACACCCACTGACCTGAAAGCGATCCCCTCGTCATCCTTGTAGACGCCGTAAGCTTTTGAGATCTCCCCTGTCTTGTCAGCCAACAGTGGGATCTTCATATCCCCCAGGCCGCCCTGCTTTCTCGGGGTGTTCACCCTGAAGGGGAGTGGCGGGGGGTACTTATAGTAACCTCAATAATCAAATGTTGCAATGTACACATACTACACTGTACAGTCGTTGCTTTCTTAGTGGCCACTCTCAACAGAGGCCACCCTGTCCAATATGGCCATAAATGTTTGCCGTTACTACTATCAATGTATTTAGTTCTCCCTCTCACCAAAGGCTACTAGTACCTCTCTAAAGTTGTAACAATTTCCTGCAAAATAGGGTGCCCTTACTAGAAAGGGTCAACTGTCATTAAAACAATATTCTTAAACCCTATCTCAACAGAGTGACCTATACATGCATTAACTGTAGTGGTTCTTTTCAATGTTGAGGGCAGTCGATATAATTTTACATACATTTGGGCATACCTATACTGGGGGTAAAAACTGAACGTTCAGGAAGGGTTAAATACTAATTGATGATACTTTTTAAGGAATGCAGTCACATATAAACTGCACCATCAATTAGAGGAATATCCGGTATTTATTGTTACTTCCTATGTCCAATGTCCTTTCAAATGGTACTAATTGGCGACGTGAAATCATGCAGTGCATGTATGTAGTACTAGTACATGAGTAAGGCATACCGGTATATTGGTACCAGCCTTTTGTGCCACTAGGCACAGCCTGCCTTGGGGGCATTATGATAACCAGTGTCATAACGACTACGGAAAAGGTGACAGGACAGGAATTTTGGTTCAGCCCAGGAAATGGAACCACTTTATACAATGTAATAACAAAAAGCGAAGCAATGACAAATACGACCATTTTACACTAACTGCACTTGCATTATACAGTACTAAAGTGAAGTTCACATAATGATATATTTCATGTATGGGTGCGAGTTTATGGAATGTCTGTACAGAGCAACCGAGATACTAGCACAACACTGATTGGAATGGACAAACCATTTACCGTAGTGAGGTCAGAAAAGTCTAAGTCACTGAATGAACATAAGTTCATCAATGCAGCAATGGAATGCAAACCTCAATTCTGACAAACTTAGGCAGGTAACAGATTTGGCAAAATTATTTCTGGTGAAATATTTTTTTTGCACAGTACATGTTCAAGTCTGTGTATGTGGCAGATACTAGTACTGACCACGCGAGATGGCTGAAATGGCTGTCTGTAGAACATGCTACCACTTCACAGTTGATGGCTCGGAATTCATCGGAACGGTCGCTGAAGGCGATGATTTCTGTTGGGCAAACAAAGGTGCTGGAAACAAGACAAATAACATTAGTCAGAACACTCCTCAAAGCTCCACGCTGCATGAAGGACGTCAAACATACAGCATGTACAGGACCTGTTAACACACTTGATACATGTACCTGCCCGTTGCTGGCTCAGCATATCACAGTCGCCAGCATTGGTGCCAAGCCAAAGAAAAACCCCCTCAACCTGTGGCCAGAAGCTATTACGACTGTGAATTTATGAAGATACATGTACATGTACATAGTTTCATGGCCTTCAACATATTTCATATGAGGAGTGCAAATTCCTGTACATGATATACTCCCATGTGTTAAAAGGGAAACAAACTAGATTGCACTCTTACCACAGGTCGGTCGCCATCCCAGACCCCAAACAAGTGACTGGATCCTCCTGACAGAATCTAAACTTGAGTACAACTAGAGCCTATTGCCACAGAACTGAGCTGGAGTTCTGGACATACCAGTAATTAAGTTTGTTTTTTTTACACTTATTCTCCATTCTGACAGTGAACAATGTGATAGGGTAAGAATGTCACAAAGTCAAAACTGTCAGGCAGACATATACCGGTATATTTTGGTATTGTTGAGACCACAGTCCCCCTCTAATATGGCCATCCTATTTGCCAAAAAATTGTGTTCACATTAGAGAGGTGGCTATTGGCGAGAGGAAAATGTACATGTGTAAATGCACTTACAGTAGTACATGTAGTGGCAAACTTTGGGAGCCACATTTAGGGAGGGTGGCCTCTGTTGAGAGTGGCCACTAAGAGAGGGGCTACTGTAGATAAAAGACTTTGATGTACTACATGTACTTGAAGTTGAGTCAACTTAAAATACTTAACAGTCATTATCAGCCTTTTCAGATCACACAGCGATTAGGTAGAAAACCTCGTCCAGAAAAATCTCAGGGTCTTTTTCCCAGTGGTAACTGCACTAATATGGAAGTTACAACGAGGTATGCTTGGTCTGCCCCTCACATCGGCTTCCAACTACAGAATAACTACTATTTTTAGACAGCAACGTAACTAATTAGTTATTCAACTTATTAGATCAGGTGTTGCGCATATGAATGAGGAGAATTAAAGTCAACGATATTGAACCCTAGCCCTATCTAAGGGTAAGTGGAAACTATTGAGCAGAAGCCACGGAACCATATTATATCAGGCTGAGGTATTACCTTCCAGATTTAGATCAATCTTCCTTTGGATCTCGGCATTAAGGCAGGGTCTATACAACAGCTGGAAGTGGGGTGTATGCATGCAGAGAGCCAGTTGCTGGGTGGGGGACAGAGAAGATCAAGACCAGATTCTGTCTATGTAGCTTATACTCCCCCACCCTCTCAATGAGGCATTTTCAAAAGGACGGCACTTTTCAGAAGATATTGTGTTTCTCGCCAATTTGGCCTTGAAGGCAGCAGTGCATATTGTGCACGTTGTGAAAGTTTTTCCTACACATTTAAGTGAAAACAAACAAAGCGGCCATTAAGAAATCAATAGTTCTGGGTACTTTATCACCTCCTTGAATGGTTACAGCCATGTGGGAATCGGTCACGTTAAGTGACGCTGCAACATCCTGTCTTTCTTGTCCGATTTCTCCCTACCCCATTTGTTTAACGTATTAGTTACTATGGAGACGACCCCCTGCCATTGGCTCTGGGGGCGGCAATCTACTCACAAGTCTAGGGGGTAGAAGAAGAAGACGAGGTATTTTCCTTTGTAGTCAGACAAGGAAATTGTTTGGAAGTCTCCCTCCACTACAGCGGTTCCGCTGAACTCCGGTGCGGGTTTGGTCAGTCGTAACTGAGACATGGCGATGACGAGACGTCCGTCAGTGTTCTGAAAGCAAAACAAGATTCTTGTAAAATATCTCTGAAATGTTAGGTCAAGGTTACGGAACTCATAAAGGATGCAATAGCATCAAAAACAGTTATTATCATGACAAGCCCTGCACTACTCCAGGTCCCAGTTCTGATGACATAACAGCGATCTAGTCCCTAGCGCCAAGGTATTTTGTTTTACCTTAAACGTAGTGAAATGTGAGCAATGGCTGCCACCTACACCACTGTATGTATGTAATGTCCTGGCAAAATGCCGGCACCGGTACCAGAGTCTTCCAATACTCTGCCCCAATGTAATGGTAATACCTATACCGGTCCGATCTATTCACCTAAGCACACAGTCACACAGAGACCTGAATAAACTGTGCTATATTGATTCCCTCCGACCTACTGTACATGTACATCCCTCCCTCTCACCTAGTCATAGAAAATACCACGCCCCGAATGAACCACCTGACATTTTTAGAAGTTATGCTGCGCGCATGATGTTGAAAGCAATGCTGCTGCAAAGCATGCAAAAGCCTACCGGCTAAATTGCATGTGCTTTGGGGGAAAAAAATTAACTATTCAAAGAAATATTTCCAAGTGGCAGAAAGTAATTAACCTGCCACAATAGCATGAAAGGTGGCGACGTCTTTACAAAAGGAAAACACAGAGGGAGCAGTCAACCTGGCCTCATCAGGCTCAGAGGATTTCTACTATTCAACTGATGGTCCTTGAGTGCTCGACTTATCTCACCATGAACCATATATCAAGGGCAACACTGATGTGTTAAGTCACAGTTGAATGTTAAACATATCAAATAACCAGCCCATATACATGATATATGGGTTACATGCTTCAGCTGCAGCAGTATGTAAGATGTCACCCATCTCATGGCTTTTTTTTACCACACATTACATAATACATACCGATGATACAGCCGTACAGTAAGCCCGGTCCAGTACAGTAAGTGGATACGTCCTACTGTTCGTGTACTTCCAACTAACTACAACTGCAAGCTGGTTTCGTGCACAGTTTTTCCTGAGAAGAAATGTCTCTAAAGCCGGCTACACAACAGGCAACATGCAGCACGGTGTTAGGCTATATTAGGCAGCATGAATCAGTGCCTGTCACATGTCACATTTTCTCAAAAAGTGATACCCGGTAGTGACATGTCCATAAATCACCTACCAGCCCTAAATCACCACATGCAGAATGGCCAAATAAAACTTGCTGACTGTCCTAGCAGTATTAGTTTTTAAAGTACCAGTTGTCACGAGTCACGACACCAATGTCCTGTTCCTGTGGTGTGGTCTTAGGTCAGTTCCCGTCTGACAGCCGCACAGCCTACGGTACCAGTACATGTACTACACATGTTATAGTCCCTGTCTGGGGGATCTTGCACACAGTCACGTAGTCCGAAGGCATTTATGTACTAGTAATGCGCCTATATCTCTGGCACATGATCAGCAGCTAAAACAAAACATTTATCTGAGGCCACAACAAACCCAAGCATGCCAGAACCTTTGCCTTTCATTATTAACCATGTACAGTATTGTGCCAGACTCTACACTTATAACATACCATAGGAACGAAGTGCTTGAATCAGAGTCTAGCATTGTACAGGGCTTAGCCAATGTCCCGGGGCCAACGTTCTTGTAAAATGCAGGTGGTCTCAAAATAGAAGGACATGTACATGTATATAATGGTTTTACCAGTAAAAGGTTAGTATGAATAGCTACCAATAAAATATCCCTCCATAAACATATTAACATATTATGTCCATATAGAGGAAGGTCAGTATATAATATCCACCTCATAATTAAGACCACCTCAGGAAAAGACCACATTCCAAGAGCATTACTAAGTAGTCTTAAAATGAAGACCGCCTCAGAATTAAGTCCCATCTCAGAATTAAGACCATCTATAGGTGGTCTTAATTCTGAGGCTCCAATGTATATGCCACAGGGATATTTACGAGTACACACTATGGGGCTGGGGGGCATGTGTGTAACTTCAGAAGGGCCTTTCATTCTATACAAATAGGTACTAAAGGATATGTCAACCATTGTCAAGCATGCAAATCCTTATGCAAGCCCCTTTAAACAAACTCAACTGGAGGCTGACAGTCTTGAGCTCTGGCACTCCTTTGTCCATAGAGCTGGCAAAATTGAAATCATAAGAATTCAAAGGATACCTACCAGGGGTACCGTGATACTTAATA
>JAAUYG010199530.1_pt1 | contig 24104 bp, 12 predicted proteins | sample 7278091 | NCBI WGS metagenome assembly JAAUYG01 (sample SAMN14350201, study PRJNA611818) | marine sediment metagenome | isolation source: surface marine sediment (0.6m) | place: French Polynesia: Moorea | collected 2018-08 | reverse complement strand
TTTTAATTGTTCATCTAGCGAGTTCCATAAGGATGGACCAACATATAGCATTCTTTTCTTTAATGTATTTAATCTGGCCCAAAAATCTTATCCTGTAAGTCAAAACTTAGACTTAAGTATTTAGAGAACTCAGACACTGGAAATCAATGGTAACGCTAGCTCCTATGTGGCTTCCTACATGTTTCTTCCCCATAGTTTCTTGTTTTATGCCTTGTTACATGTCACCATATGTCAGTTCCAAATGTAATTGGTTTTACGAATAAAAAAGGGTCTTGCACAGTTTTAAGCTACCTGCATTAGGCAGGGTTTTGTACTCAAAGAACAGTTGGGGGGTTTATCATGGCAGTCAGGCTTATTTGCTTTGCTGAATATATTTTCCTCAATTTTTATGCAATGGCCTTTGAATGGCCAGGCGACCTCTCTTCAATGAATACATGTGCTGAGACATCTTTATGGCCATGAAGCCTGATTTGCATCATACAAGACAAAAGGGTTCCATGGTGAGCAATTGATCAATATCAGACAAGGAAATAATGAAGTCCAGTGACCTGTATTTCCTGTCTTTTATGACATACTGGTAGATCTTGTTTTTAGGTTTCAGAGCAGACAAACTGACTCTAAATATCCAGGGACAGAGTTCTTGTAAAAAACTTATTATAAGTAAATATTTAAGTTATACTTATATAAGTTTTATGAAATTTAAGTAAATATTTATGTTTTCCCTCAGACCATCAAATATTTGTTCAGCTGTTTTTGCTTTCAGCTGCATTTATTGCAAATACTTAAGTAAAAAAACTTAGCTTAACAAATTACCGAAGCAAGACAAGATCTTAAATATGAGGAATTTGATATGGGTGACAATACTTATTTCTCACTTTGAATTACTAAATTGGTCACAATGTGTGTGATCGGGGGATTGCAGAAGAAAATGTGACTTTTGATGCTGGTTATGACAAAATAACAAAACTTATTGCCTTCATTAGGTGTTCACAGCTGTAAATGAAATATAGCAAATTGCAGAGCTGTGCATGCAGTGTCAAAAGAAGAATATTGCGATCATCTCCCACCACCCTCCCACCCCCACCCCCACCCCCAGTAACTTGCTCTGTGTTAATGCCAAGTTACGATATGCCTAAAATTCCTCACATACTGTGGGTCTAATTTGCATTTCGAGCATTAGTTGAACATTTAGCACGAAATTTTTGTTAATATTTTATTTTTTACCAAAATATATTACAAATAAAGTATATTGCCATCTGTAATACCTTTCCAAAACATGTTTGCATGGCCTAAAGTACACGCTCAAGTCTGTTACTGTATTTGATTTTTGTCGTATAGACTTTATTTAAGTTTTGATTTAAGTATTTTCAAGAACTGCAGAAGTTATTAAAACTTAAGATAACAAATTTAAGGATTAACTTAACATGCTGAAGTTTTGAATTAAGTACAGTGTACACTGTAAATGTGAGAACTATATATTACATGACTTTTGTACCATAACGGATTATATAATACGAGAAAATAGGTTGGATATATGGATTATATAATGTTAAATATAAAGCAAAATGATATTCTAGGGAACATGTTTGGCAAAGAAACACCTTATCTCGTTTTTTTGGGGAAGATAGTGCATATACCGGTAATACCGGTGAACACTTGGACCTAATATACATTTGGCATTTGTTATAAGGCCAACAATTGTAAGTAGTTTGTTTCACTGCTATGTATACAATTCATTGCTTTGCTTTTATTCACAGAATTGGATTCATATAATGTGGCAAATATATTTTGAATATAACGTTTATAATGTTAACATTAAATCATGGAATCCTTTATATTGTGTCTGTTAAACATGACACCAGTTTCTTAAAAATCTGAAGTCTAGAAGTGGACTTAAGTTCACTGATCACCTTGGCAACCATTGTATTTTCCATGCTTAATATCACTAGTGAACTTCTGTTTATTTTTAAGAAACTGTCCCATGTGTCTTACTGCGCAGGTTTTACCTGTGGCTGTGTGCAAATGTGTGCAAGCATTTTATGATAGGAAATGATAGGATTTGCATTTTGTTACCATTTACTTTAATTAGAGTAAAGTGACTTTTCAGGGTATATTATGTCTGTAGTTTGTGATTCATACATGTATTTTTATCACCACTGGTGTCTGATTTATGACAAGTAAAATGCAAAAGTTGTGCACAGGAACCATGTTAATCACGTACTATGGATATTGCTGAATGTGTAATCTTCACGTGTAATCTCCACGTGTAATCTTTGCCTCGTCTTTGAATTATCCGATATCGACAATAAGCAAAAGTTCTTAAATAAATCCAGCACTCACATTTTCTGCCCCTCGGTGCTTGAAATGCCACCAGCATGTGGAACTAATGAAGAAGAAAAATAATGGCTGTTCGAAATGAATACACAGACCAGTATCATAAAGCAGTGGCAAGGTGTAATTGGTATAGATACATAATATATGTACTGGTAAAAGGCTAAAGCATTTATTGTCCATGTACATACATGTACACTGGTTCCTGCGATTTAAGACCCCTCCATTTTATGATTCCCTGTATTTTAAGATCAGCTCTTCACCTCTCGTATACATGCTCAATGTAGTATTTTCCTTTTATCCTCCACCTTCAATCTAAGACCACATTTTTCTTTTCTGGCTGAATGGATGGTTTTATAATGTAGGGACCACTGTACATGTACAAAGGTGTGTATACATTTTCTGATTGTATTAATACAGCATCTGGTGCATAAGTCAAAATTTTCCTCTTCCAGAAATCTCCAGCCAAGGAACTGAGCCATTCTCTTCGCAAATCATTCCGCTGCGTGCCGACCAAAGCGAACAACCATATCCCCCACTTTCCTGAGGCTCCCGAGAAGACGTTAGATCTCACCTACATTGTGTAAGTACTGGCAAAAGGAGGGACTTAGCTTGAAAGAGTAGGATTATGAATGCCTATATCTTTGCCGATACAGTGAAATCCTGAAATTTATAAAGACCACCCAAGGTCGAGGTGAAAGTGGTTTTATAATTCTGAGGTCTACGGGAAGTCTGAAACAATACAGCATTGGTGTGTAGGCTTCTGTTCATCCAGTAACATGGGCAAGTGTTTTTAATTAACGATTAAGGGGTGGTCTTTCTGGGGTGGTCTTATGTTCAGGGTTTCCACCGTAATTGACAGCGTGGAGACATGTAGCACTTCAGCTCTGGGCCAGAAGATGGCCTTGAGACGAGAAGAATCGTCTTTACTGGAAGAATGCTAAGCACAGAAATAGTACTTCATTACAGCCTTGTTATAGCCATCCAAGATCTTCTTGGTCGGCTTAGAAAGCACAAATGCGACATTTAAACTTTGCAAAAAAAAAAAAGAGTAACAAATTGTATCTTGTTGTGTGAAACAGCTGAAGTGGTCTGTATTCTACATGTTCTAAAGCACGCTGCTGCTGCCAGCAGCTTTGCTTCTTGAACATGAAGTGATGTACTTTGCAGTGTACATGAAGCAGGTAGAAAGAATCCTGAAGCTAGTAAAAAGATAGATACATGTAGATAGCAAGCTTATTCACACTTTCAACACATTGTTCACAATGCAATTTACATGCTGGATATGTATTGTCCTGTTATAGTAAACTTAAATCGATTTTATGACCTGCCTTTCATGATGCTGTTGTATGAATTTAAAAAATGAATTAAACAATTCTTTAGCATGCTGGTACATTAATTGTATGTTCTAATTGGTCAGAGCATAGCTGATAATTAATGACGGTCCCATTTGTCTGTTTTATTATTGCGCAATGGCCTAACGTCTGATTACTGCAGTGTTTTCCTCCAGGCCGCCAACTCCTCCGTCTGTGCATAACGGTTTCCCAGAAAATTCTGGAACCTCCATTAGTCGACAGTCTCTGGATGCCTCCTCCATGGACAGCAGTTCAGCGCCAAAAAGGTACAGCAAACTACTGACATTGAAATGCATGGAAATTGAGTTTTTCACTCATGTTTTTCACAAGACTACAATGCAGCTTTTGTAAGAGAGTGGCTCATTTTATCGCTCGAAAACAAAAGACCATGCTATGATATTACATACAGTATTCATGGTACACAGTAATACTGTCTTGAAGAACACCACATTGGTTTTAAAATGTGGTCTTTCAAGACAGGTGGTTGGCCCTGGGGACAGGTTCCAATTTATTCAAATTTAGGTCATTCTGTGAGAAAAATATGTGGCCTTAAGACTTTCAAGTCAGATGGTCTCTCCTGGCAGTAGTCTCTAAAGAGGGTTGACTGTATTTGGATTATCATGTCTGTAACTGTCATGCCACTGTCACATTTCCATCATAAATTCAGTGTTACACATGCTATGGGGAGACGCATCTGAGACCATAACCAAAACTGGGAGGACCACGTTTTAATCTAACTTATAAACTTTAGGCCAATAAAAAGGTCAAGCCAATCAAAATAATTACTCATTGCTCAGATAATATGTTGTACATAATGCCATGGTTCTGGTGTTAGACTTACAGGTAGCCATCTAAAACTTTACATACTTAGACATATATATTTACACATGTACATGTATACATAGATAGAAGATCTTCTAGAAGAGGAAAGTCATGTCAAATGAGTGCCACCCGTACTCTTCTAGAAGAGGTAGAGAAATAAAATTTACAGTAGAAGCTGTCTTGAGAGACCACTTTCGGGAGAACTGGTTAGTGGTACCAGGCCGTTGAGTATCTCTAATAAGGGGAGGCACTGGTGGACTGTAACTCTAATCTATCACATATACAGTCTCTTGTGGTTATGGTATAAATAAATATTCTGTAACATATATAAAATATTCTGTTATCCTGAAAAAGCACAGTAATTTGAGTTGTCTTGTTCTCTGTCAGTCCCAGCCAAGTACAAGGCAGTGTGGACAACAGTAGGGTAGACGAGGAACATCGACTCATTGCGCGTTATGCTGCACGCCTCGCCGCCGATGGGAACAATGCGGTAAGCAGTGATCAACAATTTCTTGCCTTAAATGTGCAAGTGCAGAAAAATATAATCTGAAATTCTAATATTTACAATACACTGTCACTGCAGTCCCTCTATTTTAAGAGCATCCACATGATCCATGGGGCCTTGAAAATGTGGTCTTTTACAGCAAGTGGTCTTAAAATAGAGGTTTGGCAGAACAAACAATCCTCACTTGGGGTTCAAGTTAAGTGGTCTTATAAAGTAAGGTTGTCTTAATACAAAAGTTGTAAAGTAGAGGGACCCTTGTATCTGTTTACTGCTTTGCTAACACTTACAAATGTAGTACCACTGAGCTACCACTGTCTACTAGAGGTGTTACCGCAGGTGTTGGTCAAACAGTGGAACATTACTTTGCAAGCACTTCAGAATTAGGACCACCTCGTAATAAAGACCACTGCCCACCAGTACCATAACAACATTTTCAATAGAAAAAAATTGTCTTTCTACTCTCTTGAGTCTTAAATGAAAGCAAAAATTGTTCCCGAATTTTTGCCGAGCATCTCTCTGCCATCTTCAGGGGAATGTGTGTGGGCTGATGTCGCTCATCGTGTGACCCTGTGACATCAGCCCACGCACATTCCCCTGAAGATGGCAGAGATGCTCGGCGAAAATTTGGGAACATTTGTTGTTTTCATTTAAGACTCAGAGAGTAGAAAGACAAGTTTTCTGTTGTGAATCCTGAGCCCAACAATCTATTTTCTCGTAACATTTTCGATGTTTAGCAACTTCATAAGTAACACCATCTCACTGTTAAGACCAGTTTATAACAGTCCTACGGATGGTCCTGATTCTAAGATTCCACTGTATACTATATAGTATTGTAAAAGGCGAGAGGGTTTCGACATGTCACACTGTATATATCAGTAGCTAATAATTGTCCTGCTTACATCTGAATTATCTCGACACAGTTGAAACTATCCAGGATTAGTTAACCGAACCCAAGTTCAACTCACATCTCTGTTTGCATCTACAGAGTAAATTTAGTGCCAACAGGGCCATTCCAGACTCCATTCGCCACACAGTCTCCCGGCAAAGTAACCTAGACCAATATTCAAACAGAATCGAATCCACCTTAGTATGTAGGACAAGTTCTTTTGTGTTTCACTCCAGAATAAATAACTTTTATTCTGGGTTACTTTACTAGATGAACTTGCTTTTTGCTAGTGTGAACAGACGAACCTGCTTTTGCTAGTGTGAACAGACGAACCATGTCAAAACTGGTTTCGACCCAGAATACATAATTAGAATTGTTTAGATGTAAACAGGGTAAATCTTGCATCAATCTACGTCACCAGACTTCTGCCAGTACGCTGTGATGACACTTTAATATGTTTAATGATTACCAGTAGCTGTATTAGAAGTAGATAGTTATAGTGTTAGTGGTACTGGTGGTGCTAGTGTAACATGTAGTGCTGTTACTACCAGGGATATTAACATGATTTATACCAGCACCGGAATGCTGGGAATAATAACATGTACTATAAATTCATTAATGTTTGCGGGGATTAATGTTTGCATTTTTTAGACAAAACCACATTTGCAGGGATTAATATTTGCGGTTAGGTCAGGTCTTGTTAATCATCTAGGCACATGAATTATGTTTGTGGGTATTTATTTTTGCGATTTAAAGATTAATGAATTTACAGTAGTTGCCTTAATCCCTATACTGGCCGAAATACAGCTACTTGTACTTGCCATAGCACTCTGTTCTAAACCTGCTGCAGCAGCGTTGGACGTTAGATGTGGTGGTATTTGGCAGTTAACTTATAGCACAACAAGACACATGTACATTGTATATTATACATATGTGCAAATTTCATAACTGTCAAAAAAAAAAAACGCTGGTGCATTTATCTCACATGGACTCAAGCAACTATTAACTTCCATAGCCTATATTTCATGCAACTGGATGGCTGTATGTTGTCTGACTCCATTGCCGCAGTTGGTAAATGGGTAAATGTTCTGTGGCATATAACAAATTAGGAAATCAGTTTGATGGCATGACAATTGTGTCCGATTCGTGGAGTGACGAAATCCCTGCATGGCACTGATGGCTGCCCTCCATCACACCAGTCGGTAATTGGATTCTGGCACATGTCATGTCTACTGCGTACATCCATCGTCTCATTCCCATGTCCCTCACTGTGGCCCTCACTCCGAACTGACTGTGGCAGCATTGTTGTCCTCCTGAGGCTGGTTTCCTGAAAAAATCGTAAGTTCCAAACCAAACTTAAGTATGGAAAAAACACAAACAAAATGGTTACCATGGTGATTATGCTGGTTTGGAGGAAAAAAATAAAAATAAAATAAGTTCCAAACTTAAGCATCGTAAAGACGCGGGTTGCTAAGATGATTAGTGACTTAAGTTCAGAATGCTGTATTCTAGACTTAAGATTTTTCTAGTATCAAGCCCCTGGAGGTCCTACCCTAGACGCCAATGATGTCGTCAAGCCATAACCAGGTTACTGAGCTAGAGAACTGGGCCACAGACCGCTGGATACAGTTTGAGGCTACAAAGTGACACAAGGAACAGTTGTCACAAATCAAGTTATAAGGGCCCCAGCCATAATGGATAACCTAATCTTAGATTGTCTACCCTCCCAAGGCATGGAAACTGCCAGGTTATATCTGGCCAGTCTGGTAGTTACAGGATTATCCTTGACATGACCAGGCGGAGGGTAGTACATGCTGTAGCTACCAGAATGCTGGTAGCTTCTCTCAATTGCTTGATGCTCGCTTCTTCACTTCAAGTTTGGACTTAACATTTTACTGAAAGCCAGCCCGTGGCATTTATTGACAAGCATAATAGTCAGTCACTGACTTACGACATGAACTTGGCTTGCAACTCTTACAGTAATAAGTACAAACTGCCTTAGATACATTATTACAATGAATTCTAACTTACAAGGTGGGTTGTAACTCTTGCAAATTGGGTCTTACAATGGGTTATAACTCTTACAATGGATTATACCTCTAATAATGGATTGTAACTCTTACAACATGGGTTATAACTCTTACAATTGGTTATAACTCTTACAATGGATTATAACTCTTACAATGGCTACAAATTCTCTATGATATGTTACAACAGGTACAAAAATGAAAAAAAAAATTAGAACTCTTACAATGAATTATAGCCGCCCAATGGATTATGACTCTTAAGCTGTTACAGTAGTCCCTGCGATTTAAGACCACCCATTCAGCCAGCAAAATATGGTCTTAAATTGAAGGTGGTCTTAAAATAGAGGGATGTTTATACTGAAATATACAAGTGGCGCCACTGATATCCGGTCTTAAAATGGAGGAAATGGTTAAAAAGAGGGGTCTTAAATCGCAGGGACCACGTGACTGTATTAACACAAAAACCTCAGTATGGCTGTCTCATGATTATTCCTAGTTCCCTGTGTGGAAGGAAAGATTTGCATGTGTAACTAATACACAGATCTATATAACAGCACAAAATGTACATGACCACCATCTACAGGTACACATGAAGGTATGTATTACCGATGAATTGCTTGTAAATTATTCTTGAGAGTGAATCTGTTACATTCAGATACCAGAAAAATCAGAAAACTTGCAAATAGGATTAACTAAGTATGTGAAAATATCTTCAAATCATAACCAGTGTTTATTGTGTGATATTTATTTTATACATAACTGGTAATAATAATAATAATAATAATAATAATAATAATAATAATAATAATAATAATAATAATAATAATAATAATAATAATAATAGCAACAACAGCTTACTTCAGTGCTAACAGTTGAGACTTTAAATCTCTGTATTCCAAGTGTGGGAAGGATCCGGAAGGTCAGGGTCGCACCCCGTGACACTCCAGACACCCGTGTCACTGATTCCCACTCTAGATACAGAGACGGATCAAAATATTGATGAGGGGGCTTCCATTCTGCTGCCAGCAGTTGGCTCTCACTGCCAATCGATCTGTAACTGTCGATAATGCCTCACTGTAAAAGGAGGTTGCCTGGCAACGGTTAGTTGCAGCTATAGGCTGGCCTGGAGGTAAATCTGTTCCTTATTGAGCATGGATGAGCAGGATTAACCTGCTGTCATGTCTGGATTGGGAAACATTTGAAATTTCTAACTTTAGATGGAAGGCCTTTTTGCAGCCCCGATGATTACCAGTACGTTTTTTTTTTTTTTTTTTGGCCTCCTTCCAATGGCTTTATTTGAATCACTTTGTGGAGGCAATCACTGATAAATGAAGGGGATCAAACAAGCTGTCCGGTGGAGATAAAAGCTGTCAGTGGGGATCTATTGCATTTATGTCGAGCGATACTGGGAAGTTTGCACAGATGTCCTATGTGATTCAGTGCGGAATATGCTAAAAAATATAGAAATTGACACAGACTTTATTCTGCCTTTGGGGTCCTCCACACCGAACTCTGCTGGAAGATCCCCCCCTGCACCTCCCCCCCTCACCCCACACACTCTGACAGAAGGTAATTACAGTACTCATCTGATGATAATTAAGCTGTTAATTCCCTCTACTCTTCCGGAAGACTGAACCCAGATTTTTTATAGCAAGAGGCACAAGATTTGGAAGAGGCATAGAGATTAAAATGGCAACAATCTCTTATTTATGGGGTGTCTTTCAGTCAGAGTATTAGTTTCTTTTGAAAAATCCCCAAGGGAACAGGATGACACATTTATGCTCATTTAACCAAATTAGCAGGAGTCCCTGTGATTTAATACCACTACATTTTAAGACTTCCCTCTAGTTTAAGACTGTCGCCATCAGTATCTCCACTGGAGGGCCACAGTATAAGTTTTTGCTACTATTGTCCCTGCTCGGTGGCCGAATGGTTACAGCGCCGGGCAGAGTGACGCATGTGCCCCCGTCACATGGGTTCGAAACCTGTCATAGGCTAATGCCGATGAAATGTCCTAATTGATGCACTGTGTATTTCATATGACATGACGTGGTGTTAAAGTGATTGTACTTCGAGTACGAATAAAGATATATTAAATATAGCATGTTTTTGGATTCTCATATCCAAATACATTGAATTTTTTTTTCAAACTTAACCAATATTGTGTTAACAGCCCCAACTCTTCATGCCTCATCTTTGTTCATGCATCGTAGCTACCAATACTGTGACATCTGCATTTTAAAACTTGGGTTAAACTTAAATTAATTTATCAAAAAATAAATTTAAAAAATTTATTGCTGTATTTTGACCATTTATAAAGTACTGTATTCCATATGCACATAAACTTAAATTAATTTATCAAAAAATAAATTTGAACAATTTATTGCTGGGTTTTGACCATTTATAAAGTACTGTATTCCATATGCACATAATTTCGTATCAACAGTGGGGAGCACGTTAAAACTGCAGCATTTGTGTAAAGTACTATAAAATCTTTAAAACCAGTAAAAATTATGGCCAAAGAAGCAACATAACCAGTATAAAAATAGGTATGCCACCACCGTAATGGTGATGTTAATGTATCACTACAACGGTCCCTGCATTTTAAGACCACCCATTCAGCCAGAAAATGTGGTCTTATATTGAAGGTGGTCTTAAAATGGAGGAATATTTATATTGAAAATAAAAGAGTAATGTCACTGATGATCGGTTTTAAAATGGAAGGAATTGTTAAATGGAGGAGATTTAAATCACAGGGACCACTGTATATATCTGTAGCACTGTATTTTACATGTAGTTCCGGCATATGTTGTTAAGACAGAAGTGCTAATGAACCTCGCAATTCTTTTACAGTAGGAGACATTTAGATGCAGCTAAATTGTTTCTGCACTTACCTAGATATCAATAAGTCCAGCAGTAGACATCTGCTAATGTTGCATCTATGTTATATTAATGAAATAATGTACCTTAATGACAGTGCATATATATGGAAGGACCGGTAAAAGATCATGCATCAGTGTTTACTGAGCTAAGATTGAGCTGGCACTCAGAAAGGTGTTCCGAACCTGTTTCCGGCCTGATGGCTTTCTGGGAAAGACCGTCTGTAAGACCATATGTTCCCACTGACAGGAAGGATATATATAGTCTGCCCTGTCTCAGACACTGTGGACAGACAAGTCTCTGCAATCCCCTCAGCAAACTGTTGATCTGGGTTCCGAGAGAGATTTTCCATTACAGCTGCCTTTGTATGGTCACTTTGTCTCGGGTGGATTCTGGCATATTGGAGGAACCTTCTTCGTCTTTAATTCTTGCGGCTACTTACCTTGGGTCTGAGAGCTATATAAGCCACCACCACCGCCAAATGCAGATTGCCGACGCCAAAGGACAGAACGATGTGCGTGTGTGTGTGTGTGAGCGTGTGGGTGGCTGTGTGTGGGCTTTGTCATGGGACACTACTTTGATTCGCTGGGGATGAATGTGAGCAGTGGTGCCAGGGAACCGTTACTTGAAAAGTCTCAAGGTTGCTAGTGATCTCAGGCATGGAAAATACGAGATTGATTATCAAGGCAATTAGTGGACTCAATTAAGTTACTTTTCTGGACTTAAGAGTTTTCGGGAAACAGGGCCCAGAAGCTCGTATTCAGTCTGTGAGAGGGTCCCAGCCACAGGGAACACACGGATGGCATGAGACACAGACTCTCTCCAGCCTCGGACCTCCCTGAAGCAGTTCAGGACTCTTTTTGTTGTTCTGTTATTGACTGGGTGGCGTCACACGGTGCAGGAAGAAAAGAATGAAAATATGTCATACAGACCCTTTGACACTTGCAGCTGTCACATATATAATGTATTTGTGTGTCTTGTCTGTGGATTTTGATTGACAGGTCAGAATTAATCGACCGTATCTGAACGTTCATGTATGTGTGCATCAGCAGCAGAATCCATATCATTCTTGGCTTCCATATGTGATGGTTCAGTTCACTGCATGTGGCCAAACACATGAAACTTGCAGTTATATATACTGGTATATTATAGATGTATACCACCCTACAATGGTATGTAATCCGTGATCATCCAAGGACCAAGAAAGAGAAAGAACAGGAAGATGTGATTAACGGCTAGGTTGAAGCCTCCCGGTCATGGCTTGTGTGTCCATGCATGTATGCGCTGCGACTTGCCGGTGGCAGCTGGCCCTGAGAGGATGCTCCTTGTATGTCAGAATGACAGAAGTAAGCGCTGGCGGGGGATTACCATGTGGAAATGAGAAGTGACACTGGAGACTATAGACTGGGACCTAGGAGCAGTCAGGCTGGCAGCCAGGCCTGGCTATCTTAGCCTTGTCTCACCAGTAATCACTGGGATTTGGAACTAATCACGCCCTTTCAGTTGATGCCATTGATTTTCACAACTTCCCTGTGAAGCGTGGCAACGCCGTGTCCTACACTCCCACTCCTCAATGACTTCATCCCAAGCGATTGCCTTGACGATTGTTGTTAGGCGGCTAGCTAGCTATGCTCAGTGGCCACCACCCCGGTGCCAGTGAGCTGTTAGGGTGCTACTGCGCTACCATACGTACATGTATGTATTAAACCTCTTCATTGGGAGCTGGCACGCAGATGAAATTTACATATAGCCATATGGCCACACTAGTTGGATTTCTCGGCAGGGTCCAGTTTCGTTCCCGAGACCAGCCAGCTGTAATGTCGGTTTCATGTTATGCAATGAAGCCAGGATAAATGATACGGTCTCCCACTGGACATATTCAGCAAATTGACCTTTGTGGCCCCCACGGGATATAAGATACCGAGCTTATAAAACTGCCTTAACGCTCTACTCTTCGGCAGTTGTACATGTATCAAATGAAGTAAAATGGTCAAGATCAATTTCTGGACACAGAAAAGTTTATGATTTTTGCTGTAGTATAGAGGTGTGAAATTCCAGGGTTGCCTGCAAATTAGGGATTGCTTCCATTGGCGAAGGAGGATTAACCTGTGGTGCTGCCATTTATAATCTCACCACAAAACACCTGCTTCACTGTTACTGCTGTTACTGCTATGAAAGTAAAAACAGAGAAAAAAAGACGAATCTCGTTCACGGTGCTACAGATCTCCATCTCCCACGTCGCTGTTTTGCTTGCTCCGAGGCACTATTAAAAGAGGGCCCCACCTGGAAGATGCTACGAAGTAATTTTTGGGCTCAGAGGGCTTGCTTATCAGGCACTTTACAACTGCCTATAGAAGAGAACGGGGGAAAGCAATGTGCTTTAACAAGGCAGCATGGATGTAGCTTATTGTTATGCAAGGGACTGGCATGAGAATCCTTGGGAGGTTTTTACCAGGAGCATTCAAGGACTACGGCGCATTAGCGGCTTTATACATTTGTGTTTTCACAGCAAGCGTAACTAACGGACTATATCTTAGTGCGTGCTGACTTCCCCTTTAGCTGTCACGCAGTTCTGAATCATGTCCATGCTTCAAAAAATGTTTCAGAAACGAAAGAAATCTGACCACGACATCAAGGTAAGATCCCTAAGTTATTGCACATGCATTGGACAATGATAAGTGTGGAAGTTGCTGGGTTTGCAGTACTGTATTTTTGATTCGATGTTGCTGGTCGATGTACTAATCAAATGGAAATGAGTTCTGTGTCAGCCTTCTGTAAGGATCAATGTTATATGGTTAAGGTACACGTACTCCATGTTTTAGTCCTAAGCTGCATGCTGATTGCTGTTTTACAGTAGCAGGGCAGTGATTGGTCCACTAACAATGGTTAAGTGCCTCTTGATATGTTTTGGCACCAGGTTGTGGGCTTCCATTAGACAGTTGCCTGTTCTTCCCTTTTCGCAGCAAATCACAACTGTATAAATCATTCTTCTAAACTAAAAATTCAAAAGCAGAAAGAAAATTCTGCAGTTCTCTCTACAATTGTGCCACACTTGTGAAATGTGCACCAATGAAGGATTCATCTATTTGGTATGAATTTATATACATGTACACACGCATCAATCTATGTACACAGTTGTTTAAAATATTATCTGAGAGTTACATTTAGCTGTTTGTTTTGTGTTTAAATTGACCTTTTACAATATTTCGCTTGCTTTCAACCATTAAATATATAGGTATAGTTTATCTTTAATTATGTGCTTCGGAATTAAAATAAACTGAAGCTAATACTTTATTAAGACATTTTTGGCTACTGTTGGTAGTACAAATCTATATTTCCTGGAGATGAACATGATTCACTGTACACATCACACACATACAATATGGAGACTTAATTTGAATATTCTATTTTCTTTTGACACAAATACTTACCTACCTTACATGTACAGTAAATAGCTGCTGAAGTTGTCAAGAAATAAGGCTTTTTACATTGTCTTATGTTCTAGCGCTCCACTAATAATGGAAACTTTGTCTGATTGAAGTGTTCCCATCTGACTGAAAATCTTAAATGGAACATTTTGTCTGATGGAAATATGTATCTTTGCCTTTGATTGGAATCTTTGTTTCTAATATTTCTCTCTGAAAATCTTCGTCTTTGACTGGAACCTGTGAATGGAATGTTTGACTGGAAACTTCGGCATGTTTGGAATACTGATTATATGTTATGTCCAACAACAAAATTTGTAGGTGTTTCAATTGGCAGTTTTTATAGAAACACTTTGCTCTGGTACCTCTCCTGCTGAACAGTTTGTGTTTTCTATCGCATCCTGTATACCTGTGAATGGTTTAACTGCAAGGCAAGGGAGTAAAAGCAATATTTAAGACTTGTAAAGTAGTAAGTAACTTTAGTGTTCAGTCATAGTCACATACCAAGAATCATCTTGATCGTCATGTACATGTGCTAGTAAGCTACCATGTAGCAACTGCACAGTCACACTGCTTGTAAAATCTCGCTACCACTGATATGGCTACAAGATAGATTTAATTGATAGATAATTATACATGATTTTATCATGTTTATGATGACAAATACTATGCACAAAGTTATCGTTTCTAGAAGGGATTGTCTCAGATTTTCAGTAGAATCTCTGTCTTCACCCGATCTTATTAATAAGATAAGGTAATTGTGCAACTAGTATTTCTGTCCTCATGTTATGAATCCACAGATAAAGTAACATCGACTCTCAAAATACACGTTGATCATGATTTTTTGTGCATAAACATGATTAGAAAATCTGTTCTTAATGCCAGCTAATAATGCTTTCTCTTAACTGGATGTCTTGTTTGGGGGATATTGGCAAGACTTCTAGACAAAGCACTATATACCGCGGTCCATGTATATGCATGTGTTATACTGGTAAATCCCTATACACTGCACAAATCCTGCTTTAGCATCACCGAATGTTTACTTAGTTACCTAACCGCTTTGTGTGATGACTATAGTATTGGACTGGCTACGGTGAACAAAGTTGGTGGTCTGTAATACAAGGACCACTGCTAGTGTGACCGCTAGTGGAAAAAAATTGCAGGATTTCATATAGAAGTTTGTATTATGTTCATGCTTTAGTTACATTATGCTCAATAGTTAGGTTCAAAGATCGGTGATCATGGCTATATAAAGGTAATATTTCAAATATTTACAGGTATCAATAACTGTCATGCATATACCGGTATATTACAACAGAAAACTGCATCATGTCTGCATGTTGGCATGTTTCATGCTTTTTGTTAACAAATTTGCATGAAAAAGTGTGAAGGTAAACTATTGATTTCATGTACAACATGTACCTGTATGAATATTGTTTATTGGTGGGGAAACTTTTTTTTTTCTTTCAGCCGCGTAGTCCATCTGAGGGAGCATACAATATTGATGCAAACAAAGCCCAGAGGGAACTTATCGCTCAACTTGAGGCAAAAAATAGGCAAGTATATACCTAAGTATCATCATGGGTATCATCTATGATGATACTTAGATGATATCTTATACTATGAATACATATACATGATATATACAAGCCAGAATAGCTGATCTGGCACAGGTTCAGGTGAAAGCCGTATTTGATAGTTGGACAGGAACATCATTTTGCAGAATAATCCTTCAGTTTTTTTTTACAATAACAATAAGATGCAATAAATGTAGGCCTCTCTCTTAAACGATGCTCACTAGAGACAAACAGCCGGACAAATAGATGACTCTGTAGTCTTGCCAGCAAGCCCTGTGACTGTACACTTGTATTCAATGTCCCCCCTCACCAATGGCCAGAATTATTTGGCAGAAGAAGTCAACATACTAAGAAGTGGACTATTGTACAATGTTGTAATCACCACTGATCACTATATGCACAGTATTGCTGAAATGAAATTAATCACTTGAACGCAAGATACATGTACATGCAGCCATGTCTTTTGATGACCATTACTGAGTAACAGACATCCTCCCTGTTCCAGAGACATCCTGAAGGAGATCCAGAGACTGAGAGTGGAGCAGGAGCAGCAGATAAAGAGCAGCCGCGAGGCGGCAACGACACGCAACCCGACCCTGCTGGCTGAGCTCCGCGTGCTGAGACAGCGGCGTGATGAGCTGGAGGCCAGGATGGCTGCCCTGCAGGAGAGCCGCAAAGACCTCATGGTGCAGCTGGAAGGTCTCATGAAGCTACTGAAGGTGGGTTTTTGGACATCTGATATAAAATTATAGAAAAGGACTTGTATCGCGTACATGCACCTTGCGTGGACAAGGACACACACTTGAACCCTGTCACATACAATGGAGCCCTCACTTGAGACTACCTGGGAGTTTAAACACTACATGCATCTTGGAATGAAGACCATGTCCCAGCAGTACCAAAACTGGGTTTTCAATGATTACAGTGAAACCTGTCTTGATAGACCACTGCCATGAGAGACCACCTGTCTTGACAGACAATGCATTTTTGGCAGAAGGACCCATATTTCAATATAACTGAACCTGTCACCAGAGACCAACTGTCTTGACAGACCACATTTTTGTGGCCAATTGGGTGGTCTTTCAAGACAGGTTCTACTGTAGTAGTCTCAGAAATAAGAACACCTCACATTAAGACCACCTCACAGTTAAGACTGATTCATAAGTCCCATGGGTGGTCTTAATTCTGACATTGCATTGTGTTACATACTGATATCCACATTATAAAAACCAGGGGCCAATTTCTTAAAATCTCAAGTCCATTTGTGACCTTAAGGATGGAAAAGAATGGCCCCCAATGTTCTTAGTGAACTGACAATGTACATACAACTCTATTTCTAGACTTAAAATATTTTACAGAAACTGGCTGCAGGGCTCAGTCCTTGACTTACATGTAATTCTTAATCCATTGCCACACAATGACAAAAGAGACTGAAAACAAGAGCCATAAGTAAAGAATATATATATATCTTGCCTATTTTATTTTGGTCCATTCCTCCCGGTCCTTGACTGGAGCATGCCTTTCCCACACTTAGAGCACAGATAAAAACGATTGTCAGAATGGGAGTTAGGATCGGTATGCAACACGGTCATTCAGGCAACGTGTTGATGAATGGTCTGTTGGCACCCCTGCGAGTCGGAGCTGGCTTAACATGAAAGTGCACTCCAGCCACGGTTTCCGCGGTGTCAGGAGATTTTCACTCAGCTTAAGTGTTACGGATGCTAAGCTAGTTGGCTTGATAAGGCAGCGGTACCATGAGCAGCTCATTGCCCCATGCATGTACATTTAGGACGGTCCAGCAATTAGACCAATGGAGAGAAAATTAATATAATTTATACATTGTTCACATGAATATAATACAATGTACTTAAAAAAAAATACAATTAGAGCATTAAGTGATGCACACCCAGATAGCAGTATAAATATATCTAAGAACCTGGATGACTTAAAACCATACCAGTAAGCTAAAAATAAAAAGTTTTCTGTAAATCATAGATTCAAAACAAAAAGCAACACTATTAGATGGTATTTAACTGGTCTCCGAATATATTCAACATGATTTTTACTGTTTGACCTAGGCAAAAAAATTTAATGATTCTATTTTGTAATAGCAATTCATCATCTGTATGCTATAAAAATGAAAACCTAGTGTTTTGATATGTAGCTTAATGTTTGTTACTTTGCATTACTCTCAGTATGGCAAATTTCAGTTGTTCAAATTACCAGCATATTTTATTGATCATGGCCTTGGTGTTGCATGTGCTATTATAACATGTATCAAGAGCAGAAAGAATTATCGGGGTTCTTATTTTCATGATTTTTACCAAGATTATTGAACAATGTAAATATACATGTACTTGTATTTTGGCATAACCAGACAATTATCAGACTGAGTGTCATTCTTGGTTACTATATACTTTCATTTTGGCATAACAAGACATCAAACAATTTTGGTGCCAGACATAATGATATACTTTTTGCATACAATTATACTCTCTAACGTTCTAAGCCTAAAATCGTTGGCACGTAACTGGAAATATCAGCGGCACAGAATGTGTGAAGTTCCAGCTCTTGTGTTTGTGTACATGCTACTGTGCTGAATATCCATGCATACACATAACCAGAGTGTGCTAACAGAAGGTCCTTGATATCAAAACCAGGACAGAGCCAGGTTTCCCGGCTGTCATGTAAACATGCTGCCGTTTTGGAAAAGAGATACTTGTCATTTTCATGTAAACACAAATTACCATTTATGGAAATCGCATTTCTTTCCTGGTGCAGATAGATAGATGTTGGATCAACGCAAACGGGAGTAGTAACTTGTCTTTCACTTGTTGATTTAGGCCTCGAGGTGCTGTAAGGATAAAATGCGTTTGTGTGAAGGGAAGCTAGGACATATTGACATCAAGTATAGATATAAAAAGATTATTCTTTTGTCGTGGATGCCAGTCACACTAGAGGCTTGTCTGATGTGTCGAGACGGTGTACCGGTCCCCCACCGCTCTCCCTCAGACCCGGCGGCGACCTGTCATTCTGCGGCTCTCACCGGATTTATCATGTTTGCCCGTCTGACCAATAAGTCCACAAGGCGTAATGATTCGGTGTTTGGCGGAGCCCGCTGTGAGATTATTCCCACAGTCACTTCTAACGGATAGTGTATACCTTAGTTAATGGTATTTGAAGTGCACGAATAGCAATTACGGCGTGCGGATTGGCAATTCAGACGCAGGACAGTTAGCCGTTGGTGACACTCTTATTATAGCGCCAGGGACAAATTTATGGAAGACAACCCGAAATAGTAGTAGCATTGTTAATGGAGGTCTTGTCACTGGTGTTTAGCTTCAGAGGAGAGTGTCCCGAGTGCCGTAGTTGGATTTGGAAAAATAGGGATACTACGGTAGCTGCTAAATATAGGACACACATATATCTTGTTTGGTTAGACTATTGTCAAGTTTGATATGTTACATTAATATGTAATATTTGGTGATACCATTTGCAGATAAGTGGCTAAGCAAATTTGCTGCTGTGCTTAAAAAGAGCTAAACATGCTCAAGGGAGAAATGAGTCAATGGACATACCGGTATACGGCAGTACCGGTACAATGGCATATATCCCAGATTTGCATACAATTCCATGCAAATCCATTCCTAGAAATATAAAAGATTTGGTCTGATGCCATTTGGCATACACATGTCATTGATTTATATGCCATAAGGGAGAAGCGATAACATTGGACCTCCATGACTCTAGCTACTATTAATTTGAATATTCATGGCATGTGGAAACCTAAGACTCAGCTATCACTATTCCTGTTTATTGCTGCCAGAACATTCTCATGCACTCAGTGGTGTATAAATGATAGATCTTGCATTATCATATATTACAGGGACTAAGCTTTTACTTTCCACTTGACATGGGATAATATAGGTGTCAAATCCTATGGTTGGAAAATAATGGGACGTCATCTAATAATTAATTTAAATAGACCTTTGTTTGTATCACCAACTGCAGGCGTAATTTTTGAAACAACACACACTTTATCTGTACATGTATATGATATGCTAACCATATAATTTAAACAATGTTAAAGGTCACAGAGAAATTGGCATTCTCAGTCAGGTATCATGCATTTAGGTATCATATTTGTATCACCAATTGTAGGTGTAATATGTGAAACAACACACACTTATCTGCACGTGTATATGTATATGGTATGCTGACCATATAATTTAAATATGTTAAAGGTCACAGAGAAATTGGCATTCTCAGTTAGGTAGGTATCATGCATGTGTCTCTATGGCATAAAATGTTCAAATGTTTAGTTGTCATGTATGAATTCAAAAACTGCTACTACTCCAACTACATAATACAAATGAAAAATTTTAGAATTTCAATACCAATACATATATGTACATACAAATGTACATATATCTATATACACTGATATTTATTACTTAATGCTTACACCTGGTAAATGTTGTGTGTTTCAGAGTCATAATTCCCCACGTTCCACCCCCAACAGTAGCCCGCGTTCCCGGACTGGTCACTCCCCGCCCATCCCCCCACCCAGCACCCGTAACGCGGTCGCTATGACCGGGGACTCCCTGGCCGGCCTGGGTGGGGACGTGAAACAAGCCTTCACCGGGCAGACTGGCGCCGGAACCAGTACAGTCAGCAGCGTGAAAAGTCTACGCAATGACCTGCTGGTCGCAGCCGATTCCGTCACCAATGCCATGTCATCCCTCGTAAAGGAACTTAATTCAGGTATGTGTATAAGATATTGATCTTATCATAGGGCTCTTGACAGGTAAATTGGTGATCTAAAGCTTAAATGAGGATTAAAAGGCGACCCGGTGTCTAACCTAAGTGACCTGTAACCAAGGTAACCTACGTAAATTGACCAGCAACCTTAAAATTTGTGACCTATTGACCTATATGCAATTTGAAAAGTGACCTTGTGAACTGAAGGGAGGGGGAGTCATCTGGAGGTCCATACATCTTTTAGACATTGTCACAATCATCAAAATTATTAGACTCCATGTACTCATGTCATAAATCATCTTCCACCATGTCCACTGTAAATACGTTCTGTGGGCATTGTGGGTGGGGACAGTTTTGCTGTCACTGTTTGACAAGGATTCTCTCCAGGCGGCCGTTCGGTGCCAGGCGGCACGTGGCTGTCGCTCCAGGCGGTTATGCAAATTTGATGCCGGCTTTGTAGCGTGTGGTGCGGCTGGCACCCAAACTGAAAAAAAGGCTTTGTTTTTGCCTTTCTGTGGATGGCTCGGCTTTTGCCATTGTCACCGGAAGCAAGGAAGTACAGTTGGTGACATATCACACACTGCCAAGTCTGGTCGTAAAGGACTGTCTGGGATGGCATGTCATGGTGCTTCATTCTTTACCCTCTGTAGATTTCTCTTATCTGTGGTGACAGTTCAGTCATGAACATCGTATGTGAAGTACGTTCGTATGTGAAGTACCAATACTGGGTTCGGGAAAGGGTCGAGTCCCTCTATTTTACAACCCTTTATTTTAAGACCACCCTTGATTATAAGACCATTCAATTTGATCCCAAAGTGCCACTCTGTGTATTAAATGGCCTTTATTTTAAGACCACCAGCAATATAAGACGACATTTTCTTGGTCCCATGGGTGGTCTTAAAATAGAGGCACTACTGTATCAAGTTTTTACGATAGGTTTGTTAAATTTTCCTTGCATGTAAAATGTTTCAACTATAAATTTCATCGCACCAGACTTTGGTGGAATTGCATGGAAGAAACTTTTTAATATGTGTACCAAAGACATGTGAATTGTACACAAGTGTAAATCTACATAATGCTAATAACTACGCTCACCTCAAGCTATTACTATAGCAAAAGTAATAGCTTGAGGTTCGCGACGTTATAACAATATAAGGACTCGTCCGAGTCCTAAAAATAAATGTAGATTGTGGTCCAGTCCTTCTAAAGCTTTCTGGCTTCCAGTTGATCCCCAGAGGGATAGTTGAGCGTCAGGGCGGCAGCTGAGGCACCCTCTATCTTTGCCCCCGTCCCCAGAGACAGTTATCTGCATATTGATCCGTGTAGAATGGCTTGTTAGTGACACGGTCAAATCCCAGGCCAAGTTGGTATTCTGTAGTCAAATCGTCCCTCGACTATTGGCCTCACTCCATCCCTATCGCAACCTTGCTTTTTTCTTATACTTGAAGCAACCATATCGGGATGTGTAGGAGGTTAGGGGTCAGTCGGCTACATTGTCCATCAGAGACATTATAAATGGATACTCTTGCCTCTTGTGTGTTTCCTTGTTATGGGTACTTCTTTTCATATACAAGTATGTGTATATGAAAATCCTGATTTAGGGTCAAGCTGATGGAGAGTGCTGCTTTAAACATGTTAAACATGTGGAATTAAACTGTTACAGTATGGTATTTCAGCAAGATGTCACTATAAACTGCACATGTGCATATAAACCTATGGTTAGTTATTCCACTGCATAGATTAAATAGATAACTATATGAATAAATGAAGGAATAAACAAATATATATTATTTGAGCGATTATATCTTGAAAGGGAGTAAAGTTAGGTTTATTGAATGTTGAAGTTGATTACAGAGAGTTAAAGTACTACACTGTTAGAGTCCACTGAGTGAATTTGAAAGATTGAATGCATATTTTGACCCAAATCTCAGTCTTATCATGTTGTTATACCAGAATAAAATATTGAAAAAAAACCTGTTTGAACATAAGCATCATTTTAATTTTGTGGCTGGAAGGTTTTTCGATGTCCCAGTGGTCGATCTTGTTTGGTCACTTTAAGTTTTGTGGGAAAAGTTTCATTCCCGGCATTTTAACTGCCCCCAGTAATCCTCGGTAATCCTCCAAGTTCTGCTGCTTTCTTTCGGAATCAATTCCCTGTCTGGATGTTTAAAACTGTCCACGAGCCGGTGTCGGTGTCGACTCAGCCTCCCAGTCCATTCTGAGAGCTGCTGACACAGACAGTTGCCAGCGGCTCAGCTGCCATAAATTTCTAAAGTATCAGCTGCGGCAAATATAGCCACTCTCCAGAGGATGGTCGCAGTGAAAGTGGACAGATATATTGGAGCCGGGGCTGACAGCCCCAAACGGACCATTCCAACCCAAAGGCGTACTGGATATAAGGACGTATAGTGTATAACGGGGGAGGGGGGGGAGGGGGGGGAATGGTGGGGAACTCGAGTATATAGGGGTGAAGTGCTGATGTGTTGTAGGGTAACTTTGGTGGATATTTGTCATGAAGAGGTCTCAATTCGTCCTTAAGATTCCCCTTTCATATTAGCAGCATGTTCCTGACATAGCCGAATTTATGTCCCCGGGTAACATGGGTAACAGGTTGTTTCCATGGCAACCAGCCAGTGTAAATGACCAGAAGCTGCAAAACTAAACATGCAGTGTAGCCGGAATGAGATATGAAGTGATCTTGCGGATGTATTTGTCTGAGAGATACTGTCTGGGGTTGCTATGTGTGCATAGGTAACAATATGGTGCCAGAATTTATGCAGTCATGTGTATATACATGTATGTTCTGTGCTGTATATTTTTATACATGATCATGATTGTAGCATGATGGTGCATATATATTCATACACACACACCTGTACCCTTTGTCCATTCCACATTGACCCAACCATAAACCTGAGTAACCATAATACCCCAAGCCGACAAGAACGTGAAGTGATTCAAGCAGAAGATGTACATTTCTTGACTTCTCTAGTGTATTGAGCTGAGGGATACTGAGTACGGCACTCAATCAAATAAGAGAGAAGACCTTGAAAAATACTGAATTTTCCTTGACACCCACATATCCTAAAAGCAAAGTCTATAGTTCGCTTCTCGAACTTACTGAGTCTAAATTTGTATTGTACTACGGAACTGCTGTCACACAACATGGATATGTATGCATACATGGCCTTCCTGAAATAGGATTTACCGTGACGTTTATTGATCCGTTTCTAATTCCAGAGGCGTCCAGTGGTAGCGAGGGGGAGGAAGACGAGGGTTATGGCTGGGGAGACAAGGACAAGATGGGACAGAATGCAGGTTAGTGACACTAAAGGACACTACCGGTACATACCGTATATGTCCTTATACAAGCGCATGCTCTAATAGACGCGCATGCCCCTGCAGCACAAAACACATCACATCAAATTCACACCAAATGCCTGATAAAACATCAAAAGATTGTCCAAAAATACTAAAATTTGAGCGGTATTCTGGTCTGTTTGGCTGCCGCACATGCGCAAATCGCCACTTCCAT
>JAAUYG010053069.1_pt1 | contig 24125 bp, 13 predicted proteins | sample 7278091 | NCBI WGS metagenome assembly JAAUYG01 (sample SAMN14350201, study PRJNA611818) | marine sediment metagenome | isolation source: surface marine sediment (0.6m) | place: French Polynesia: Moorea | collected 2018-08 | reverse complement strand
TTGGTCTGGATCCATGCAGCGGTTTCTGAGAAACTTGAGTTTACGGACGGACGACGGACGCCTGCGCCATGACAGTAGCTCTGCTGACAAAGTCAAGCAGAGCTAAAAAATTGAAGACCCAGTTTTGGTGCATGCGCACTGCTGGGAAGTAATTTTTAGTTTGAGGTGGTCTTAATTCTGAGATGGTCGGAAATTGAAGTTCCACTGTATACAAAATTTCTGCATCGTAAGTACTGTTACATGCACCGGCCAAATATGTGTCTTTTACTACTGCTCCTACCATAAACCCTAAGGTGTACCGGGGTACAACAATTGTTACGTTCACAGCTTTACGGAGTGAAGACACACTAACTTCCTGTTCGCCGCCACTCGTGACGTATGATTGCCACTTTATGGGATGAATATGCATGAAGCATTGGACTAATGCCTCCTCTGAAACAATGAAACAGCCACACGCCCACAGAAGAGAGTACAGGGCCACCATCCCATTGCCAAGTCAGGCACGGACTGCCAATATCGTAAAAGCCGTTCATTTGCCCAGCGCCATTTTCAGACAACGGGATGCCGTACCTATTCACAGAGGGTCATAAATCCTAACACATGGCTTAACGCCGGTGGCAGCGGCGCTGAAATTCACAGTTTGTTCCCCCCCCCTGATAACACTCACTGTCAATTAAGTCTTTTATTCGGCCAGTTGAGGCAGAAAAGAAATCTTCTGCCCGCTACTTTATCACAATGTCAGAAAAGAACAGAAAAGCCACGAAATGATATAAAACGTCTTTTAACCGACCAAATAAGTGCTTGGACTTGAGACCATTGCACAACAGCCCTTTCAACCTTTCTCTTCTCCATAAAATGCTGAATGTCGACTAAAAGATCTAGCATGTACATAAACAAACTATATGCTCACAAATGAACATTTATTCTTTCTTTTCATGTTCAATGCTTCTCGCATTTTTTCTGCATCAACTGATAGAGCCTTTCTTGACAGCCAGTTGCCCCCACCCCCTTCTAACAAGGGTGTATTTCTGCCAAATAATTCTGGCCCCATTACAGGTGGTGTTTGGTGACCAGGGAGCACAAACTAAATTAACGGTACTTGCTGCCCAGATTTGGGTCCTCCCAATGCAGGGAGGTCATCTTTAAAGTGTCCTCTTAGAGGGATGACTGCACTTCAAGAAAGAAATTTTACTACCATAGTCAGCATTTCTCAACTTCCGCCCACTATTGGAGAATATTAATCTAACGTGGCCTCCAAGAAAAGAAATCTATGAGTTAGCTGTCACATTGGTCCATTGGCCAGACCTTGATAAAGGGACCAGTAGCATCTACCAGACGGCCGGCTTCTTAATCAAATCCTGCGGGGCATTCGGTTTGTCACTAATAAATAATCTGCCAGACCCTCCCGGTGAGGTCGCGACCCTGTCAGCAGAGACCACTGCCCCCTTCTCATCAAGTCGTATGCCGGGTACAAGTCAGTGGTCCTCGTCTTTAAATCATATTTCCTCCAGTCATGACAGTTGGAGGCTGTCGGCCTTAGGGGATTAAAGGGTGGCGTATACACGCTCATCTTGGATGCAGGTTCCGTACGTTTGAAATGCATGTGGGGAGGGAAGTAGCAGCGTGTCTAGGCCCAACTGATGACTTCTCTGGAGACGATCACGCAGGATTTGCGTCGGTAGAGAGCTCTCCGTGGAGCAGAATCCCACCTCCCAGTTGACATCATTATATCAAGCGTACATAGCCCCATTGGAATTATGATTGCTTATAGCCTTTCAAGATTGCTATCCGTGCCTTGAGATGGAGTTAGAGACCCAAGACATTAACAGTTGCGGCGCTAGGGAGATAATCGCCACAGTCGGGGCATAAATTCACCTTGGCTTTTGATCAAAGTCTATGGGACTGGGTTCAGAGACGGCTGTCTGTCCTCATATCACTGGGCAAGGCAAGATGGACGTGGGGGTAATAACAGGGAGAAAGAGACAGGGTGAGGTGGGGTGGGGGGCGTGGGGGGGCACGGTATCCTACTCCCACACCGCAGTCTTCAGACACAGCACTCGGATCGAATACAGCAGAACTTCGGAATGATATCCAGCCACCCATGGTCATCGAGGCTAAACTGGTGTTAAAAATGTGGGTAAGGCTCATATTCTGAAACAAACTTTTGGTTGATCAATAAATAAGCATGATCAGTGGGCTGGTCTGATGTTCAGGGTGGTCTTATTTAAAGAGGAACCAGTACTACCAGGCCAGCCTAGCGTTGATACTCAAAGGATTAATGGAACACCATTTTAATACAAATGTGTTTGGAATTCAGGCATAAATCTCGAGTTTTTTAACAACTTCAAGCTGTGGCCCTGGTAACTGTCCCAAAATTAGAAAGGCCGGTTCAGATATTCTTAATGATAATACCAGGTGATTCATGATCCTTTGCAACCTCAAGACATATTTAGTCCTTGCCAAATTTAATTTCAATTTGTAACACAAAAATTTCACATATTAACAAGTATTTGGTGCTCATAATTTACAAAAGCCAGGCAATCTTCTTAAATCGAGTTTATGTATGAACCATTGTCTGAAGTGTTCTAATAGGCACTATGCCGTTCTTATCATGTGTTGTTTATTGATATGAAAATTCTGTTGGAAAATGAATTTATGGCTGAAGACTTAATCTAATTGAAGCACAAAATCTGTTTTCCACCATCAGTGATTATTGAAATATAAAGCTGCCGTATAGTAGTCCCAGGCTAATAGCAGTAATAAGGACACATCTTCTGTCATGCAATTCTTTCCACATTAGACAGGTGTCCTTAAAGCTACAATGCCCTTTAACAGATCGAGGGACAGTACATGTACATATTTAAACTTGTATTGGATCTACATATCCAATTCACATTTCATCCAAGTCCTGTGCTATATATGCACAGTTTCAATTTGTTGTACTGAATTACTTTATTACTTTACCATTACAGAGGAATACTCTTGTACCGGAAATCTGTGGCCGCACGACGCCTCACCTACAACTAGCAACAACTTATCACTCTGTATATGCCGGCTAGGAGTGGGATTTTCATTACCTCGACAAAACTATCTCTCGCCTATGCGTTGCGAGAGGTGCCATTTTTCTGTGATCCCTGCGTGACAAGCCCCGGTCTAATTTCCGCCGCACATCAGCACCTCCACGCCTTCCTGATCCAATCAGCGGAGTCGCTTTATTGAAATGCGCAACAATGGGGAGAGGCTAACAATGATGGCTAAATCTAGAGCCGCACGGTGCGTTTTTTTCTTTCTATTTTTTATTCTAACCAATGTCGATCCTTTTCCCGATAATTCTCTGTGTGTGGAGAGAGAGAGAGAGAGAGAATGGTATAGTGATCGACACCCTTTCTTCCCTTCACCCCTCCCCCACCCCCCACCCCCATTGTGTCTGTATCCCTCTCAATGTCCTTATTTACCGTCAATGACCTCCATCTTCCGACCTCACAGTTAGCGGCCCCCTTCCCTCCGTCTCCCTCGTGCACAGTCCCACCCCAATAAATTTACACAGGTCATTTCATTTGTGGACCTCACGTACAAAGGAAATGATGCCTGCGCTTTGTGCTAAGCTTGCGAGTTTTATTCGCCGCCAGTGTATTTCTGGGCTCTGATGCAATCACAGTCTCGAATAGTTCATTAACTTACCATAACTTTACGACATTTAATCACAAATGAAATCTACATGATCTAGCCATAGGGGATCCTGAGGTCCACCTTACGGCCTCTGTAACGTACATCTATATTTATTATGTCAGGAAAAACTCAGTTACCAGTAACAATGTAATTCTGTACAGTGAAACCTATCTTGAGAGACCTCTGTCATGGGAGACCACCTGTCTTGACAGACCACGCATTTCGGCAGGACCAATCATGGCAATATACACAAACAAATATAAGTCATTTTCTATCGTCGAACCCAGAGCTTTCTAGCTACATTTGTGTACAATGTGTACAATGTGTACCTAGAGGTACACATGCTTGTTTGAAACTGTTGCTGCCACAGACAAGCTAATTTTGTCAAAATACATTAACATTATAATTTATACCATTGTGGTAATTTTTTCAAAGAATTTGAAACTTTAGAATGACAGGTTGGTTACCATGATTACCAGTACATAAAGCTGTGCATAAAAAACCTTAAAGAAACCAAATTATGCCCCTTAAACTGTGAAATCGAGGGCAAACTTAAGTATTCCTGATTTTCTTTTATTTACTCATTTTTTAATCATACACTTGGGGAAATGAAACAATGTACACATTTTTAAAACATTCTTGCAGCCGTGATGCTGTGGTCCATAACAGTAAAGGACATTGTCCTAGACAAGTCTATCACCTCCTAACTTACTCGCAGCACCACACTTTAATGAACAAAGCACCAGTTTGGCCATTTTCTGTCAGGCCATGGGCGGCCACGATCAGTCATGAACCAATTGCAGTCTGCAACTGCCTCAGCTTGATTTCCCATTCTGTGAGTGCGCAGTATGGGGGGAATTGCAGTGTCAGTGCCAATTTTCGGACTGCTTTAGTTGCAATGATTTTTTGATTAAAAAAAAAAATTTTTTTCGTGTTTCAAAATTCTTTCCACGGTTGGATGAGACTGCATCTGCAAAATTATGTTCACTGAAATTGGGTGTTTATTACGTACAGTTATTCTATTAAAGTTATAAGGGCTTTCTGTTTCGGAATGATGTACTTAGTAACTTAATATACAAATGTTTTTTTTCCAGAAGGAGTTTACAAGAATCTTGGATTATTTTTCAAGATGTCCGGTATCAGAAACACAGTGGTTCATCCATCCAATCAGACATACTGTAACTTCACTGGAGCCTAGAGGGTTAGAATCCTTGAAAATATTAGCTTTGACTTAAAAGTCTTACAGCCATTACATCACATTGCTTACATTGTGAACTTACAATAAAGTAACACTTGAACCTTGGAGATGGTCCACCATCTGTAGCAGAGAGTTGTTAAATTTCAACATGCCATGGCTACATTGTACATCATCGATGTATGTAGTCCTGTGGAAGCTTCAAAAATAAATAACATCATGGACATTGAAAGGTAAAATTGTGTCTAACCAAAAAATTGATAGACTAAGTGCTTTAAAGTCAGGTTCAAAGCATAATCTCCTGTGGGAAATTACATGCATGTGTTCCCAAAATATTGGAGCCGGTCTTCATTCGATATACATTGTATTCACACTTCATCCCTGTTCATACCAACCAGCTACAGAACTCATCTCCGGGTTACGATGTTTGCTGATGGCATACCGCCATAGAGACATGGCTTTCCCCATGTTCCCCAGCACAAATGAAGCTACCCAATTAACATCAAACACAGGAGCCTCAACGAGGCCATGGACCAAACATGGCACATCCATATACGGTATACAGACCCCTCCTCATCTAACCACCCAATTTCAAACAGCAGCGCTATTTCTAATATTTATAGACTTGCTCCACTGCATGGCCGAACTGACTTTGATACGCCGGAGGTTTGCAGTGATGGCTGGCGATCTTCTGACGCCTAATTTGTCTTTGTTTGCTGAAGCTCCTGCTCGGAGAGACGTTTGTCTCCCGGCTTCGGGCCGTTAATATTTCAGCATCCGGGTCTAGGTTCCTAGAGGAACCTTGAACGGAAACTTCCCCCTGGGTACGGCTTCTCGCCGGGACCACGACCATCATCATAAAGAGCACATGGGACCCCGGTGTTATTACGAGTTTTTCACGGACACCGAGCATGCTCGGGCCCTGTGACCCTAACAAGGGGAACGGGTGAAATCTCCTATAACCCAGCCCACGAGAGCATCTATAGCCAGCTGTGACCCTGTGGGGGCATTCGGACAGAAAGATCCTCCAAAGTTCTGGGGTCTCAATACTTTTCACCCCTCCAGCAGAAAAGACCCGAGACTCTTGAATAAATATACCCGTGACCAAGTGGCTCTGGACACTTTTATAAATATATTGCATATGACATAGCAAAAATACCTTCATTTCAAGACTACCAGTATCAATCCTGTGATTAGATTTTAGGAATTATCATTTTAGGAATTATCATTAAATCCTGCCACACCTGCAACTTGAGTCTTTCAAGTAAGGTCCTTTTCGGACCAAGATCTTTACTTAAAATATTCATTTTTAGATGAATTTAAGTTTTAGTCTTCAATTTCTTGATTTGGCATTTCAGACTTTCATTTAAGATCACTTTCATAATAAAATCTTCATTTTAAGACTACCGGTACTGGGACTGTCAGTTTCTATAAAGCCTTCAGTCCGAAAGCCAAAAACCGATGTTAAACATGCATAGAAAATGACTATAGTTGCCAAAGTGATACTACATGTAACTTAACTACCAGCAGAAGCATATAAGTGTACAAGCGTCTGTTGTAATATTTACTATCCACCCAAATATCAAATGTAGTTTATGGTAACATGGACCGTGGTTATTATCATCATTGTTATTATTATTATACGTTTTTTATTACTATGGACCATAGGCCACATGGATCTATTTTACTATGATTCACATGTATGGTGACATGACATGTACATGTATTTACCGTGGTCTTGCGAAAAATTTTGACAATCGATTTTGATGTTGAAAACAAGCTGCTATAATTCTCATGGCCTTCAGTGCCCGGCATGCAATATCACAGAAATTTTGCTGGTATAATATAGATGATTCCAAACATTACTTTACCACAGTTACCATAAGGGCTGATATCACATGCACTCTCGCCTTGCTAGGAGCCACACTCATGTTTACCACAAATGCAAACTGACCACTCATTTACAAATCTCAAATTAATATAAGGCAATATGCATGGCAAGCCTTTTGAAACCAATTCCCCAAGTCTCAAAAGACATGTTCTGTAGCTTATAATTATGTACCTTCCCAGGCATACAACCTGTTTATAGTCCCCTCTCTCACCTGGCTCAAGGCTGAGGCCACCATTCAGTCCACCCCCACAAAGGAACAGGGGAAATGCTGCCTCTTTCATCATCTCATTGTGTGCTGTGTGTCCTTTATGCTATGTATCACTCAACCACAAAGTGATTCTTCGTTGTTAGTCCCCACCACACCAACGTAGCCTAGGCGTCACCCTGTTCTATGTAACACCGGAGGTTAATAGAACAGCATCAATCTCTGCTTGCCGATCTTTGATCTACACCTGTATGCAGTGGTCGGCAAAAATTGCCCAGTCTCGACAATTCTTAGGAGATAGATATATACATGTAGATGCCCTGCGTATGTCATGCCTTGCATTTAACTCCTAGAGAATGACATTGCATATGAAAAAGGTGAACATATGGAATAATACCACGAGATCTTCTCCCCAAATTGGACAGGTTACATATAATCCTGCAGATGTGACTAATCCATACAACCTACATAGAAGAATCCAAAGCCGGATAGTCACCTACTTTTAATCCAAATCTCAATGGTCCACCATGAATTCTCAAACTAGGAAATTCCATGCGAAACAAACGGACTAAGCCATCTCGGTGACATTAATCGAGGACATGTCACCCTCTCCTCCCTCTGTCACAGTCGTTTTTCGCTGTGTGACAGTAACCTGGGGCGAACCGTGGCGGTCCTGCCCTCAGAGTTTATCAATGTCATCCGATGTCTTGAAATGCCGCCGACATCTCCTGACTCCCACTGCAGCACCTTGCCACTTAAAAGTACTTTCTCTAATCCATGTCCTATTAAATTTGGCTCATGGGGGGCCGAGACGGACAAAATGTTTCCGGCGACAGAGACAGCGGTTGGGGCGGCACCCTGTGTCCGGTTAGCTCCCTTGCTTTTTTTACAGCATGGAGCGCTTCTTTCTAAGGTAAGCCACTGTGACTGTGTGCGGGCTGGCACTTAGCTCCAGAGCCCAGGGCTCCGATGGTTCATTGTGCCACCGCCAACACGGCAAGGGGAACTCGCCAAGCGTTTAACCGGCATCGACCGGCACCACACGGAGAGACAATATCTGTCCTACTGACGGCTTCCAACAAGCCCTGGCCTCTCCTATACAGTAGGGCTAGCCTCAAATCAGGAGAGGGGGGTGAGAACAGAGAGAAGAGGCTAAAAGCGGGAGGAGAAGTATTTGGTCTGCATGCTAGCTCCTTGAGTGTATTCATGCTTTGAATCCTTAACTCCAGATGGCGAGAGTCACACTTAGTACTGTACAGTAAATGCTATTCTTGAGGTCACTGCCGAATTGCAAATGGCAGATCACCCTCATGAAAGACTCATCAGAGAAAATACTTATACAGTGCCACTGATTCTCTCAATTAAGAAGTCTAGACTAGAGAGGACAGACACCCTATCGAGAGAACGCACTTTTGGCAGCAAGTACCATATATATATTGTAGTTATGTTCACTCTCATGGCCACCTCAGATCTCTGATGCAGACACAATAATATATGGTAAAATGTGAGGTGTATCTGTCTGACTGGGTGCAGTGGGTCTGTACATGTGGCCGGGTGCAGTGGGTCTGTATATGTACTAGAGTAACCGTGGTAACTGCAGTGGACTTTGGTGTCTAACTTGACAGACCTATTTTCAAATGAACTAGAAGAAAAGTCTTACCATATGTCAAATAGAAAGGACCTATGTCAATTATAATCGATTAAAATAAAATGTCAACACAGAAACGAATATATCTTCCACCTCCATCAGAAAATATTGGTACATGTACCATGTATACCTGCCCCCATACAAAACCCATGACCCGGATTACATGGATTACCCATTACATTATTCCTTCGGCATTTCAGAATGTAATAAGCTTGCCTTAAGGGGAATCTGCCACATCCCGACCTTGTCAATTATTCACGGCAAAGAACGACCCTGAAACAATGGCTAAAATAGATATCTGCCCCCAGAATTATTTACGCATCAAACACATTCTACTTTGCAGGTATTAGTCAGCTGCACACATGTATATTACCGGTATAATGTAACGCTTTGTGAGGCCCTCATTTCAAAGATATTGTGCAGAATTTGCAATGACAACGTTGGGCACCGCTACAATATATATATATATATGTACATGAACTATTTTTTTTTGAAAAGGTCATGAAATTTTATAAAGTGCCACAAAATATTAAAATCCGGACTTGAGAGAAGACATACATGTATCAAGGTTCACAATTGTCTCTCTTGGGACACGACCACCAAAAGTCTGCGTTTTAACCATGGAGCCCTGAACCCCATGTGCGTCGCGAAGAAAAAGCGCTAATCAAAGAAGGCTGAAGGTTCAGGATTATGTTCGTGAGGCTGCATCGTGCCTCACTGCCTCCAACCTTTCCTCGACCCTTTCTCCCGTCACCTTTCCCCTCAGCTGCTTCCTTCAGAGAAGATCATTATTCAGAGGGGTGTAGGGCAGGGAAGGGTTCTAGGACCGGTGCTGTTTGACTTCTGTTCTGAACTTCCCCCCCTGTCTTGGGAATGAGTGATAGGGGGATACTGCGACCAGCTGCATAAAACCCTTGCCGGGTACCAGTCACGTGGGAGTATAACGGCACCAATTAAGGCAGTCCGCTGGCAATGTTACGTCTACATTAGTCCTTTAATCATTTTAACGTTGATGCATGATAAACACTCTACGGGGAGTATGAACATGCAGTTTGTACACCTTTAAGGGATGTAAAAATGCTGATGAAACTGATCAGTACAGGGAAGTATATTGATATCAAGACCACCCTTAAGGACCCTTATACACAGGTGGCCTTTATATGCAGGTTCAATACCATTGGAAAGTATACCATTGGGCACTTGTACAATGTTGTCTTATATAAGCACTTGGTCTTTACATAGGTGGTCTTTAGATCAGGTTTCACTATACATACTGATCCATATACAGTGAAACTTCTATGTAAAGACCACGGTACGGTTCAACAAAATGTGGCCCTTATATGCAGGTGGTCTTTATATAGAGGTTCAATAACATGGAAAGTATAGCCATGGGGGGGTGTAAACTGGTCGTTATAAGCAGGTGGTCTTTTATAAAGGCGGTCTTTAAAGTAGGTTTCACTGTACTCCACCTGTTTACAGAGACCATAAAATAGGGAGTATCGTGTACCACAAAAATCGCAGCATGAACAATCGGCTTCATTTTGATGCCAAACTAGTAGAAACTACTCTTGGTCATGTGGTCCCCTTTAGCCAATCACATTGCTACTTCATGATTGGATGATGAAGCTTCAGCCAATCATAAGCCTACTTCACTTTCACACCTTTTCTCTTCATTCAGGCATCTGCAGGACATTTTCCCATCAAAGAGTTAAACGAAAATACCCCCCCCCTACTGCAATAATTTTAACTCTCTTAATGGCCACTTTCAACAGAGGCCACCCTCTCTAATAAGGCTATAATTCTTTGCCGCTATGACAATCAATGTACAGCAATCCCTCTCTAATAAGGCCACCCTACTTGCCAAGAAACTGTGGCCACATTAGAGAAGTGGCCTTTGGTGAGAGGGAGAATTAAATACATTAATAGTAGTGGCAGCAACGGTTTGTGGCCTTATTTGAGAGGATGGCCTCTTTCAAGAGTGGCCACTAAGAGAGGGACCACTGTATTTTCTTCTCCCTCTCAGGATTCAGCAGGAGTCACCATCTTACGCTGTCAATTTGCAAGGAAGCTGTAAGTCCATGGATCCTTAACACAGATCATTCATATAAATGTAAGCATATAACAATGTATCATACAATTTACACTGGTCCCTGCAATTAATACCCCTCCACTTCCCTGGATTTTAAGACCATGACCCATGAATGACATAATTTTTACATTTACAATACCAATATCCTTCCATTTTAAGACTACCTTCAATTCAAGACCACAATGCTCTGGCTGAATGGGGTGGTCTTAAAATGGAAGGACCACTATGTAGCACTGCCATGAGGGACCATCTGTCTTTAAAGACCATAGATTCCATAGATAAAGACCAAAGACCATGGCAGAAGGACTTATATGTCACTGTACTGCTGTAAAAGACATTGTCACCTGCCTCAAGAGACCACATTTTATCGCCCATTGGGCGGACTTTCAAGACAGGTTATGCTGTACCATATTTAGTACACTAGTAGATGGACTGCTGCAGTACAAGATGGAGGGTTGACAGCATCCGGTCACCTGTATTAAAATATTTACATGTGCATTTGCCTCCAATCATACCGCGTACAGGCAGGTGTCTAGGTAGATCACCTTCCAAGCCCCATATAACACCTGTGGACCCCATCTACAAGGGCAAGAGTTCGGTAAAAGGGGAGGTGTCCATAGAAAGGTGGCCTTTGGCAAGAGGGAGAAGCTAATGTATTTATAGTAGTACAGTAGAACCTGTCTTGAAAGACCACCCCACTGGCCACAATAATGTGGTCTGTCAAGACAGGTGGTCTCCGGTGACAGGTTCAGTTGCATTGAAATGTAGGTCATTCTGCCAGAAATCTGTGGTCTTTCAAGACAGGTGGTCTCTCATGGCAGTGGTCTCTCAAGATAGGTTTCACTGTAGAGGCAAATATTTTAGCCACATAAGGAGGGGGGTCTCGGTTGAGGGTGGTCACCATTAAGAGAGGGAATACTGTATTTACAATCCAAGCAGTGTGCCTGCCACACGTCTATCTACATGGTAATCTGCAGGTGATGCTCTACAATTCTGATGGCCAGTTATTAGCACTGGAACCCATGCTGGCTGTATCACCTGCCGGGAGTTAAAACAGATTCTCTTAAAAGCTCTCCCACAGCGCTAGGTGTGTGTGGCTACAAGGATGATGTAGTCTCTTAGTAGGCCTGACACACCCATATCCACCTACTGCTACCGGTGGTACCTCAAGGTCTAATATTTAAACCTAACACTGAATATATAAACATGTTTAAATGCTTTGTGAGACAGTAAACACAGCAATCTTTGTTAAACAATATATTTTATATGATTTACATTATTTATTTTTTTTAATTATTTTTTTTTTTCAATTTCAGAATGGCCAAGAAAGAAATGTGACAGATCTCATAAAATTTCCAACTGGGATTTAGTGGGTCAAACATAACTACCAGTACATCTTTTATTGGCGTTTACCTATACAGTCAGTACTCCCTGCATTTAGGACCGTGCACTCATTGACTAAGCCAGAAAACTGTGATCTTTAGGCGAATGTGGTCTTAAAATGGAGCAATTATACTACAGTGAAACCTGTCTTGAGAGACCACTGCCATGGGAGACCACCTGTCTTGAAAGACCACATAGTTTTGGCAGGACATACATTTCAACATAACTGAAAATGTCACCAAAGACCACCTGTCTTGACAGACCACATTTTTGTGGCCAATGGGGTGGTCTTTCAAGACAGCTTCTACTGTACAATTTATTGCAAAGGTAAGAGTTGTGCGATTGATAACCGGTCTTAAAATAGAGGACAATGGTCCTAAAATGTAGTGATCTTAGACTTACAGGACCACTGTACTCAACAACCTGGGGGCTTTTATTAATGATGCTTCCGTTTGAAACTCAGTAATAGACCCAATATGATTTCAACATGTTAATTAAGCAACGGATGCAGTGGTCCCTCTCTTAAAAGACACTCTCTAGAGAGGACACCCTCTAGAATGGGCACAATTTCTTGGCAGAAAGTGGCATGACTACATAATGATGCTCCCTTTCACCAAAGGACACCTCTCTAATAAGGACACAATTGTTTGGCAGAAGGGATGTCCTTATTAGCGGGCGACCACTGTATTTCGAAAAACCCTCCCGATTATTGACCCCAGCCATGACAACATCCGATTCAAGCCAATCTGTTTAACGGATGGTTGATTTGACTCGGATGATCGAGCCAGAGAAGGGAGAACCTCTAGAATACATGCACATCCTGCTCATGCACCCATGGTTAACGGTCGAATGGTGATCCATAATCTGCTAAAGAGAAAGTGACGCCTCATCTCTTAGCAACCAGGAGCTTGCACTGATTGCAAGACAGCTATGTATTGTAGCTGGCGGAGAATGCCATCCAGTAACCCGCAACTATTCAATGTACAGTGAAACTTGTATAGAAAGACTAACCTAGGGACCTCCACAATTATGGTCAAAGTCCTTATACACAGGTGGTCTAATACACAGGGTCAATAATGTGGATACCCCTGGGGACCTGTATAATGTATGTATACTTTATAAGCAGGTGGTCTTTATATATAGCTGGTCTTTACACCAGGTTTGGTATATTTCAAATTTTAATCACTCTGGTATTCTCAAGCGCTAATCATGTGCACAATTAAAGCCTCAAAATATTTAAAATATCACCTCTTAAATGCATGGTGATATAAATTGTTTCCTGAATTAGAAATTGATATAGATAGATACTTTATTTTGGTACAACTTATGACATTTCACAATACATGTATTGGTATCAAAATAGTATTTATGTTCCCAATTGACAATAAAGCCATAGATAGCTGTGGCATTGTAGAAACAATGGATTGCCAATCACAGTGGCTACAATGGAACAGCACAAATTTACATAATTGTATGCATTAATAAGCTTCTGTGGTGGTAACGTGACTAACACCAATTCACCAAAGACGTATACGTCAGGTTGTCCAAGCTTATTGAACAGTTGCTAATGTGACACCTATCGACCTTGTATGGATTTTGACCAATTTAATTAGCAAAGCACGACAAATACAACGACGAGGAAATCGAAAATAGCCGTTGCAAAAAAGTCCTCGAGTCTGTGTCACCGATACATGTATAAGCACTACCCAATGCCTCCAATGGATCAGCAATCGGAGCCTTCACTGGAGGACCTCGCTTATATTAGCCCAGGGCTTTAGGCACTGGCGCATGACAGAAGTGGGGAGAGAAAAAGACGTGTCCAAAAGCTGTCCTAATGCCCACCCTCAAGCAGCTATGAGCTGGGAAGCAAACAATCAGCGGATGCAGCCACAGGCCCGCGATGCTTCCTCAGGGGGGTGGAGAACTGTGCTCATGTATTATTCCAGCTTCGACATGACGTCTGGCCGTCAATACTGTAAGACACCCGGGGACGGTGGGTGAAGGTTGGCGCGAAGAACGGAAAGGGGAGGACGCTGAGGGGCTGGAGGGGTGGGGGGTCAGTTTCATAAGAGATCTTCTAAAAATTTAATGGCTTCTTCATGATGTGGAGTGGAATATCACGCTTCTGCAGAAAGCACAATTTTTAAGTTTGTTTCTATAATGCAGGCTTTTCTGGAAGGTGTGCCCAGGAAAGGTCAATATTCCATAGGAACCGCTGCAAATCCCCTGATTGATTTCGATTCCCTGCACCCATGCTGTGATAAAGACAAGTAACTCCTCGCGGCTGTGACATCGGTTGACAGCCGAGGCAAGTGACAGGCCTCCACGATATCTCCTCCGATCTCAGTTACCGCCACAATTCCCTCTCTTCAACTGTCTGCGCCTATTTTTTTATTATACCACACATCGTTTGAGGCGATATCCTTTCCACCTCACCCCCCACCCCCCTCAAAAAGGATGTGCCATGCAACGTTGCTTTGTGTCGCCCCACTTCAATCAAACTTGCCTCATCGGTAAAAAGTTATGCGTTCGGATAATGCATCAACGGCTCCCAAAGAACACACAAGGGGGAAAAGGCTGCCCGTGATGCTATTTCTTTCGGCAAACAGGGGATTTTCACATCAATACATGTCGCCTGCCTGCTGCTTAGCTGATGGAGCACTCGCTTGCCCACAGTTACTCAAGAAAAAAAAAGCTGACTACTGAAATACTCAACTTAACACAGCAACCTTCACGTTAACCATTGTACATGTTGTAAGGAGAGCTAACAGACTGAAAATAACTGGTTTCACATCACATGCATCAGGTTGTCATCTATTCACAAAAGAACTGTTCTGAGATTGCTGCATATGGCAGCATACATGTACCCGTCCATGTCCCCCATTCAGCCAAACCAATGAGTTGACATATAGTAATAGAACACAACTCTCACCTATACAGTAGTCCCTCAATTTTACAAACCTCTATTTGAAGACCAACCTTGATTATAAGACCGCTTGATTTGGTCCCAAACGGCAATTTTCTGTGTTAAATGACCTTTATTTTAAGACCACCTGCAACATAAGACCACATTTTCTTGGTTCCATGGGTGGTCTGAAAATAGAGGGACCACTGTAGTGAGTTGAAGTAATTTATGTTTATCAACATGGCCAATCTGTTAAAGTGGCACTGTTCTTCCAGATTTGTAATATTTTAGGGGTGAGGTACCCACCACCCTGGTTCTTAACTTATTTTTATTTAGTTCATTTTTTTTGCCATTACTGTTTTGAAATGTATTGCAATGTTTCTGAGAACCAAACATCCCCAATGCTCTTTCTGATACCTTCTCTATCGTGACTGCGACGCCCCACAGCAGCGATATATAAGTCTGCAGAAACCTCAACTGATACCCCAGAGTAAACTCCATGGTAATAGCATTGCCACAGCGACTTCAAACTCTCTGAGGCAACCCTTCCCATGATGCTCCTAAACCAGCCCAAAAACGGCCCAGTAAAACACATCCCCCGGAAAAAAGAAGATCAAGAAACTACTAACGCGGGAAGAGGAAAGCCCTGGCATGCATCATAAAAAGCGGATCAGTGAAACCGGAATTTGCATGTACGCCACGTCCATTAATTGGGCTGTCTGCCATTCTGCTGAATGAAGTGTTTTTTCATTGTTTTTATTCCATGTCTACCACTCACGATTCAGTTCACATTCAGCAATAACAATATTAGACGGACCTAAAGTGAAAAGTAAGGCATTTTCCTTGACAGTATTTTTCTTTTTTGTCTTTTTAGGCCAAAATGGTACTACCATTCTTTTTTTTTTTTTTTCTTTCTTTCTTGGCGGTTGCGAAATTATGACTGCACAAAGCGCCCCGACGAAGCATTCCAATCAAGACGAGTCTCGCTGCTACCGTCAATCTCCGAGGTTAAACCTCCGGGAATGATGGCAATAAAACCGGGGAAAAAATGAAACAACGATGGGGAAATGAGCTTCGTGGAAAATGAGCCATCCACCATCATGCCACGATTTGCGCCCAGTGGAGGAAAAATGACAAACGTGCACCATAATCTAGGAATGGGACAAGGTTATAATTGAACTGCAGCTTCGGCTGTCCTGCTGCAAATTGTACATGTGCTTATTGTTGCCCATTGACTTGGGTATTATCTGTAGCATACTGCTGAGCAAATATTACTTATTTCAATGTTCCTATGTACACGATATAATGATGTATGATTTTGACTATCCCTTATAAAGTTTACTTTAAAAGTTAGTGCTATATTATTGTACATATATTGTACGCTTCAGAATACAGTCCGATAATAAAGTTAGTACCTTGGGGGTAAACGTCTAATTTTGCACTAATAAGCATGGAATTAAACTCAAATTTAGGGAGAAAACTATTTTACAGCAATGAAATTCATAGGTTTTTTATGACGCATAAAAAAGAAGCTTGACTGATATACATATATATTTGCAGTTATACGTAAAGCTACACCTCCATTGGAGCATGACCACTCCAAGAAGCAAGAAATGCCTTTTGCCCTTCTCTGCTTGCTGGGTGGCAAACTCCCGAGTACACAGCACAGATTCACAATAGCACAGATATAAAACATGTTAAACAACAGTCAGTTAGTTACAGGTAACAGCATCCTACACAAACTACAAGACAAGGATGATAACTGTGTTATCCGTTATCAGTTATAACCATGATAACAGAGCGTGTATACATGGGATAAAGACAGGCAGTGTTTTCTCAAGCTTATGGCAACAATGCTGTATTTATTCTATTAGTGATCAATGGCACATGGGAGCAGTGCCTTTTTGAGAATCTTAAATTCAATTGTTCACTTCAAGGAAACTATAACTTCTAAGTGAATGTTGCGCGCAGTTTAACCCTATGAGCTAAGGGATGGCTGGATTTAGCGTTGGGGCTTAGCCATTACCCATAGGCTAACACCACTCTCATTTGGCTAAAGTAAACCACATACCAGGTATGCTTAGCCAAAAGTGCTAAGACCATTATTTTATTCAACCCTTTGACATGCTTGACACATGTTTAAGGGCTGGAATTCAGAAATGTTGTAAACTAGGTAGTTTCTCAAATAACAAAAGTCTAACTGGATGGATGGATGGATGGATGATCTTACGAGCAAGCAGATTCTTTAACCATTTTGCTGCTCAAGCATGATGGGGTTATTATTGCGGGCACTAGCGCATATTAATCATGTTAAATATTTATGTTAAATGTCTGGTCTCAGCACAAAGAGGTGTTGTAAATAGATATAAATTAGCAGATTACCGAAACAACAGCATTTACACGTTAATATTAACATAATCTGAATGATATTAACATGGCTTAACTTTCTTCTGGATGTAATAGAAAATGTCTCCTAAACTTCAAAATTTAGATGGCAAAATGGCTTTCCTTGTCATTACCGGTAGATACCGGTACATCTTGCCTGCAGCCATTATTAAATGTCTGATCAGGATGCTAATAACTGACAATAAAAAGAACACTTACATGAAAACACAAACATCAAGCATGTCATAACTGTGATGATACCGACTTACCAAGCTTAACAGTACACCTTTTATCACGACTTCACAGAATATGATATTCATGATAATAGAACAGGAGTTCTTGAACTAACTTGCCCATTGTGTGTTCGATCTAGTAGAAAATACTGCCTGCTTCCCAAGTATTTGCACCCAGTTTAACCATGATAGGAATTTGTTGTTAGTGGACAAGCATACAACCACCTGTCAATTTACTCATATATATGTAACCACTTGTCATGTAATGACACTAATCTTTGAGAAACTATGACATACAAACAAATGTGCATAATGAAAGAAATATTCTTACTGATACAGTAGAACCTATCTTCAAAGACCACCCTATTGCCCATACAAAGAAGTCAAACCTGCTCTAAAACCACCTGTATATAAAGACCACATTTTATGGGTCCCCAGGGGTAAATATATACTTTCTATGTTACTGAACCTGTATATAAAGATCACCTGTGTATAAGGACCACATTTTGCTGGTCCCTATGGTGGCCTTTGTATACAAGTTTCACTATATGGTCTTTCAAGGCAGGGAAGCAGTTTGGCGGCAGGTTCAAATGCATTGAAAAATGTGCGACCTTCTGCCAGCACTATCATGTGGTCCTTCAAGACAGGTGGTTTCTCATAACAGCAGTCTCTCAAGACAGGTTTCACTGTATATGATAATACATGTGTGGCTATAGATAATGTAACAAGTAGTACAACAACACATACCGATACAACACAAACTTGCAACAAAAAGGTTCAGTAAATATAATGCACTAATAAAATATACAGTAGAAAGGATATTACTAAGTTATATTTCAACAATGGTGCCTAACGCAGTAAGCAAAGTGAAAGCAGCTACTAGTACCTAAACAATACTAAACGCATGCTAAAACAGCTCTAGACACATTGTGTATGGCCGCTACATTTATATACTGAACCTAGCCTCTCAAAAAAATAAAATAATAAGAAATGATTTTTAAATTTGCTATTACCTGCAATCAACAAATGGCATCTGTACATGTAATAAGCACTCAAATGAGCAGGATGATGTTTTGAGAGACTGGGCACAGCGCATAAAGACTTGTGAACTACGTTAGCATGCAAGGCACAGAATAAAGCATGATAAAAATGCAGGTCCATTTATGTCCTTTTAGGCCATTTGCTGCACACTACAGATAATCTTTGGAAGATGCATGTTGGATATTACAGACCAAACTATGTATAAAACTGTTATAACATCTAATGCATGATGAAGGAATGCCTTGAAGTGCATAGATGACGGCTTGAAATGGAAAGGACATAATGACCCTGCTACTGTAAACTATACGCATCTGTACAAGCCAGTGTGCACTAGTTAGTGTGCACCATGCAAGAGAAGAAACATGAGAGAAACAAATATAAACACCTTCAATTGCATTCTTATTCCTGTATGCACATCCGATAATAAAGAAATTAAATTTCGTAACCGAGGCAGGAACTAAGCTTTGTAAATGAAGAAGTAAAATATTTTTATAACTGAAAATTTATGTGTATATAGGCGTGGGTAGCAAAGACAAAACAGAAATGGTGATGGGTACACCAGAAAGTTGTAACCAACTGGGAATGGTAACCATGGTAACTGGCGAATGCCTCTAACATGTCGTAAACGTAAATGAATGCTTGGCGAAGATATTTAAATGCTTCTCACATATCTTACGCAAGACTAAAACTACGGAGCAACAACAACAGCGTGAGTATGATGAAGAAACATGATGGCCCATGAGAACGGTCTTTTTTTTAGAACAGCCTTGATGCTACGTAACTCTAACAATAGTCCAGAATTCATTATCTGTTTCAGAAAATATCGAGATTTGAAAAAGGCAAATTTGTGATTGATTTATGATGATAGGGTGATAAAACCAATGGCATATTAATAATCATTTTAATGCTGAGCATTTTGAGACAATGTTCCTGTCAAAAATATCAGTGACATCTTAAAACATTTTACGATGTTTTAGAGACATCTCTAAACCACCAGTTTTGACAGAGTACAACGTACCAGGATACATGTAGATACATGTACAGTGAAACCTGGGAATTAGGGACACCCAAGGGACTGCCAAAAACTGTCGTGAATTCTAAGGTGGTCTTATTTCTCAGGTTCATTTCTATGTATTAAATAGATCTAGGGACTGAAGTAGGTGTCCTTAATTCCAAGGCTGTCCCTATTTCTCAGGTGGTCTTAAGGACAGGTTTCACTGTATATGTACTGAATGACCGTTCCTGAAGACTACATGTCGACCCATGCATACATATACCATAAAATAAGGCAAGTGTGAAAGTTGGTGAGGATAGACTAACCCTTAGGCATTGTTTTGGCTACGGAATTCAATTTGCAGTGATTTCAACAAGATGCTTTCAACAGGGCTGGATGCTATCACCAAACCAACCCGATCATGGAGCTAAAAAAATGATTAGCAACAAATGTGAGAGAAAATAATGTATATATATATATATATATAGATATATGTACCAGCAAAAAAAATAATCTTGTGGGTAAATAAAATAAAAGGCCAGTGAAGGAATAAAACATGTAAAACCCACTCCCTGTAAATAATAAATCTGATTATTTTCCAATACACACCCATGAGAGATATTCGCTGTTAGAAAGAAGATAATATGAGGCACAAATAAGACATCAAAAATAACTTCCAAAATAACCAGCTCAACTTGAGAACATGGTACACAAAATTATCCATTTAGACAGGACTAAAAACATAAACTGGCTACGATCTGGCTTGATCCAAATTAACATTCCATAAACAGGATGAAGGAGCTAGCTTAGAGAAGCATATTTAATACGGTGTAAATCAGTGCAGAATGCTCCAAGGTTAGGTGTCGATACAGAATAACCATAACGATTTGTTTCCACTGATAAATCAAAGAAAAGTATCCCGGGACTGTTACCAAACAGAATGCAATAAACTGCATGTACAAGTATACTACAAACTGTCAAATTCCTTACGTTATCACACGGATACAGGTACGTTTGTACAACCTACATTCAAATATAATCTGTAAACAATTTAGGAACCATATCTGAGTCATATGCAATACATGTGCTCATCTTCCAAGCAAAGATCGCACATTCCTTCCTTTGAAATTTCTGCCATTCAAAAAATAATGTTCACAGTTTTTTTACAGATAAAGAAAAGCAAGTTTTTTTTCAGCTATATTTGGATCAATAGTATGGACAGGATGTTATAATCAAATTGCAAAGCATATGTTTCAAAAGAAGGAACTGCAATAACTGAATAATTGGCTATAACAGTTGGTCATTTTCAAACAATTGGTAAAAGATGACAGAGTGAATAATGATGATCACTTTACAAATAAGAACTTTTACAGAAACCATGATCCAAGGACACATGGGACTAAAACAAAGTTTTTAACTTATCTCGTTCTGAAAAAGCTGCATCCTTGCAACTGCCCATGATGACCAACTATTAGGCAGATATGAAAAAATTTCATAAACAAATACATTGTCCTGACTTGATATTTTCATAAAAGAACAGAGCCTATGGAAGTACTGCTCTTTCTGAATCAATGCTCCTTATACATGTTTTAAATACATTTTTCTTTTTAAATCAAATTTCTGACCTTGAGATGTCAGAGTTTTAAAGTTCAAAAACAACTAAAGGTTTTGTTCAAATGTAAGTTAATGGAAAGTACCAAATGATACCATTACATAAAATGTAATTTTTAGAAGTAAAGAGCAGTACTACCATGGCATTGCTTGGTTCAAAAAAGCAAATTTATTACCATTAATTACACAAAAATATACTGGACATCTAAGGCAAGATATAAAACATTTTACCAATACACATTTTAAGCATAATGCCAGTAAAAAAAAATATTGTGCAGATACAAGAGTGTTTACAGATATCACTATTATACATATTTAAATAAATATATAGATATATAGATATGCATATAGAGACTAGAACTTTCAACATGTTCAAATAAAGTAGACAACACCTCCGAATGCTTTCCAGCACATGGGTTTTACTAAGATAACTTACATATTAACCCAATGTACTATTACTGTTATCATCACTAAAAAAATAAAATGCATTTGAAATAAAAAAAAAAAGAAAAAGGTATAAGAAATAAAACTATACACTTTGGAAACACAATAATCAAAAATACTAAAAGACTGAACAAAACAAAACAATCCCTTTCAGAGTGTAACAGAAAAGTCTTCAATCAATAAGGTAATTATTTATGTCTAAATGAAAAATGATGCTGCAAAATCTGGACCAAAAGAAGTTTTGCAACACAGATAAAAATAACTCAATATTTCATCAAACTAAGAGACACAATTGATACAAATTATTTTTAACAAGAACCAAAACTCATTTTTGCTGTTTGAGTTTCTGTCTTTGTTCTCAGCCACCCACTGTATTCTAGAAGGGAACTTTTTTTATCTTTTGAAGTACTTACATGTATTCCTCTATCCTTTCTGGCTGTCAACGTTGGGATGTGATGGACAGCTGAGAAGTAAAATTTACTTAACAGCAGCACAGATGCAAACTTCTTTGGCAATAGCCCTGAGGAAAGACAGAAATATATATACAATATACATATATACAAAAGTATATATAAAAGAGTATATCACAGCATATGGCAGACATCCAAAGCCATAATCTGATAATACATCCAGTTCCCAATACATGTATATACCATATCAACGATTTAAATCCGAATGTCATATATTGTTTCAAATATCCCAGCTTTTTAATTTTCATGGACCTAGTAAAAAAGAAAGCATGCACATGATATTTCATCAACAGTCATCAAAGTGAGAACAGCAGTTGAGATTACCTGATCATGATGGATAAGTTTGTCAAGGAAAACGTGCTTTACTTCTTTTATTTAGTAACCTCCAACAAGGGCAGAGAAATTCAAGCTTTTGACAAATGAAAATTATCCACTTAAAATGCCAAATAGACAACTTTGCTACAATATACTATAGCCTAATGTAGCTATACCTTCAAATACTTCCTGTTCCCCACTTTGGCTTTTCAATGACGGAAAGTGCCCTACACCACATGAGCTCAAAATGTGGATTCCGTGACAAATCTATGATATTTAATCAAATAAACCATCACTGAAGCGTTTTTTTTATCTATCACCACTGTATCCTTAGTCATGTGTTAGTGCCAATAAGAAAATTGGATACAGTGGTGACAAACAACAAACCCGCATCAGTGATGATTTATCCATTAAATATCACACATTTTTCACTGAATCCAGTTTCAGCACCCGCCCTACATGGAGTGAGCAATAGGGCAGTATAAGAAGATATTGCCCTAAAGAGATCTAGCATGCGACTTCCGACCGGTCATCTACCGACTCTATAAAAATATTTTTTCAGACCTTTAATTATGAAAAGAGTTGACCATCTACAGCTAGCCAAGATCCCGGGGCCAAGATTAGACCAGAAATTCTATAATGACTGTTTTTGAACTTTTTCAGGTTTTTCGTAAAGTCTTGAAGTCTTGAAATTGGACGATAGCCTTCCGGCTTTAGGTCCTTCTCATACTTTTTTCATACTTCCATCCGTGGACAGCGGCAAAAGAGAAATTTAGTCACCATACCACGTCTAAGATACCTCTGGTCAGCCACATTCAAGTTAAAACCTAAGGATCGTATAGGCAGCAAACAATCATGACAATGAATGTAATTTAATTGTAAATATTCATACTTTGTCTTTCATGTCTTTGCTCTTAAAAAATGCAATGCGAATTTCAAGTAGTTCAATATTTGATATCATGATAGATTGGTAAGCTTTGGTAGTTGGCCGTGATAGTTGCGGGAAAGGTCACATGCCCATTATCACTCATACACATGCCGTCTGTTGCCACTGGTTGCAATCACTGATCACATCTCATCAGATTGTGAACAATAGCATGATAGAGACCCTTTGGCCCACCCAAAAATCTGTTTCCCGTTGTTCAAAAGGCGAAAATATTATTCTACCATGGTAACTATTACTTAATGATGACCACAATAAATGGTAACAGAAGCAAATCCACATATTTACCATCGAAAATGTCTTAAAATGTGTTAACAATCACACCAACGATCTTCCCCGAGCGAAAATGACAGCGTCCTTGACCTTCAATATGGTGTACGGTTAATCCGCCCCACAGACGACCCGCCCTGAAAATTTTAAAGACGACCCGCCCTCAGTCTATGTGGATGTAATCATGTTGGCTACAATAACGGCATTCTGATTCTTCATAAAGTGACAAAATATGTCTTGAGACCAAAATATCGTTTGAAATAAATGTTGAAACTAGATTCCCTGATCAATACGGCATCAAAACGCATTATTATAGTTGTGACACTAGGCAACTTTTGCTAAAGAGACATGTCAATATGGCTGATAAAAATAGAACATTTCCCACAGAAATCAACAGGAGTTTCGTCTATTTAGGCCAAATTTTATTTCATTGC
>JAAUYG010021792.1_pt1 | contig 24142 bp, 15 predicted proteins | sample 7278091 | NCBI WGS metagenome assembly JAAUYG01 (sample SAMN14350201, study PRJNA611818) | marine sediment metagenome | isolation source: surface marine sediment (0.6m) | place: French Polynesia: Moorea | collected 2018-08 | reverse complement strand
TTATTATAGTGACATGTTCCAGAGCATGAATACATAAACATTGAGATAAGTGCATAGCTTATGGAACCCAGCCCCATCGGGACTTACAAGTCACTTCAAAACAAGTTTCTTAATTTCACAAAGCGGACAGAGCGGTGCATACATTTTAACCGGTACATACACCGGTAGTACAATGGTAAACTAAATTTTTACCATAACATTTTCAAACGTAAATAAATATAAAAAACTGAACGACCATAGCTTTATGTTGACCACTATATGGTATGTAAACCCTCAGGCAACATTTCACTGGAATAAGTTAACTGTGTGAGGTCAGGGTTAGCTTTCGCTATGTGTCATTCGTGAAATCCGTAAATACATCGAATGACCCTCAAATGAACTTGAAATGTCATCGCCAAAAGTACCCTATGTGTTCTGGATACTTATCCCCGCAGCGCAAAATGTCGTCCTTGTCGCTATACGACCGTTCGTTTTCCAGATAATGGAATGTTTTAGTTTCCCTTTATTGCACAGCGGGAAATTTAAATTGTCCGTATATATTTGCAAGCGGTATTTTCAAACTTAGTGATAGTACTTTTGCTTGTCATAGCGAACCACTGCAAATATTTTATGTATGAAACAAGTGAGAATTACCGCGAGGAATGTCGTGTTGAAATGTTTACTCTTATACGGATCAATGTTAGCGAAAAAATGTTCAAAGATAGTAACATTATAAATATTAAAAATCCGCCGGTTAGAGTAGTTGTATGAGAGATACGATGGGAAACCTCTATAGATGATTAGGGTTGCAAAGAAACCAGACTTGTAGGGGGGGTAAATTTACACTCCCGTATGGCCAAAGGTTAACGTAAATGAAAGAAAAGCATTAACATTTAAAGATCGAAACAAATAATAATAATAAAAAATATAAAAAAAAACTTACCAAAATGGACTGGATATATGGTAGGCAGCTAACTTTCCACAGTTTGCGTCAATTCGCTTGACTAAAACGCGTTTTACGGACGGCTGGCGATGGATGCCTGAGCTGGCCCGACAATATAGCTTTGTGGACACAGTCAAATAGAGGTAAAATGCGAAAAAAACCGGAATGTTCCAGCAGGTGCATGTCAATTATTTCAGTAGGTGTTAAGTTCATCTCCTGTATAAGCTAATTTCAAACTCTTATTCACATTGTGCACAACACTGTTCACTCATTTTCGTGTAGAAAATAGCACTGGGCCACTTTACTGCGTTCAACAAAATTTTGTTCCGATTCTTTGCATCCTTTGGTCAACATGTGCTCTACTGAAGACAGCGCCAGGGCGCATTGCGTATTGATTATTTTGGCTGGCCACTTAATGTAAGATCAAAGATCCTGAGACTTAGAGCCTAAGTAGCACGTACGTTGTAAGCATATCCTGAGATTGCCTTAATTGTAGCATGTACCTTATATCGTTAACTAAAGCTAAAGGCCTCAGTAGTAGACTTAAAACTATTTAATTAATCACTAATTAATTAAAGAATGTGTATGAGAGAGAGAGAGAGAGAGAGAGAGAGAGAGAGAGAGAGAGAGAGAAAGAGAGAGAGTGAGAGAAAGAGAATAGCTGACCTGATAAGGCAGTTAAAGATAACAAGAAACTTGAATGGCCTTCCGTAGCGTCAAGAAGGTGCAAACTTCACCTTAAGTTTTTCTCTTGCAACTTGCATAGGGTATAAATACCACTAGTTGTCGCGAGACAAGAAAAACAGTGATCCATCATCATGTTACTATACCTGGATTATATGTCCCAACCGTGCCGAGCACTGGCAATCCTGATGAGAATCAGCAGGGTAAAATATGAAGAGAAGATCGTATCGTTCGTTACAGGTATTTAAAAGCTGGTGTATACTGTTGATTTTCATGTAGTGATGATCATTGAGCTTCGTGTAGCACACGTCCCACATAAGGGAAACTTGTATATAAAGACCATCCCAGGGATTCCATATACGCAGGTGCTCTTATTACACAGGTTCAATAGAATGGACAGCATACACCTGAGGACCTGTGAAATATATTTTAATAAGCAGGTGGCCTTTATATACAGGCAGTTTTAGAGCAGGCTTGACTGTATACATTCCCATAAGCAGCTGAATCTGTCGCAGCACAACGACCAAGATCCAGCGTCAGTTAGTATTTTAAGGTATAAGATAAGGTTTATTCAATTTTACAACCGTAAGATTAAAGTTGAATTGACCGTTGCAGAATGACATGCAGTAAAATACAGGACACATGCACGACATGCACATGCAATTTCAGTTAATCATTTGCCAGCATTATCAGTGTTCTGGGTTGAAGTTCTTGGAAGTATTCAAGTCTAAGTTTTGACTTAAGATACCAATCAGAGCAATGTGATTGGCTAAGGATGTGGCTTAAGTCAAACCTTAGACTTAAGTATTTTCGGGAATCGTATAAGCCCATATACTTGACTGTGTTGCCGTTATCATTCCCTAAAATTTCAAAGCAAGTTTTGAAAAGAAATCGATGTGTGCTATGTACAAGATTCTGGTCTGCTAACATGTGATACTATGCTCCGTTATTTTCTAGGAGAAACACGATCAGAATGGTTTTCCAAAATTAACCCCATGCGAAGAGTTCCAGTGATGGAAGACACTAAGTTCAAGCTGACTGAAAGGTGCAAATATAACACAGGGTATTGGTTGGCTAAATCGATTTACAAGTCGGCAATACATATAAGGTCGAGCGAAATATTGAGCACATATCCCGACCGGTGTACTTTAAAAGCAATACGGAAGCAAGGGACTATTTCTGTGACGGCCAAAGTTGACATTTTTAATTTAACCATAAAATGTCAGTTCCGGGGCAAGTAAAAGGAGCTTACGTTCATATCTAGCCTCAACTGTGATAAAAATTATAACAAGATTTATTTCAGGTAGGGGCCTATATGTACATGGTATAATGTAGTAGGCACAGGACCAAATGCAAATGTTGCCTCTGATGAGTGACGACAAAAGACGTCAATGAATAGTCCCAGGCCTTGGTTAATCAACGCATATAAAACTTCAGATAGGAAAAAGCCTGTATTGTGTGTGTGTGATATGCCATTAATAGGGAGCTGGTCCTGTGGCGCCATTTTAATATATCACGGTTACTTCACAAAGCTTCGGTCAATCATGAGCCTACTTCATTTTTTGCGCCTTTTCTCTTCCATCGAATATATGCTTGAAATTTTGCCACCAAGGGTTTTGCAGTACTGCCACATTCCTGGTACTCCCTATTCTGTGTCACTAAAGCACGTAAAGATACCACAATAATTAATATAATCTGATTGCCTAGTATTTCGTAATTTAACAGCACCTCCCGTTCTTTCAGCGTTGCCATAGCTAAGTATCTTGTGGCATCTCGTCCGGACGTAGCGGACTCCTGGTATCCCGGTGACATCCACCAGAGGGCTCTGGTTGACGAATATTTGGCCTATCAGCATGCAGCGATACGACGCTTGGGGGCACTGGTTTTCATTTCACAGGTAATAACATTGGATCCCACTGACTACTGCATAGCCTCTACATGTATATTTAAAACCCAGCCAAGCTCCGGTAGGCGGATTTTTGCTGCAACGATCATACATGCATGTGTGCGTATGTGTTTGTGCACATGCTGTGTTTGTGAACAAAACGTGTATGTGAAAAAGTATATAACCGACGGGTTTCGTTCTTGGTGAGAGGCTTCTCACTGACTAACGGATGAAGTGATTCGATTTTGAGAAAAAAGTGTTCTAGGGTGAGGTGGGTGTGGGGGTCCAAGATGTTGGCCCAATGCAATGATAAGGGAAGGAGGAAGTTTTTCGAGCGGCTATAACAGTTAAATGATGAAGGATAGACATGTGGTTACTATTATACATTAATAGAAAACCACATATGGGGGGGGGGGGTCCAATGACAACACTACATAGATTTGACCTCCAGTGACCTTGAAAGGTCAACTTCAAGGTCACTCAGGGTATGAAGCTTATATTTGATAAAGGAGCCCAGCTAGGCCATGTGTTACTATTAAACATCAACAGGAAAGCATGTATGGGGAGTCCAGTGGTACCATCATATTTGACTTTGAGTGAGTGAGACCTTGAAAGGTCAAAGTCAAGGTCACTGAGATTTCAAAGCCTTATATCTTTATGACTGAATCACCTATTTTATATCTGCAGGCTCTTCGTCCGCACATCAGTGGCAAGCCAGCAGTAAAAGAGGACGTAGAGAAGAGCATTAAGGAGTTTGAAGTAGCCCTAGACCAGTTTGAGAGCTACTATCTGAGCCGCGGGGATTACATCACTGGTCCGGATGTGACGCTGGCAGATCTCTTTGCCATTTGCGAACTATTGCAGCCAGGGTGCACCGGATATGACGTCACACAAGGACGACCACGCCTATTAGCATGGATGGCAAGGGTCAAGGCGAGACTACAACCTCATTTTGACGAGGTTCATAAAGAGATAATAGACTTTGGCATGAAGTATCATATGTAGAATTTGCCATCTTGGAGCTATAACAAGTGTACGGTGTGATGTTAAACACTAGAAACGGCTGTCCGCACCAGCCACGGTCTAAACAGAATAGGACGACTTTTGAACCCTTTTGTCAGTTTAGATAGTTGCATAAATTAAATGCTGCTTATCCAAGGTGGAGATTTGCCACGGTCTGAGTACAGCCAATCATTTTCCTTGTATGTGATCTTCAAGCAATAATATTTGATTTCCCATAAAGGCCGGCGCCAGATTACTTTGCATAATGTACTTTATATTTATGCAAGCCACTTGCCGACTTCGTTTTATATTTCTTGCAATGTGTAACAGTGTTTGCCAGAGCTCCCTTCTTGAAGCCTGGTACAATTCCCTCATTTCACACATGCGCGATAAATCAAACAAAGAGTTCAGTGTTTTGTAAACACACGTCGGCTTTATTAAAGATATCACAGTAAATGAAGAGTAGTGCCAACACCAACCATATTACTCCATAGAATGACGCTATACAGTGCACTTTCAACGTACATGTATGCCGCATGATAACCACTACATGCATATATTTCACATTGAGGAAAATTACGTTGCACCATGATTTTTGCATCTGGATACATCTGTTAAATTTATCTGTCCTGCAGAATCTTGGGGTTGGTGGTTTGTCATAATCGCTCACCACGAGTTACTGGGTGAGATCGGCCCTCTCTCCCCACCTAGGAAGCGAGAGTGGCGATTTTGTATGACAGCAGCCAATTCTGCATGGGCCTTATACTCCATTTGAGTATTTAGCAACCGACCTGACACGGTTACCTGCTGCATATTAAAATCGACCGGAGGTCTGCTTAAAAAGACCTGCAATCTTTGAAATATGCAACCCATGAACTAGATAGAATTTAAGTACTCCAGGTACTACAATTTGAAAGGGGAATATATTTAAAATCGGCCTATTAAGTATCGCGAGCGGAAATCCTGCACGAAACTGGCATGTATACTCTCCCACAGTTGAATAGGAAATCTGGCAAAGTATGCTTCTCGCGTAGATATATGCACACAATACACTACACAAAATTTAAGGATATTAACTATCCTTAAGATTTTGTGTAGTGTAGTTTAGGTTAGCTATCCTTAAGGTTTTGTTTAGTGTAGCGTAGTTTAGGTTAGTTTCAATATGGCGCGCCCTGCCTCTCTCCCTCTTCTTGTACAAAACTAATCTCAATATATATATACCTAAGACTTTTTCGGTTTCGAACTAAAACTCGATCGAGTATTTTATGTATTGTGCAATGCCCTACTAAACGGTGTTTGGCTATCTACAGTGCTGTACACGTAGATAATTTAAAGCATACTGGCTGTACGTAAATTATTTATAAAGTACTGATCGGATGCACAGTGCCAGCTGGGTAAAATCCATTAGACATTCACTCATTAATCAATAATCAGGTGCGACAGTTTACAAATAACATATTGCTTATGTTAATATGTTGTCGTGAAACTACATAGGGCTGGCGTTCTCGAAAATACTTAAGTCTAACTTAAGACGTAAGTCTTTTTTTAGCCAAACAGTACTCATGTTAAGTCATATTTTATTGTGACAGTCATATTTTAGCCAAACAAAGTATTCAGATTAATTCATATTTTATTAAGCCATATTTTAGCCACCAAACACATCACTCAGGCTGCTGACTTAAGTCAAAATGTAGACTTAAGTATTATCGAGAATTCGAGCCTCACGCAGGATTGTGATTACTCACACGCAGGTTAGTCAAATAAAATCCACTAATATTTAGGACTACAACCAGTTTTCCTATAAAATATATATGCTCACTGTTAAGAAGAATAACTAACGCTAAATTCCTAGGATTGAATATTCACGTAAGCATTTTTACGCAGTTAATGAGGGCCGATGCATGTGAAAGGTTAAAATCGAGTACACGTGCATATGTATATGTACTTTTTAGTGATATTAGACTGACATATTACACCTCAGTATTGCACAAACCATATACATAGCATGGAAAAATACATACATTTTGTATTACGATAACGTAATATACAGCGATACAGTCACATTTTGTCTCTAACAGTAGAGTATATGAATAGTTTGTATAATAAAAATATCACTTAAAATAGAATAACAGCGTGTGGTAAAACTAAGTGCATTCAGTCTGCAACACGGGCTAGAATGTCTGGACAGGAAAATTCTAAATCAATAGCTAACAAAACAAAACTGCATAATAATAACAATATACATCATGTACAGAAGTCGTAAGAATAAGCAAGGTCTCACCCATCACCATGGTGTCTGTGCCAGACAGCCGATCATGCAGATAATAACACCTATAGTAGCATGTAATGTTTACACTTTTTACATTGTCGTGTGCAAATGACAGGGAAACGGCTTGGATTTCGCCACTCTTTCTGCACAGACATGCATATGTGAGTGATGACTAGGCACATTAGAATAAGCATCACCCCAGCAATGAGATCATGAATGGGTCCCAGCCTGGGTTCGAACCTATGACCCATCCACCTACAGCCACATATAACTCACCGTTCGCCATCCGCGCGCCAACTCTTGCACTCCAGCCTTTAATATTTAGTTTCACCGATTGCAACAATTGGAAAGAAACCAACGGAAACCATCCGCCTATTCTAGTACTTACATATACACGGCAAGACTAGTAGTTTGAGTGGACACGTTAAAGTAACCCGAATAACTCACTCATCGTTAATACAAATGCACATATAGGACAAACATGCATACAGTACCCCTTACAATTAGCACACATCTTTATCAAATAGATTCTAATGGGTCGTCCAATAATTTATGTTCATTTTAGTTAATCCATCCACCCTGGTGTACCGGTACATAATATCAACCCTCAATAGATGGAATTTTATTGAGTGTTTGATATTGCATTTACGTATTCGCACTCAATGACTGCTAGTAGTTGAAAGACTCGAGGTAGGCCTACATGGATATACTGAAACTCATTGAGTCACTTTTGATGGAAATGGGCTCAAAATACTGGCCTGAGTTTGGATTTGAATTAGATTGTTGCATACACATGCTCAGAACTTTTACTCAAGTCACAATTTAATCTGCAGCATTTTCCAAGACTGCGCCCGTGATTAGCAAAGTAAACATGCGTCTCAAATATATTGCTTTTGGCAGTCAGGGCGCCGTGGTTGCGCCTCGTGAAAACGTTCGTCTGCTGGTGTTAACACTATATCGTTTGGCAAGACGTCGGAGTGGGAGACATAACACCCCAGAAATCACGAAAGCGACGCCTGCCAAGAAGAACGTAGCCAGGTGGGATTTTGTGTTGTCATACAGGGTTCCTAGAACGAAAAATAAAGGTCACGAGATATGGTAAGTAGTTCCATTCGTCAGGTTCCCAAAGCATGGAGTCAACAATCCTGCTTAAATTACTGTCTAGATCGATAGTCATAATTAAAACTTGAATTATCATTAAACACGCGTATGTGGGTCTATCAACATCGTCTGAACTGAATATCGCAGTCTGCTGAAAAAGAATGTAATGGAAGGACGTACTGCCTCAGTAAAGGTGCCCCCTGAAGGTGCTCTGGTTCCATAGATTGGGAAGATTTTTTCTGGTTCTGAATAATATAATAATAGACTGCAGTGTTCACCAAGGGGTAACTTTATTTTACCTTGTTACACAAATACAAAATATGTCCCACATACAGCATGTAGATATCATTAATGTAATTATTTTGATCGTAAAGGTCTTGACTCTTGGCAAACGGTAGTTATGGTGAGTCGCATACATGTATGAGATACTAGGTGAATTTCCCTTTGGAGTATTTAGTACATGGTTAGTGTAATTTTCATGCTTCAGTTTGTAGAATACAAGCCCTGTGTCTATATTTCTCTTTATTATGCCGGTGTTGAAAAAAAAAGATTGTAAGTTGAGACAAAACTAATATGAACGTTTCACATTCTTCAGATTATTTTGATATTTTGAAATCCCTGATTATTTTGAAAGATTCATTTTAGTTTTACTTTTGGGTGTAAACATGCATTGGTTTTACCAGATAACATTGTAAATGTCATATTCCCTACTTACCAGCGATTGGTGGCCCTACGAGAAATGCCACGCCTTGAAACATAGCGACCAGACCGAAGGAATTAGTGAGATTATCCAACCCCAGTAGCTCCACTAGGATGATAGGTCTGAGTGATGTCCACGTACCTATGAAACGGAGCTCACACATATATTCAGTGTTCCCAGTGTTTCTTGCGACAATATGAAAGAATATAGCGTTCTTCGTTCTATCACCACCACCACCACCACCACCACTACCGCCATCATCATCACCAGCACCGTCGTCGTCGTCGTCGTCGTCGTCATCAGCATCATCATCATCATCATCATCATCATCATCATCATCATCATCATCGTCGTCATCATCGTCGTCGTCGCTACAAACAACAGCGTCATGCTTGCAACATTTAACATAATGGTTCGTCGTCTACGCCACCAGACTTTTTTACACCGACCGCATGACCATGGTACAATAATAACCAGTTAATAACCAGTGCATCACTGTCTTTACCCATGCACAGTCCAAATACAGTTGCCTCGACGCCAAGTAGGGCATACAGAGAGGAGAAAGGAACGAGGATACATGTGACACCGCCCACAAACAGTGCAGTAATGTTCAGCCAGAGGCAGTCAACACCGGGCCTGTCCGATATCCACCCTACAAAGCAGAATTAAAGACAGTTCGCAGGCGTGGAGACTTAGGTTGTGTAACATTATTGTAACAGTACTGCAGTAACAGTGAGTTCATTGTCGGCACATATACATTCCATTCAAAGGCCGAGAGAGGTTTCACAGATAGACAAGTTTCACTGCAGAGGTTACGGTCACAATGACAATATACCTGGCAATATAATAAATGAAGAAATGCGGGCATTTTGATTAATATGTCCTCCTAACTTACATTAATTTACAGAAAAACAGCCGAATACCAGATCATACTAACTGCATAAGTGGTAATCGATGCTGTGACACTTTGAAAAGCTAGGGCAAATATAGTTAAATGGTTTTCTTAGGTGACTGTTTTATTGTGGAAATCACGCACAGCGCGGACGCGGACGATGGGGTTTATTCATCCATATACATTACCTTGTTATATTGATAGAATGATTCTTTTAAAACATGCTTTTAACCTGTAACGCCGTGATAGCATCATTTAGATCCATAAATGATCTTGGTGTTGCATCCTCGACAGGGCGAAATGTGCACTAATAATAGCATGCCGTGACGGTTTGCGGTGTTTGTAGGTGGGCAACAAAATGCTTCGTAGGATTCCAACAGCAAGAACTGCATAAAGAGCCTAGCACCGATGACGTGCCAGGCTCTTCATGCAGTTCTGGATGCAGCGAAAAGTGTCATCGCTGGGAACCTTTGCCTCAACCAAGAAACTACCTCAAAACACCTTCAGAGTGTTATACCGGACCAAGCGTCATGTTCGTGGTGGGAGTACTGGAGGTCCCAAAACAAGTGTCCTCGAACTGCAGCTGCTCTAACAGACCCGCTCTAACAGGTGTGTCGTCAAGACCATTTCAAGACTGCCAGTACCCTTAACGAAGCGTGGAATGAACAGTCAGAGGCTTTTCTGGAGCAACGTCAACTCTAAGCTGTTGAGGTCTAGGTGTATGCACGCGCCAGGCTTTGCTGGCCCTTCACAGAAAGCAACCCTATCCGGAATGGGCCACGCCTGCACCAACATCGGTGACTGGGTCGGCGGAGGCCTGTCCTAGTTTCTGGTGACCCAAGATTTGTTCTTGATCGTGTTGATTGCAAACGTCGTGCTCGTCGTGACTGTGGATAGAAGTTAGACGACTCAGAGGATTGTGGCCATCTTTAGGTGAAGGGGACATCCACTACGGGTGTGGGGGTGTGTGGGTACACATCTGGTCAGGCTGCAAAGGAACTCGACTCGTAGATGCATCTCATGGAAGCGGAAATGCTGCCACAATCCAGGTGACACTGCAGCAGGAATTGGCTTTTCCAGGATGTCATGGCATGCATGCCCCCTGATTACAGATCCAGACTTCTCATGCGTCCCTACATGTGTACTTCATGAGTAAGTGGAGCAGTTGTCGTGGCCACCTTATTCTCCTGACCTCAATGATACTGAGCATGTGCGCGACTCGAATCCTTAGGCCATACCGTTTGAGAAATGTTGAACAAACTAAAGTGGATGAACTAGCAGATGTCCCCACCGAGAAATGGGTTGGTTCCACTCAAAGAAGCATCAACGACCGATTGAGTCTGGACCCATATGCATTACTGCAGCCGTTCAGGCAAGAGGTATGTATATTCTTTATTAACTGTGGGGCGCAAGACTACAGGTTTTATAGGGGTACAAATTATCTGACAAAGATTGAGTTCAAGGTCTTTCGGAACATGCATTTATTGCTGGAAAATGTGTTAAAAGTTATTGAATGTATACAACCCAAATTTTCTGTAAATCGTTCTCAACGTTTGCCAAAATATCGGTAATTTGTACTTCAATTATTCGTGTGCAACCGCACGCGTGTCATAATTTTCAATATGTTCCATCAATATGACGAAAAGCATACTTATGTTGGTATGGCGAGCGGTGGATTTCCGTGTTTCTGGTCGGCATTCCAGATTCCAACGGCTCTGTAGAAAAATAGTCCCCAATTTCCGTCTGTCCTTCAATTTAACACAAAAGGGAGAAACTTTGCCCCTTACCTGCACCGATGCGTGCCAGTGTGTTTGCACAACCGATAATTGACAACAGTAAGGCGGCTTTCTCTGTGGAGTGACCTCTCAGCACCGCGTAGTCTGCCAGAAAAGCCAGGATGGTGGAGTGTGCTGAACCGGGAAAAAACAAAATCAACCGGGATTAGGGAGGAAGAAAAACGAAGAAAGGGCGCATGGAGAGAAGGAAGGCAGGAACTGTGGATATCGGTGATAAAAGAAAGGAGGATGGATGGATGGATGGATCAGGCTTATAGTCGGCTTTCAACCACTCATGGTCATATCACCGACTGCAAGTTGTTGGCGTGTATGTACTGGACCCGTCTTAAAGGAAAGGAGGAAAGAAAGGAAGAAGAGAAAGCTGAAACGTAAGAAAGAAGGGAGGGAAGAAAGGAGGAAAGTAAGAAAGGAATGAAGAACAAAGCAACGACTATAACAATTCATGGATGAAGAAAAATGCAGAGAAAGTATGGATTATACTAATTTCTTCATGGGCCCTTTTACTCACAATGTCATTTGATAATCTGCTATATCTGTATGTAACATGTCGTTAAGAGGTGCATCGCTGACAGTATAATATTTGCCTACAGGGGTTCGTCTGTAAAGTCAATAAGCTCAGTTCGTAGTTGCAGGGCATACATACTTGTCCATAATACCATCGACAAAGTGGGGACGATGAAAAGAGGATTCTTCAGCAGCGACAGTCCAGTCATTTCTTTGAACATTGCCACCAGGTCGGCAATCTTGCCCATCTTACCACCTCCTATAGACATCAAGTCAGCCGGGGGGTTACGTTCATCGGGAGATTCACCAAACGGACAGGACGCACCATCCGTTTTTGGAAGAGAATACAGACTCGAGCTTTTGTCTACCCTGTATTCAGGAATCCTCAAGAGACTTCCGCTGTAAAAGAGATCTTTCCGGTGTATTGGTTTCAGGTAAACGTACTCGTGATGTGGCGCCGTAGCCATAGAAGATCGGCTTCGGGGCAATTCGCCAACCTGAGCGGCATGCAGTGCATCACAGGATACGCTATTTTGCATAAAAGGCGATTGCTCTACGAATAAGTGATCAGATTGCTTTCTCTTGGGCACTAGGCCTTGGCTCAAAGCTTGGACGGATGGTACACTTCCAATGTGTAATGTGCCGTTTGCATACTCTGGTATCACAGGCCGAACATCGCGAGTACCACCGAGAGCTTCTAGCTTGAGTCGAGCAACTTGTTTGTTTGGTATCACAGAATTTTGGGGAGTTCGACTCGATAGCGCCTCACAACTGTTGGACACAACACCGGCACTGTCAAAAGACGCCATTTTTTCTCGCGACAATATCATCTGCTCGTTCTCGGGCGAACCACTGTCACATGACTTCCGGTGAACAGCATCAGCTTCGCGCTGCACGTATTGCCGGATCCTGATTGGCCTATAAAGTGCACCGAAGACGATGCAGTGCAGGACTATTCCCGCCATGATGAGTAAGGCGCCTTTCCAACCGAAGTGATATTGCAAATAATCAGTAAGTGGAGAATAAAGGAAAGCACCGATTCCCGAGCCACTTTGAGTTATACCGTTGGCAAGAGCTCGCTTCTTCTCGAAGTAGAATCCCACGGCAAGAATGGATGGTAGATAGATCATGCTCACTCCAAATCCTGGAACATACGCAACAGCCACAGTCGTAGTATGGAACATACGTGTACGACAACGGCAAATTAAGTCAAAGATTGGCATAGGTGCCTCTAGAAATATGGTACTGCCATAATTGCTTCTATAAAGATGATGATGATGATGATGATGATGATGATGATGATGATGATCATGATGATGATGATGATGATGATTGTGGTGGTTGTGGTAGTGATGATGATGATGATGATGATGATGATGATGATGATGATGATGATGAGATGACGCCTGCGAGGCTTACGACGACTAATGTCATGCTGTGGAATATCATGTATGTACAAGGACAAAGAGTTCAATAAACAGGATGAGTATACAGTGTGCGAGTACAAAGTCCTTCTCGGTCCCCTAACTTAGAAAATCGTTATACTGAAAGACGATCAAGATGATTTTGTTGGATTTCTGTGATGCCTGTCCCGAGGGCCACATGTACATGTATGTATTATTAGGATACGGGATTAGTGTTATTCCACATGAAGGCAGACCGTCCACGCCCATATGTCCATCAATAATTAACCACCTCAGGATTGCAAATACATGATGCATTCCATCCCTATTGGTTATTGACGTCCTGCATTGTCTGTCGTTACCTTGGAGTTGCAAGCTGGCAGATCCAGTTACATGACTGCACTATCGGTATAGGACACAGCGGCAAACCTACCTGTATATCCTCTCTCAGATATGTAGTATGCACGTGTAAATGTTGCACAATTTCATGTTTTGTTTTGATGTTTTCCAGAACTTTAAAAAGTGATAACCATTGCAATTAACAAATGTATTATGTAATAGACCACTTGACTAGCGTAATTGTAAATGTAAAATAATTGCCTTTCGAAAAGTAATGGTAATTTTACCGCGTGGAATTGATCCAATGGCTGGCTGTAACTGACCATGGATCCTGAAATTCAACCAGATCCCAAACCCGTAGTCGTAAACTACAGTATCGGCTACCATCTTTTCTTTCTTTCTTACTTTCTTTCCTTCTTTCTTTAATTCTTTCTTTCTTTCTTTGTCTTATTTATTTATTTGTTTCTGTGTTTATTAGTTCTTTCCGTTTCACTTTGCTTGATTGTTTGCTTATGTGCTAGTTAATATTTTGGATTCTAACCTCCAACGAAACCGTAGAGCGTCATAAGCACCGTCACGCTCGGTGAGAACGTGCTGGTAGCAAATGCCACCCCAGCTACCAGTCCCCCCGCACACGTCACCGTCCGTATTCCCCAGGCGTTCACCATGGCGCTTACAACGGGGCCTGCAGAGAAACAAAAAGAGAAAGCAATAGTCTGTGTATAGGTACTAGTATCACTGGACCATGTGGCTGTTCCTAGTTATCAGCAATTAGGGGTCGCATACGTGGATATGCAGTAGCAGAGTCTTGACGAATAACCGTCTGCAATACTTTAAAAAAAACAGACTAGGTAACTTTAATTTGTACTGTGGAAATCTATATGCACTTGCTCATTACTACACAGACGTATTTACTTAGTAATGGCCATGAGAAACAGTAATCTGTAAAGCGGTCGTGGAATTAAAGGCAACGAAACGTATTTTAAAAGGCAGTAGAAAATTTAAAATATAAAGGGTATGCCTCCACCGAAAGTTGATGAAAACAAAGTCAAATGTATCTTGTATCCGGATTAATTTTAAACGCTAATAAAAAATTAGCTGCGATGCAATTAATCTCCCGCAGTCACGACTAAGCCAACTAAACACACCTGCGATCAGATGGGTCCCCATCAGGGCACTGCCAACCATAGCAGTCTTCCCCTTTCCTTCCTGGAAATAATCCAGAAGTTCCAGAAGAAGAACTCCGAAGGAGAACATCATTCCATCCAGAATCACCATGCAGAGGAATGCGCCTGCGCAAACAACCCAGCCCCAACCGCCATCCAGTGCAGTCGGAAGTGACGTAGTCGAGTTCTTTTCCTCATCGCAGAGCAGGTGGCTCTCCGACTCCGGGAGACAATGTCCGTTCGTCACTTCCGTGTCTGGATGAGTTCCGCCCTTCTGGTCAGCGGCGTCTTCTGTCCCCATAATCGTCGGTCAGAGCTAAGGCCAAAATGAACAGCCGAGTGACAATGCCATTGCACCTCTTAATTTAGGAAACATCCATACCGGTCAGCATTGGCATTGTCACGGATACAGACCTGATGAACATACCGGATCTCTGAAAGTAGATAACAAGAGACAAGGAATAATAAATAATTATAACGAAATAACCATCGCCCTTCTTGAACTGCAAAGTGATATGCTCGCAAGATATAGAACCTCCTGTTGGCAGAGTATATAGTCGATATTGTAAGAAATTGTGCACTCCCACGTACATGTGAAATGTAAAAAGTTATTTATTCTTCCGAATGTGTTTTCGTCTTGGTATACGTCCAGTGAGCATGAAGGCAATTTCCTGGCCTACGGTATCAACCCCCACTGAAGTCAGAGGCGATAAACCTAATGCTTTCAGCCGCCTATTCAGTTTGACTATCCAGTAACAGGGCTAACAGGACAGGGTCACTTCGAGTCGGTGGAAGTATGATTTTACGACCAATAAAAAGCCGGCATGCATGTGCGTTCTCTGCATGCCCAGGCTCCCTCTTATGGTATACATCGAAGGGCATGTGTAATCGTGAGCGTCTGCTTTAACAGTTACTCGACTCGAAATATATTCCCGCTTTCCAGTGCCTGCGTGTAGCGCAAAATATACATGTATTGAAACTGAGGTGCTGACATATGTCATGCTACAGCAAAACGTCGGTTCAAAAGTCTTATACTTATCGCTTACATCTTGAGATGTACATGTATACACGGAAAGGGTTTGCTGTTTAAGAAGTTACGGGATACAAGAATATGTCCATTTATTCGTAGAAGGTGTTGCTAGCTCAACATTGAGTACGTTTGTTCGCTGGACAGCGGACAGCGGCTGGAACAAAATACAAACGCTTATCGAAAGCGGTATTCTACCGATAGTAATTCAGAATATCAGATAGGCCATGTGTTTAACTTAAAGTGGCATCTGTGAAAAACATGTTATTATTATTATTATTATTATTATTATTATTATTATTATTATTATTATTATTATTATTATCGACGTCGTCATCGTCGTTGTTGTTACTGTTATTGTTGTCGTTGTAGTTAATGATGGTGATGGTGGTACTGCTGCTGCTGTTGTTGTTGTTGTTGTTGTTGCTGCAAAACCACACGATTAAAAGAATAACCTATTATTACTACTTGAAGTATCTGCCACATTTCTATCTGCTTGAAAAAGCCCGCGTTAAATTTTATTGCTCGATGGTCAGTGTCTTCGTTCTGCGTAACCTAACGTTTCCCAGACAATGGCGACCCCATATTAATCGTGTGTTTGTTGTAAACTGATTGGCTTTGTAAAAATTTACAATACTAGGAATTTCTAGTACAGAAATTTACTGTAGGCGCTTAGTGGTGGCGTTTGATTGGTTCCGCCTTTCCAGCTTGATGCATGGTTATGAAGTTATATACCTGTAATAGAGGGGGCGGTGGTGTAACTCGATAATGACCCGTTTTAGTGACCTGTGCCCAGTTTCTTGAAAATGCTTAAGTCCAGAAAAAGATTTAAGTTCACTAATCACCTTGAGAGCCATTGTCTTTTTCATGCATTAATGGACTGTCCGCAGTTCTTCTGAAGGCCCAAGTAGAAGATTTCTCCAAAGTATTGACACACGTACATGATACTATACGTATTAAATCCGCAGGTTAAAATATATTCAGAAAAGCTTGCTTATCCTCAGTGTTTTCTGTGTAAAACAACGGAATAAGATCCCGGGGATACATTTATAAAATCACTTATCTACATCACGATGACAAGGAAGGAAACCAATTATTATATATTCTGCTATCAGGAGTGTCCATTACAAGTTATTGATTTGCACGTTGGCGCGTACAGGAGGCAATGGTGTCACTTGTCAACGGTCCGTTTAGTGCCCGTCCTTCTATTGGACCAATTGACTTTGCTCTTTTCTTTAGCACACGGTCTCGAAAGCTACAGGCTACTCAGGACCAATCGTTTAGGAATTTCTGAATGAAACATACCCTGCGGCAAGCGAGGGATGTGCACGGATTGCCGCCATTCTTTGTGTAAAGCTGTGAACCAGCGAACCCAAGCATATAGTATTCACTTTTCACACACTTACACACACCTCTCGCCCACTTGACCCTTTGACCACAGGGGGCAAGTAATTTGCCGTACTTTATCTTAACGCGCGATCAATTGAGAATTACTACTCCAAAGTCAACAGATATAAATTTCGCAGTCAAGATGAATTATGTAGGATACGCCATTGAATATAAAATAGGCTGATCTTTTTGAATTTTGCAGGAGACGGATCTTTTTGGTCAAGACTGTTTGCGTAAGAACAGGTTATGTACTTTCTCGCTGATGTCCTTTTTAATATAACTGTGGTCCATTAACGCAGCCTTTCAGTCTGTATATGCTGCTAAATCAATTGACGAAAGAATAAAATTACTTTGTTAATATTTAATCCTTCAGTCATTTCTGCCCTTTCATTTTATTCAATTCCCATTTTAATTGTCATTGCTTTCCTCTTTCCTTTCGAAAGCGTCACTGTTTTCTCCCAATCATCAATCATTTTTCGCGTGTCGATATTTAGGGATTATTATTAGTGTTCACTTTTGCTTTTCGGCATCTCTGTCAGGCGGTTAGCACTAAAGAGCACTGCATTTTTTCTCACACAAGGCATCTCGATTGGGCGGTTATCAGTAACAACCCATACATTTTTTCTCATACATCTAAAATCATAAAGTACATATGATTGTTGTTCCCCGCTTGTCGCAGTTTGTGACGGTAAAATTGGTTGTCATTGATTTTTTTTTTGTCTGACTTTTTTGGCAGAATTTGGGGTTGATTGTTACAGAGACCCTACTCAAATGAAGTTCGCCACCCTACTGTCTGGCGATAATGTCCTTGTTGCGGTTTGAATTATCGTTGCTAAACCTGAGGTCACGGTAGTACATTATTGCGGTCGACAATATAAAAACACTCATCTGTTGTCTGCTTTGGTTTTCACAGTCGCGTAGTATATTCCATGTAATGACATCTAATACGTAACGACTCTTCAACGTCCCTAACGGGGTCAAGTCGTCGCATAGTTAGACCAATATATACTCCAGCATGGTATGATAGTAGTAGCGTGTCTAAGATGCCTAAATGTGTACATTGCACCTTGTCAAACGCCTTTTATTATCTTGAAAAGAAAGAGATGCCTATATCAGGTTCCGGTTACACAAAACAATCCAATAGCGACGACTGAACACATGAAAAGCATTACATGTAGGTGCATGGTCGGGAGAAAAGCATCGATCAAATATCTGCAGCGATTCGATGGTCGAGTGGTAGCATTTCCTGTCTTCAAATCGATTAAGGTTAAGTTTGTACACACCTTCAAGCCAATATCTTATCGACTCAGCAAAAGGGGCTGTTCAAGTACATGTATGCGTGTGTTTTCTGCCTCATGGACATTGTTAATCATTTAAAGAACCCAGACAATGAGAACTGCATGCATAGACGTGGGGGGTAGAAATACATGGTCAGTCCCCCACCTCCACCCCAAATACATGTATGTATAATTTCTAAAATGCCATGTCGCCTACCTCTGCGCGTGCCTTAAATCGTAATCGGGTCAAAGATGCAAATTGCACAGACACCATACTGATAGTTGCACTTGTCACATGTGGCTTCCCCTGTTACTGAGATACATGTACATGTTCATGATGATGTTCTAAATGTACAGCCATGGTTCTTTTTTTCGGTATAGAGTAGTGTACTAGAAGTATCTTACATGCCGATATATTATATAACCAAACAAGTAAAGAAACTGAAAATATTGACGAGTACTCAGTACGATCTGCTAACAGCATAGGCGAAATGATGACACACAAACTGACCTGAATTCAAGCCATGTTGATCTATTGTTCCGCATCAGTGATCGCATACTTTGCGCGCCACTGGCGTGCCCCTGAATCTCCATGCCCGTTACATACACTACACAAAAAAGTTAAGGATATTAAATATCCTTAACTTTTTGTGTAGTTGGTATAATTATGCTATATGTACACGCATAGCATATATGAACTACACAAAAAAGTTAAGGATATTTAATATCCTTAACTTTTTGTGTAGTGTACATGCATACATGTAGATGTCACTGAATGTCAAATTGAAGTCGTTATAACGCTCCCGTCACCTGATTTCGACCTTATAAGTACATGTACCTTGTAGTGCCCCTGCACTTACCGGTGATGAAAAAGCGTAACCACCGATACCCTAATCAACACGGTAACCGTATATTATACTAAGATCACTCTATCCTGGGTGCTCCGTGACAGCATACTCTCTCCATTTTGCCACGGACAGAGAGGTACAAGACGCCAACTCAAGTTGTAACTTTGCCACGAGTAGCAGTACTAAGCGACCCTCAAACAAATACGAACAAACAAGACACCGGTCCCCTAGCAGGAAGAGCCAGCCAGCTAGACACTCCCCAGGAGGCACGATACAATAAGACTCTGCCAGGCCCCAGTGAGGCTCATTCTTCTGGTTACCAGCCATGTTACACCTTTTTAAACTTCTAAATACGCACTAGCTAGCATCTGCCGTCTCATGTCACATGCACCCACATGTTCATGTATAAATATGCTCCTTCTGTTCCTCAAGTTATGGAACTGTTCTATTAACTGTTCTGTGCATTTTACGCCCGGTCGCCAGAATAAAATACAAGCGTTTTTAAACGTTCTAGCGCACCCAATATAAGTACATGCATGTTCAATAAATGTACATATAGATTTATTTATATAAAGTTAACTGTGACAGCAATACTAGTTAGACTTTCCATGTACATGTATGCATAAGCTGTTCAGCTGTCGCAAAATGAGGCGTTTATCTAATCCCGTAGCTCAATCGTCCTGGCTGCTTGATTGATTTGATTTATTCGTTAGCAAATAGTGGATATATACATAATATTTTCTTATAAGGCACAATAACAAGATTGGTGACGTTTGTTTGGTATCTGAAGGTAATCCAGTGATTCTGAAACCGTGCTACCAGTCATTGCAGTCGGTGCTAAAGGCTAATAGTCAGTACAAGCATTTGGGTTCATTTATATATAATAGCCATTTCGCTTGGTTGTTTGTGTGAGTGAGAGTGAGTGAGTGGTTTATGGAGTGAGTGAGTAACCTATTGACTGGCTGACCGAGTGACTGAATATGTGGGTGAGCAGATTAGTGTGTGAGTGGGTGAATCAGTGAGTGAGTGGATGAATGAGTGATTGCATGACTGACATACTAAGTGCCTGGGTGAGCGGATGAGTGAGTGAGTGAGTGAGTGAGTGAGTGAGTGAGTGAGTGAGGAGTGAGTGAGTCAGTGAGTGAGTGAGTGAGTGAGTGGGTGGGTGGATGGGTGGGTGGGTAGGTGAGTGACTGAGTGACTGACTGACCGACTGACTGACGGATTGACTGACTACGTCAGTGAGTGGGTGATTGATTTTGTATGGGGGAGATTGAGTGAGCAACACTGAATAAGTCACTGAATCAATGTGTTACCGTGCATGTCTGTTGTGGATGGAATTAATCAATTTCAACGAGGTTAACACGAAAGGGTTGGTGGAACCAAAGCCACTTGGCTGGGTAGTTTGCAATAAATACCATGGTGTTGCCAGTATACTATATGCATGAATAACCTACTTGCAGGATGCTGCTTAGGGTATTTCTTCCATTTTGATGTCCGTAGAATCCATAACTACATGTACATGTATACTAATCCATAGTGCGTCAGTGGCCACAGAGCTCATTCCTTCACTTTTACACTTCTGCCCTCAATCACTGACCATGTACTTATGCACCTAACTCGAAACAATGAGCGACGTTCCTATGCACTATCAAGCCATTAATTGGCTCTGAAGTTCAAAGTCGTCTCATACAGAGCCGAGTTCTTTTGATTAGACAATAATCGGTCATCATTGAGGGCCCATGTTTACCCACTTACAACCTCTTGTGTATGTATAGCCTAACCAATTGTTCTCTTCTGTTTTTGACCCACTTTTTCCGGGGACAGAAGAGCGCTGTGACGCATACATAAACATCCCATAATGGTAACAGAGACACCAAAAACATTGCTAAATTAATAACGATATCACACATGGATAAAAGGCTTCCCGAAAAGTGCACAGAAGACAGAAAACAGAAAGAGTACTGGAATGTGACAAGTAAGTCGGGGTTTTGCGGGAATCAGACGGCTATTAACAGAAATGGCATATGACAGAACTATGCCTGGCTCTGTTCACAAAACCTTTTACTAAATCATGCAATGTAAACAGCTTTGCTCGTCCTCTCCTAATAAAAATGTAAACTATTACATGCACTAAGAGTACTAGATACACATTAAGCATACGTTGCTAATCAAGATTAAATTTATTTGCACGTAATGCAGAATTAAATGTATTCTACAAGCGAAGTATCAATGCCAGTTCTTTTGGTGAAATAAAAAGTAATGGATGTTGCATTTGCACCGGTCTTGCGCTCATACATACACGCATTAAAGAAGGCAAGTTTTATTTTTGTCAGTTTCGAGGAGGTATCATTTTCCATTTCATTTATTTTTTCTCAGGTTCGAGGAGGTACCATTTTCAATTTCATTTATATTTGAGTATAAAATGCTGAATATTGGTTCAGTGGCCCTGTTTGATTTTCAGTTTAGTGGAATTTGTTATTGAAATTGTTTTTATAAATAAAATGATCGTATCAAACCATGTATATATTTTGAACACTTAATTATGCCTGACGCAGCAAGAGCAGCATATTAGACCTAAAAAAAAAGTTGTAAGACTGGTGGGTAGTACTGTAGGGTAAGTTGGCGGTTGGTAGATATATGTGCATGCGGATACCTTATGCACAATGGAAGAAGTGTAAAGATAATTATGGTAACGAAGGTGAGCATTTTTGTATCTCCCTGCAAGTTCAGCAAAGCTAAAACATTAAATAGCTTCTCACTGCTGGCAAAAATTTTATGTGCCATGTATCTGTACGTGTATCTGTGTACATGTACATGTACTGTGTACATGTACATGTATGTGTACGACTCTCTCTCTCTCTCTCTCTCTCTCTCTCTCTCTCTCAACTGTAACAAAGTATTTCTACTGAGTCACCTGTTACGGAACGGGGTATGCCATATTAGGCATTTAAAGTCGTATTGCAAATCAGTTTAGTGTTACGTTTCCTTCCTTGAGTTGGACATTATGTACTAAATTACAGTGTAGCCGGTTTCCTGCGTACTAAATTTGTGTGATAGATTACAATGTAGCAGGTTTTCTGCAACTCATATCATGAATATCGTAACTGCATAGACTGTTAGTACGTCTAGAAACACGGCTTGAACCTGGTGCTGCTGCACCAACGGTTCCCACTATCCGGTTACTCTGGTGGGATGACAGACACAGACATCTTATGCTGCCACTGACAACACGGCGCACTTACAAGGAGGGAGCAGCTTGCATGCAGTGTACCGGATGTTTGTCAGTTGACCGCTTGTCTGTATTTAAATATCGGTAATTTGAAATCACAACGGTAATGATATTGCAAGAAGTTGAACGTGATGGTAACATGTATTATCACCTGATACATGTATATACATGATATCATTTTAGTCCAAGTTGTGCAAGACATCCGCTCCCCTATAGTGAAAATAGATGTGCATGCATCCGTATCACATTATGCCCCGCTGTATATAGTTACATATACTACACCCTAGGTGGCTGCAACAATCGCAAAGTAATTTTGGGTGATCCATAAAGGCGAGAATTTCTTATTCCAATCACTTCTAGATTTTTTTCTGTGTACACATAGTGTTCAATAGCGCCATTGGCGGTTAATTGATGTCACATACATGTACATGTGTATCAGAGTCCCCTGATATGTATATGTTATTGCGTTTCAATCCACATACAGGCGATATATATATAGGGATGCATACAATTTTTATAGAAGGCCTGGGTTATAAATAAATGATATACCCTCTTGATAATGCCGTCTATCAGCAGTAAACATACTACTTCGACCCTATCTCCGTAATTCATAGAGTAGTAGGTGATATTAAATACCTGTACGTACATACAAACTAACTGCACACCAATATATTCCCCCGTATTATGTCGGGGTTCAGACGCCTAGACTGAAATGTGCGCCGCAAAGAACTATTAGGGAGAAATCCAGTTTTGCCATAGCTTCGTTTCCTATTACAGTGTACCTCGCTACAGCACAGATACCACTGTCACGTCTCACAGACTCTCACCCTACCTGTTAATAGTGCCATCACGTCTTAGACAATCCCAAACAGGTGCGACGCAAATCATGGCCTGATCTTCTCCAGGGCGCGATGTATTGCCTATGTTCAGCTATATACATATATATAAATAATGGGCCACGTTATCCCATTCTGGTATACAATACTCGTCGATCAGCTGATTAACCTAGCCAGCAAGCTCCTGGTTGCCGACATGTGTTCATAGGTCCACAAACGAGCGGCCTGCACTTGAAGCCTTTCTCCCGCCACACGTACATGTGGGCCTTTAATACACGGCTCCACTCAAAATCGATGGCACGGGATGAGCCCTTGCCGTGGCCTTCTCGTTACAGAAGCCTCCGGTACAGACAGGCTTATAGTAGAGGCCAGTTCTCAGGTAAGGTCGCCCTGTCGCATGTACGACAGGGATAAAATGGTCATGCTGCATAGGATTGATTAATAATATTCCGTCGCATGCCAATACGATACATTGAGTGGATCTGTGGAACGGTGAAGGTGGGGGTGGAGGGAGGGGTGGGTGGGTGAATCGATTCAGGACGCCAATACTTTATTTAGGATCTTTGTTTATCACTGGTAGGCGGGGCAACCTGATGGCGCATTCATGTCAACAATACACGACTGGTGCCGTGGCACAGGAAGAAAAACACACATCATTCAAAGCATATCAGACACTGGGGTGTTAGCGTGATATTTGGTATCTGAAAAGTTTAAAGATTAAAATATGTGTTTGTCGAGGGGGGGGGGGGGGTGATACTGTGAGGCATTTTGCATTCCCAGATCCGGGACAAAAGAACGAGGTTTTTTTGAGTAAAACGACAAAACTATGCCAAACAACAACTAAAACACAAAACTTTAAAAAATAACCAC
>JAAUYG010030592.1_pt1 | contig 24153 bp, 21 predicted proteins | sample 7278091 | NCBI WGS metagenome assembly JAAUYG01 (sample SAMN14350201, study PRJNA611818) | marine sediment metagenome | isolation source: surface marine sediment (0.6m) | place: French Polynesia: Moorea | collected 2018-08 | reverse complement strand
CTCCCCGTGGCCCACCCTGGGTATCAGGTCTTGTCGGACATTTTGTTCAGACTCGGCCTGATAGCGAATGCTCTCACACAGTGCAGTGCTTAGACTGTAGTGACTTGAATTGACGTTGCAATCACTATCACCTGTTTTGGCATGGTATGACCCTTTTGGTGTTGATGTGCCGTTAAACTTTGATAACACTCACTCACTCACTTGATTGCAACAGCATGGAGGCCTTATAACCTTTATCATATTTATTTTGTCACACTTCGTTATCTGTAATTAAACCCTGCCCATGCTTAGATAATGAAATATTTTTGAGTTGCTATGACTCCTAAACAGTGAGAGATAAGCATGTAGTCACTAATAGGAAGTCATATGTGGGAGTCTACACCATTGGATTTGACCTTGAATGACCTTGAAAGGTCAAAGTCAAGGTCACTCAGTTTTAGAAGCCTTTTATCATGTGTATATCTTGTAAAGGAACCTAGTTAGAAACTATGTTACTATGAAAGTTATAATGAAACATTAACAGGAAACCATATATGGGGAGTCTAATGGCACTGTCAAATTTGAAATTGGGTGATCCTAAAAGGTCAAACTTAAGGTCGCTCAGGTTGCAAGGCCTTATATCTCTTAAAGGGGCCAAGATAGACCCGATGGTACTATTAAACATTAATGATGTTAATAGGAAACCATATATGGGGAGTCGATTGACACCATCACATTTGACCTTGAATGACTTTGGAAGGTCAAGGTTATTCTCATTTTGAGTGGCGGTATCTCGTAAAGTGGCTATGTTAGGCCATGTATTACTACCAGTATTAAACATTAATAAGAAACCATATATGGGAAGTCAAATGACACCATCACATTGGTTCATTCTTCATGTAAGAGGTTCATAAAAACTTCGCTTTTTTTTCGCCGAAGAGGGTGGCTCGGGTGCGAATCAAACCCGGGCCTTTTCCATTAAAGAAAAATATCTAATGATATATAGCATACACAGCCAGCGCCTCTACCGCTTTCGCCATCAAGGCTGCTGGGATCGTATGTCATTTGGTCCATATTTTAGGTCTCAGCTCGCTATCCTTCAATGCAGCAAAAGGCAAGGCCCTTGCCTCCTACATATGAGTAATGCTCATACACCATATAGTAGCGAGTTCTACGGTGATGTCTTACATGAAGGAATTACCATCACATTTGATCGTGAGTGACCGTGAATGGTCAAAGTCAAGGTCATTCATATATTGAGTGGTAGAAGAGCGGTATGTTGTAAATGTATTTCCTAGTAGTATTTGGCATTGATTTGGATGTCATATGTAGTTTGATGGTAGGGGCATTTTTCCACTGTCCCAGCGGTTTTCCTTATTGTATAACAAATTCGGTGGGAAACCAACTTTGTAATACCAAATCTCCATGCCATAGTCACTCATTTTCAGTTACTAAACATGCTAAATGTGTAGATTTATGAATTATTAGGTGTACATGTAACAATACACGATTTAGAGATACGATATAGGTATCATGATACAGTTTGTAAGATACAATACACATTAGACACACCCGTGCCTTTAACATGTTTAACAGACTGGTGTATAACCCATTACTAGTACACAGGAAAAAAGTGTTGCATGTTGCCATATTGCCCTTGTAGGTCATCTACAGTTTGTGTTTGTAGTGGCGAATGTGTATCACGATACAATGATTTTACTTTGGCATGATGTGATATGCATATCTCCAGTGGTCTGTATCTAGATACACTGGTGTATCGTTACTCGCCTACTGTGGTGCACTAGTTAATGGATCATTTTCTTGGACTTCCCTTGATTGAAGGGGGAAATAGGGGCTCTTTGGTATGGATTATTGTTTTTTTGTATGGAGTATTACAGTTTATGATAATAATAGCAGTTATTCAGAATGTTCTATAATTTTGCATTTTCATTTCAGATGTCATTCAATTGCCCCGAGTTTGATCCTGTCACATTTGTTCCTGCCACATCTGAGATTTCTGCCCCTGATCGTGCGGCATGCTTAGAGGGAAAACCCCCTCAAACAGTTGCTGAAGATGGACAAACCATTCAGGCATTCTATGAAAGTGTGGTAGGCTCCGACACCCAGCATACTGGTGTTGGCACTTCAGCTTCAACAACATGCAATAAACAATATAAATGTCAAAAACGCAAAGGCTCAAAGTCAAAGCTTGTGCATGAGTCAGATTCCACAGTGAAATCATCTGTGGCCAGTTCTGCAACAACAGGTCATTCGGTGCTTAAGTTTTTGAAACTAGCCCAGTCTGGAGACATTTCTGAACTAGAGAAGCAGATTGACTCTGGAGCTGACCTGGATTGCAGAGATCAGTATGGTTGGACGGCTTTGATGTGTGCAGCTGAAGCTGGTCACAGGGACACTGTTATTCTCCTCTTGGCACAGGGAGCAAATAAAGACCTCAAGGAAGCACGCAATCTACGAGCCATTGATATTGCAGCAAAGAATAAGCAGCAGCAGGTTGTAGAAGCTTTAGAAAATTGGCCTCTCTTTGTGGGAGCAGATACTACATCAGAATCCTGTTCTAAAGAGGAGTTTTCTTGTGAAGTCTGTAATCAATATTTTACGGACACTTCAAGGTCTGAGCACGAAACCTCAACTCTTCACTTGTTCAATCTGAAACTGCCAGTACCAAGCACATCATATCTCCTCCCAGAGACAAACCGGGGTTACCAGATCCTCCTGCGCAGTGGCTGGGATGATTCGCAAGGTCTAGGACCTGCTGGCAGTGGCAGAAAATTCCCTGTGAAAACAGTGCTGAAACAGGATCGACAGGGTCTTGGCAATCCTACTCAGCAGGCCAAAGTCACGCACTTCGCCCCAAATGACACTGATTCGGTGAAGACACAAAACATTGACAAAACACGGCACAGGCAAATGAAAATTTCTACAATCAGTAAAAAAGCACACAAGCGAAGGTGCAAGCAGCAGAAAGAGAAGGAGCGGAACTTTAGGAGAGAGTTTTACACGGAGTAAAATATTCATTGCTGGATTGTGTACTTTTGTATGTTACACCAGGCTGGCATCAGGAAACTTTTACCTTAACTCCTGAAATAACAGTCAGTTTATATTTCACAGTTATTTTAGGGGCTGTGAATGCTGCCACTACCCTTCACCTCTTCCTTCAGAAACTGCTGTCGACAAGGTGAACAAGCATACTGCATCTAACTCAGGTTGGCTACCATATCTCTGTGTTAAGCTGGGAACACTGTGCAATGGACCGCAGTCCGTCCCAGGTGATGAAGGTACTGGTGGAGGTCGAAGCTCTGGCTGAGGAGATCCTGGCAGATAAACAGCAGATCATTGACTTGGACAGGCGGAGAAACCAGACACGGGAGGCAATCAGGTAATGGCAGATGACAGATTGTAAACATAGTCAGGCACAGATAAAAGTACATTGGATCCGAATGTGTGAATTAAAGATACTCATTTGCTACAATGCCACCTCAGAAATCAGAACTATTCTTATAGCTGTTTTAGCACAATATGGGACGTGCAGTACAATGGTTCAATTTTCAGTTACCACCTGTATATTACAGCTACACACCATGCCGTCATGACTGACTGAGTGACCTTAAAGTGCAGGGACCAATGTGATAGCTACAGAGAAACATGGTTAGAGTGTGGAAATTCGTCTTGTACCATGTATACTACTAGTTACCATTTGCAAGTATAAAAGACCAGTAGCAGACTGATAAAGGTGGGCCCAGTGAGTTTCACCAGTATCTATAGCTGACATGATATTCCCTGGATGCCAGCAGTGGCCAACTTTGCACTTCTTTCCCAGATTGCTAGAGAACAAAAGCAGTGACTTGTTTCAAATTTGGCACATGAAAAGATAAGACTTTGTCTGAAGATGTTGACTTATTAGTTTAATGAATTCACCTTTGGTATAATTAAAGATTTTGAAAATAAAAGAATACCTGTGTTTACCTTGAAATTGGAAAATGTTAGACATGACAACTACTCCACCCCATACCAGATGGACACCTAGATGGCCAATCCTTGACTCAGGATCAGGGTAATTAATTCAGGCAAGCAGCCTGCCACTGCTGGTGTTATGTTTAAATTTCACTAAGTTCATAGACAGATGGCCATAATAAGGGCTCTACATGGGTAAAAAACAAAGTGCGACACGGCCACTTTAAAAGTTGTAGAAGTCTGACGTGGGGTTTTATAAAAACTGTAGAAAGTGACATCAAGGTCTTATAAAAAGTGACATGGCGACATAGGGAAAAAATAAAAAGTAGCGTGTGACATAGCATAAATTATTTGGACTCATGTGGAACCCTATAATAGCTGAATAGAGAATATAGAGACCAAGTTAGCGACTGCTTGGTCAACCTCTCTTAACTGACTGACCAGCCACAGACAGAAAGGGGTCTGAATTGCCATCCATTCCATCATGTTCATATGGATATTTCCCCAACATGATACCGTCTTTACTGCACTAAAGTTACTCCTACATTCTCAAGCACTGAACATTGCATATACAGTGGTCCTCTTAGTGGCCACTCTCAACAGAGGCCACCCTCTATGGCACAAACGTTTGCCACTCTGACTATGATTGCATTTACTGATCCCTCTTGCCAAAGGCCACCTCTCTAATGTGGCCACAATTTGTTGGCACATAGGGTGGCCTTATTAGAGGGGGGCCACTGTAATCTTCTTTCTGTAGCCTTACAGGGATACTGTATCCAGATACTCTGGTAAATGAAACTGTTTGTTTTTAAACATGTACAGTAGAGCTGTCTTGAAAGACCACCCCATTGGCCACAAAAATGTGGTCTGTCAAGACAGGTGGTCTTTGGTGACAGGTTCAGTTATGTTGAAATGTAGATCCTTCTGCGAAAAATGTGTGGTCGTCAAGACAGCTGTACAGGTGGTCTCATGGCAGTGGTCTCTCAAGACAGGTTTCACTGTATGATGATAGTATGGCACTGGTATCTCAGTTTTGGTCGGTCATTCAATAAGCAGTAAGTGGTCTTTATTCTTAGGATGGTCTTATTTCTGAGTGTTCTTTAGGAGTTTCACATGCACAATGTGCATCTCATGCTGTACTTTTTGAGTCATGGTATTTAATGCACAAGCTGAGTTTTGTTTACTTTTCCTGACATTTATTCCAAGACTATTTTTAGAGTAAATCATATTTTCATGTAAATTTGTCAAGATGTGTCAAATTTGAAGGAATATGGTGCTTGTTTTGTTAATGTCATCCTTGCTTTTTAGTCAACAGTTAGGGTCGAATGATCAGATGATGTTTCCATGATTTCTGAATAAAATGTTGCATTCATTTAGGAAGGATAGGTGTGTGTTGATTGGTTTAAATTTAAATTCAAAGAATTTCAGTATTGTTAACAAATACATGGCATAATTTCCAAATACTGCATTCCGAACTCTTAACAGGTATACCATTGTATACAGTTGAATATTAAGACCACCTTCAGGACTGTTATATACTGTATTCTTATTTGTGAGGTGGTCTTTTTTTCTGAGACTACTAAACATTGAAAACCCATTTTTGGTACTGCTTGGAAATAGTCTTTATTTTGAGGTGGTCTTAATTTTGAGGGCCTTGCTAATTGAGATTCTGCTTCCCTTTCCACTAGCTCCTCAGAACCCATTTCTTTACTGCTCTGATTTGCTAATTTTCAGAAGCTCCGCAGCGTCTTTCACGATTCAAAGTATGCCTTCCTGAAGAGTTGGGATTTCGCCAACAGGCTTCCGTTCACTCAGGACACGTTACTCGATCGGATGATGGATTGTGTTACTACGCTGTATACAGAGGTAAGATTTGTGACCAAAGATTCAGTGGTCCCTGTGATTAAAGACTCGTGTATATAAGACAGTCTATCAATTATGTACCTTATATTTCCAATATGAATATGTCCAATGTCCAACCTAGAGTGTCTCAGTCTCACTTAGGTCCCTGCATTTTAAGACTCCTGTTCAGCCCAAAAAAATGTGGTCTTAAATTGTGAGGATTTTCTTAAAATGGAAGAATATTTATATTGAAAATATAAATAAGCTGTGTCACTGAGGGCTGGTCTTAAAATTGTGGGAATTGTTAAATGGAGGGGTCTTAAACTGCAGGGGACCACCATACTGTCTGTCTTATGCAGTATAGAATATAGTTTGAACATTTTTGGGAAAGAGTCTAAGAGAAATAAATGTCGTTAAAGCATCGTTGTGCTACTATACCGTCTTTATTTGAAGTGCACTGTTTGGCTTCTGTTGATCTTTTCGCAGTGCCCATATACTTAGTAACATGTATAAGTAATTGCTATAACATGTATAAAGTATAGCATTATTTGCGATGTTTCTAAGGGCACTGTACACTTAATGAAATAATTATGGTGATGTACTTACTATTCACCTTTCAGTATTAAAAATTATTCATATGAATTGATATATCTCGTCCCAGATTGCCGAGGCATGTCAGTACACCTCGTGCGAAGAACGTGAAGCTCGCTTCCTGGCGACCTTGAACTTTGACCCCGAGGCTGACCTTGCGCTCATGGAAGGCGTAAAACTGCTGATGATGCTCACGGCGATTGAATTGTACGAAGAATATCAAATGGCTCGTAGCACTCCAGTGTTTGTTTGGCTGATGTATGCACGGGATTCATCACCAGTGCCGGAACTACTTTTCCGGAATCATCTGAATCCTTTGGGCGATGTGCGATCAGTGGAACAGGTATACAAAATTATATCTTGTATATGTATGTAATGTATGCATCTTTATTTGGGTTGAGACTAAAAATAGTTTTAGAAACAGTATTCTGTCTCATACATCTACTCAACATGTGATGTGTTAGATTCAAGGCTGCCTCTGTGTGTTACAAATATTATCACCTATCGTATCCATCCGAAAAATACCTGTGTTTTCAGAATGTAATTATTGTATATAACATACATGTATGTATAGAGGAGCTACTTGCTGTATTTTGTCTTTTATCTGAGTTTCGGCTTCATTAGAGCAACTAGGAGTATTCTGGATTGTGAAATAAGTTTAAATACACAATTATACTATTAAAATACACAGGGCTCATTTTGATACTGCTGAACTGAGCTGTATCAGGCTAAGAAAATATGTGATAAGAGATCACTGACTTCAAAAAGTGCGATTAGTAAATTTGTTAAATTCTGGATGGATTCAAATCCTAGGATTGTGAAGACTTCCATGTCAGGTTATTATACATAATAGAACAAATCTTGTATTACAATTGAAGGTCGCGAATAGTACTAGTAGGTTGGTTGTCCTGTATTGGTAGTCTGTTATATTGTCCATTGTTGGCATGTTTTTTTTAGCTCTAAAATGTTGTCTTTGAAGCTTATTTTTCCTGAAATCTGTAAATTCTTTTCTGAAATTTGAAGTTTTAACACAATAATGGAATTGCTTGTTTTATGTCGAAAGTAAAACCTCATGATTAAGACCACCTGCAAGACTTACAAACTGGTTTTAACTGTGAGTTGGTCTTCATTTTGAGACCAGTAAGGATTGAAAAAAACATTTTTGGACAGCTGGGAATTGGCTCCTATTCTGAGGTGGTCTTGATTCTAAAATGTTGTTCCCCTATATCAGTGATTGTAAGGTTTTGTTTTCCACTTCAGATGGACATGTTTCTGCTTGGTTTCACCCTCGGGGTCAAACTAGAGGTCGTCCGTCCGTCGCGGTACGGTCAGGAAGACTACATTTCTCATTATCCAGACGAAGGCGCTGATAGCTTCCCTAAAGTTTACCTGGTTGCCGAGGACAACCGCCACTACAACGTACTGCTGCCCTGATTAGCTGAAATTCGAAATATGATACAAGGAACCTGATTGGTTGGGTTGTGTGGGGTTTGAATGTTACTGCAGCTGTGATTGGTGGATTGCAGTGTGGGGTGATATATTATGCCACTTGTGAGAAAAATTCAAATGCCATACCTGAAAGATTGTTCAAGTGTGATGTACATGTGAAAAACACATCAAAATCCATCATTATTTACAGTTTAGGATAGTCTGCCTGCAATTGTAGTGGGTTAATACCGCAACACTTATTTTCTGAATGCATGGTACACTAATTGTTATTATTGCCCAACTAATGAATTTTTAGCTATCAAGAAACCTCAAGAAAGCAAAGAAATCTTCTACAATTTATTTGAAACTTTTCGTGTAGCTGTGGTGCAGCCACAAAGACACATGGTCATGTGAGCTTCCTGTGCTTTCTCATTGGCTGATGGAACTAGCGCCTCTCTCCGAGGAGCTGTTTCGGCCAACCAGATTGAAGCCTTTATCAGTTGTTGACACCTAGTGTGGAATTTCGATGTTATGTTGCTGGTTTTGATGAGATAAAGGCCTCCGTCTAGCTCAAGGAGCTTCACGTGCCAAAGTGGCACAGGACTTAATAAATTTTAGAATGATCTAAAATGTACTGACAAAGTTTTGAAAGATCTAAATTGTACTTTTGAAGTTTACAAAGATTAGTAAACTATGCTATTTTGTATTGATATGCCATCACTTGTTTCTGTGCCCCCCCCCCCAAAAAAAAAATGAAAACTAAATAACAACAGGAGTGATTACTCAGTAAAAAGTGATATTAGAAATTTCAAAGCAATATTTGTGAATAAGGAAACATCTCTTAGACAGTTTTCGAAAGCATTGATAGCTAACGTGTATTCAGTTGTTTCAATGCAGTGGTTAACTAAATCTGTAACTCGAAGAAAGATAACAAAACATGTGTACACTGTGTGGTAATAAAGAACTATAAATGAATTTATTTTCACTGATAGTAACTTATTATGAGTCATATATCAAACTTATGCTGCCATATTTCTTACTGCGATATGTTCTGCACTGAAACTTTTAATGTCAAAAAAGACTTGGTTGCACCTGCATACTTTACGTGGTGATCTCATTGTAGTCAAATGATACTTTCGCGAAATTTATGACCCCAAAAAATGAACTGCCATGTGGTATATAGAATCTTCTACTTAGGACGTATATCTGTCCATTTTCCTGGTGTCATAGTTGTAAAGGTGTGTAGCTGGATACAGAAATTGCGTGTGATTGAAAGAATTATGATGTGTAATAGTGGTATAATTGTATAATTGATTGTATAACTGATTGTATAATTGTGAGTGATACTATTTTAGCATGTGATATGAATGGCTTTCTTAGCCATTAGTTATGTTAATACGAGTCTTTGTCTTGTAGTAAAACCATCAAACTGTGATACACCTGTTTAATGTGCTTAGAATGATTGAAAGTTCTTTGTTTGGAAGACATGTTCTCATCAGATTAATTCTTCGGAGGAGTTCTTTGTTCTCTTGTGTTAAGAGACATAAATTCAAAGCGATCACAAAATATTGACATCCAACAGATGTTTATAATTAGGGTTCCGTTCCTAGAATATACCTTTTTTAAGTGTGTGCTTTTCATTTCTGGTTGTATGCAACATGCCAAAGACATATAATACAAAATGTAATAATAATAATCATTAATGTGACAAATGTATGTGTTTTCCATCGTGTTTCCCTTGTGCGTTTTTAAATCATCGGCAAGTTTTCCATTTCTGTGGATCATGTGACCTGTTGGTGTTGACATGCGCATGATGATCTTGACATGCACAAGATGATCTTGACATGTGCAAAATCATCGTAGACCAAGATTTTATAGTCTTCCCACTTTATGTCTAAAACCGTAATACGAGTGACATAGAACATTAGAGTGGCTAGAAATCTTTGTATTGTGAAAACCGACCCTAGAAGCTTGACCAGGGTATAATACACTCTCGTCGTAAAAGACCATGGTCTTTTTGCCCGTAAATATGGTCTCACAAGACAGATGGTCACTGATAAGAAGGTCACAGTTATATATTAAGTGAATGTATGTGTAGATGTCAGTATAAGAAGGAACGGTCTTTTAAGAAGAGGTAGCGTTGTGTGGTAGTCCGTCAATACAGGCTTCTCTGCAGTATAGCGTTATCATTGTTCAGGTACGGTTCGTAAAGTTATAGCCTTACGTTCAGAAAGCAATAATGTCATTCGTTGTACAAAATAGTGACTATATATACTCTGTTACCTGCATATTTCAGTGATTTGGCTGCTTCGGTTTGTGGTGATCAACAAAATGCTCTTTATGTTGTATCTCTGATAGGTTAAAAGTGAAGTTTGTGTAATGTTTTATACATGTGCTGGTACTGCAGTTTTAGTAATTTAGAAATTTGCCAAATAGGCAATTTTGAAAAGTATCGCACCCATTAGCATAGGCACCCAATTTGTTCCCAAATTTGAGCTTTTTGTGTATAAATAACCTAAGAAAAATCTTTAAAAATTTATTGTAGAATTTTGTCGATTTGATCAATGTTGCTTTGCCTAGAGAGATCAGCTATATATATGAAGTGGCGGTGATAAGGTCTTAGATAATCTTGTTGGTGTCTGGATTTTTTCAAAGTGATACGAACCCATAACAGTTCTTATTTGCTACGGCACTTTGCGCAAGGTATTTAAAACTGTACCCTGTAATTCTATTTGGTGGCATATTAAAGAATATATGAACTGGAAGTATTGTAAGCCCATTGGCAGTAAAGTGTCCCAAAGGTACATGAAACAAAGCAAAATGTCGCGAAAAATGCTGCAATCTGTGAACACTCATGTTTGTCAAAGCATACCAGATGCGATTTTGAAAGGTTGCATTATGACGAAGAGGGGTATTTTGGCTTCCGAATGAATATTCATGTTGTGGCACAAAACACTTCCTAGTTTAGCATCACTGCTAATTTGCATGGGTTTTGGTCTGCAGTTGTTACCATGGTAACATTTGTTTGATGCCTTTGTGAGATAATGCCTGTGAGCCTTATTGACACAACTGAAACACCTTAACTATTATGTAAACTATCATTATTTCAGCTTGCATCTCACAGGTGTACATGCATCTCACAGGTGTACATTAAACCATATAATAGCTTGTAGTGATATTATTCCACAGTGTAGTGTCAAATTTGTGAATGCTGTATATAAACCCAATTGGCTTGCCATACTTGTAGTGAACAGTCGACGAATTCTAACTGTATGATGAACCAAATGCATCATAATTGGGCATTTCTTTCTACCTAGCAGTGCGATCTAGAAATAATGTGATATAAATGCGGTTGTAGGTCTTTCTTTTGCTAACTGTGGCATGATTTCCATAGTTTCCAGTGCATACTGTACATTGTTTACTGCTTAAACTTGAAGGGCGACTTCCTAACTAGTGAATGTGCCTGTAGGCGAATTAGGTACTGTTGTATATATGTGCGTGTGTGTTTATCTAATGATATCTATGAAAGTAGACGAGAAATGTCTTAGACTTGTATAATATTTTATGTTTTAATGTAAAACACAAATTTTATTTGGGATTTTATCACAGCCACTGTGCTATATATACATGTAGGTTTTGCTCATATGGCTGCTATTGTCACCAAATTAGGTTGATGACAATTTCTTTTTATGTAAATTAATATTTGTTCAAATTAATCCCAATTACATAGCAGGAACTAGTCCTAAGAAGCTTCAGTTCCTTGAAAGCTTCGGTCTCATGCCTGTAATCAACCTTCAGTTCAAGGAACACATTGGTCTCATGCCTGTAATCAAAATTTTGCAGCAGTTGTGTGGTGGGGAGCCTAGTACATATAAGACTGTATTATCAATTATTAGTAAATACTATATGTAGGATACTCTGTATATGGACTCACGTATAATACTAGTGTAATCTTTCCAAACTTAAAAGATTTTTAAAATTTAGGAGCAGAGATTTTGAATTAATTTTTCAAGCATTGCTTAAAACTATAGATTGTTAAATGAACATTTGTTGTATTAGAGAAGTAGGCTTACGACTTTTCGATTTGTCCACGTTTGTAAATTTTAAGACGAGGACTTTGAGGAGTTTCATGTACTAGGCAAAAGTTATTGCAGTGTTTGTAATATTGACATTGCAACCAACAATGCACTCTAACAATTCAAATACTTCGTTACTTTGGCTGCATTGTTACATAATATCTGACCGAACAATAACAAAGTCTCCTATCGCTGGTCTTAGCAACCATTTCACAACAAAATGTTCCACTGAAGTCACACAATATATATACAGTATATGGAACATAAGAATTAAGACTATCAATGGCGCTGTTACAAGCTCGGCTTAATTGTGAGGTAGTCTTATTTATGAGACTAAATAACCAAACATTGAAAATCTGGTTTTTGTAGCGCTGGGAAGTGGCCCTTATACCAGGGTGGTGTTATTTCTGAGGTGGTTGCAAAACGAAGTTCTACTGTACCGTTCTTAGTGTATAATATATATTCTGCATGTGTAATATATATATATATATAGGAAATATGTGCTCGATATATGCCTTGGTGTGTGTGTTTATAATGCTGACCATTGGGGCGCGTCACAACTAGTGAATAATGTCGTCACTGTGATGGAGAACTCGACAAACTTGTCAATCGAAGTCCAGTCACAACACCAAATGATGGACATGGAATAAAAAATCAATAATTCACCATTGTCTTTTGCTTTTACTTTCTCTTTCTGACTTTCCCTTTCTATAAAAGAGCTCTTTTTCATAGAATGTTTATAGAGGTAAGATGCTAATTTTGCCACAGTTGTATGTAATGCAACTACTTTCTTAGCCACTATACTAATTACATTCAAAACTCTTTATGCAACTATGAGACATTTCATATGTAGTGGTCCCAAATGTGTTGCAGGACACCCCTTCTGCCAAACAATTCTGGCCTTATTAAAGTTGTCCCATGGTGAGAGCGTGCAGCATCCATTCACCTTATTTGCTGCCAAGAATTTGTGTCCTCTCTAGAAGGGTACCCTCTCCAGAGTGTATGGTAGTGCAAAAGTTGCCATCTCGTACTAGAGATGATGGAAATGGTGGCTCACCTAAACAAAGCACCCCCCCCTGCCTCCCCTCAATATAGGTCCAGTACTTCATCTCCGACCTTCAAGAGAAAGAAAAAGAGAAAATCAACTAAAGGTTTCAAATCCTGCTCCTCTTACCGCTATAAGCTTTCATTAACTGACCCACACAGGTATTGCTTACGCTGCTAGGGATGGAAACACGATTTGACTACCTGCAATTTAAGTCTTTCTGTAAGCAAGAAAACATTCAGCCCCCACTTTATCAGGTATTACTTATCATGCTTCTGGTCTATCTTACCCCCATTACAGGGGTTTCCTGATAAACCTCCTAGCTCTATGAGTTTCCACTAAAACCAACTCTCAAGCGATTATTGATCTCAATGGTGAAGATCGTCGATGCTCTATCGTCGATACAGCAGTTGGTATTCAGAAAGATTATCTTCAGAAATGTCCTAACTCCTAGGATAAATCGGGGTCCAGCTCTAGCCTTTCCTCCACCCTCCCCTCTACTCCTACCGAACCTTCTCCCAAAAAGAAGGAGGAAGCGGTCTTCTTCAGCGTCTTCCTCATCATCATCCTCGTCCTCATCATCATGTAAGCCTTCGTCTTCGTCCTTCTCATCTGGAGGCTCCTGTAAACACCGACGCGCGCACAGTATTAGGTCTTGCTCATCTGTGGATGGACTCAGGGTGATCTGAAGACAAACCACTTACAGAATATTAATATCTTGACTTCCTCTCCTGACCGCCAACAATGGAGGGACAGGGGTACGGAGATGCCAGCAAGAGAACTTCCCACGGACAAGACGGATGAAACACCACTCAGAGAGACCTTCAGGGAGGGTTACAGGGCTCCTTCATCATCTGAAAAGGTGAGAGCCTGGGAGAAGTCGGCTCAGCCACTTCCTATCGACCATGAACGGTCCATCTCCAGCGAAGCAAATCTCCTTCTTGGATCGAGGCCCCTGGAGTAAAGCCAAAGTAAGAGGGAATCATTCATCCTCCTACTGGGGGATGTGGAGCGTAGACGGTTGTGTCATGGCTCCTTTGGCTAACCATGAAGGTCCCTTCTCCTCAGAACGTCCATGGACCACTGTTCCTTCCCTTCTCTGCAGGACTCGACACTTACCAGGAAGTCAAGACTGCAGTTTGTTTCGTCCTTGGCAACCTTGATGAGACCGTCTTTGACGTATCTGCTGCCCCTGCCCCCGGCTTCGAGGCCCAGGTCCTCGAGTCTCTCAAGGGACAACAACACCACTTCTAGGGACAGGTATCAGTCGAGTCATCATGGGAACTCGGGATCCTCCAGGGACAGGTATCCCTCGAGTCATCGACGATTTTCGTCAACCTGATACACACTACAGGGTAGTGGACCAGAGTAGACACTCCGCGTCACAACAAATCTCTCGTTCTGATCAGCACCCCACAGACTCTCGTTACTCAAGGAGCTACTAGACTGACACCAACTTCCAGGCACAGAGAAAGAACAGGGAAAGCAGTCACAGATCCCTCGATGGCTCCATGCCAGTCTCCACATCTTCACCATGAGGACTCGACGATGCCCAAGACCAGACCCCCTTGTGTCTACCATATCCTCTGATGACCAGGAAGCCATACGGGGAGCTGCTTCGAAAGATTTTCTCAGACTTACAGTACCCCCAGCTTTTGGTTGAGGGTCCCCCTCAAACGGTGTTACCATGGCTCCCCGTGAGGGATGAGATGGCAGGTTCCCAGGCAGCACTAGCAGTAGAAGAATCGACCCTTCGAGAAGCCCCCTAGGCCTTTCCCAATCTGAGCCCAAACCAGGCTGGCCGACCACACCTCGCTCTTCAGAATTCCTCCCAGTATCTATCAGCACTTCTGCAGAGCTCCCCTTTTAGACACTCATATTGCAGCCATGCATAAACAGCGGGGTACTGTTTCCATCTCTACAGTTGTCGAGCATCAACAAGTGGTCGAGGGCCTTTTTGAGGCCTTGATGGCAGCCCGGAGGTTTAATTGGCATGCCACAGTTTTAAATCGTTACTTACTTGACAGGCACATGGATTCTACCTGCAAGGACGTCATAGAGGCTCTCTTAGAGGCCCTGGGAGATCAACGGAGGACTGTGTTGGCAGGTTCATCTTCTGCCATATATGTCGTCACACAATTGAAACTTCATCTTTGAAGGCATGGTCTGCTCTCCGTTCTCGCCTTGTTCCCTTGCCTTTTAGGGGAGGGATCTCTTCAATAGGGAGGTTCTCCCCAAGGCAGTAGAAATTGACAAGAAAGAGGAACAGATGAGAAGGCCAGGCTTTTAACTGCTAGGAAGTGACGCAGGCCAAGATCTTCTTCACGAGGCCGGTCCAGGACTTGTTCCAGGAGTAACTTCAGACAACCAGCCCAGAATCCCCCTACACAGAGGGAAATGTGGTTTCGGCATCCATGCTGAAACAAAACTGCTCCAGAAGCAGGTCTCATCGTCGCTCGGATTCTCAATGCCCCAACAGGGGAAGTACCACTTCTAGGCATGGGCACCAGGGATGGGTCTCCTTCAAGGAGCCTCTCTGAACCTGTTATTAGGGGTTTGGCGCCTCCATCCCATTATGCCGAGCCAGACCAGAGTCTGGGGGATGAGAGAGGGCACCTTTCAGGACCTTCCTCATGTCATCAGAAACTGCGAGAAAGGAACAATTAAGCTTGGCAATTATCCTATAGCCGGGAGGTTGCGCCTTTTCTTCAAAGTTTGGAGGTCCATCACAAAAGACCAGAGGGTCTTGGAGATTATCAGGGACAGTTACACGCAACCGTTCAATCAAGAGGCCCAATCTGTTACCCTGGTTTAGGATTGTTAGTAGCAGGCTGGCGGTGTGAGCTGAGAAGTTGATTCCAGCCCAGACTGTCATCCTGAAGAACTCATACTTCCCACGCACTATTATGGAAAGGAATAAGACTCCAGCCAGTACTATCAGTGAAATTGACACCCTGGACAATATGGTAACATGCACGCTACTCACTTGTTGGACTAGTAAAAGGTACCCCTCTCCCCTGTAGATAATGCTAGAGTAGGGCGTCTGCAGTAACCAACCAGAACCAGAAAAAGAGCACCATGCAGTCATTATTACAGCTGGTACATTAGTGCACTGCAATGTTAACGGTCGACTCACCATCTGGTTTTCTGGAGCAATACCTGCCCATGCCAAATGCCTATGCCAATCCAGCCTGGGCTGAGATGTCTGGCATAGTCCTGGATGTTCGACCAAGGGAGTTGGTGACTAACAGCACGAACAGGGCGCAGAGAAAATTCATGAGTCTTGCTCAGCGAAGCAAGGGGCCATGCAACCCCTTACCAATCCAGGAAATGATGGTATCAACAGATAAAGAGAGGTCTCGACATGAGACCATAGAGCTTGCTGTGTATGCCGCCAGTTTGGGGTTCCCTTGGGTTCAATTTTAGTTCTTACATACAGAAGAACGACTGGGGGTCTGGGGCAATATGGCACTCCAACACACGCGATTGGAGGACCAGAGGCCTGGACGAAATGGCACACACACAAGTAGAAGTCCAGTATGGGGGCAGACTAGGACAACCACTCCAATCCAATCACTATAGACAGACAGAGGGGAAGGGACAGATTGGATGCAGCTATCTGAACGTACGGGACTACCAACTAGCTGCTCAAGCCCAGATTGGACCCTGCGGCCCAAACAATGGGTCTGGTCCATTGAGCAAGGCCGGTTTAAATGGAAAGTCCATGGCCGACCCGAGTTTCAAAAACCAGATACTATAGATGGGAATGAGCTCTTGGACGATAATACAAGGAAGACATGGAACGTGAATATCTGCGGCATGTCCAAGGCCATCCAGAGCACATTACGCATGGGGTTCGGTGGCCCGTCCAATGACACCTACATATTTATCCAAGATGCAAGATTTCAGTGGAAAGGATGGATATCGGTTGGATACCTACAAGGATCACGGGGAGGAACTAACCGATTTCTACAGATGGAGCGGCTACAAGACGTGCCACCAAGCCAGAACACATCTCAGAGGGACGAGTTATCATACATCATTTGACGCCTTTCGTTTCCACACAACTGGATCAAAATTATGGTCCTCCTTATTAAAAGATTCCAACCCAGAGACCTAACTCCTGCCGAAAAGAGTCAGTTCCGACCATTGACACGCGAAGATGTAATATCTAAAATGAATTACTAATGCTAGCAAATGAATTTCTTAATGTTAGAAAATAGGCATTAAATGCCACTTTAGCACCCCAGAGAGAGAATACATTAGATGGTCTCGGAGTAATTTCTGTCGGAGATAGACAGCCACGAGTTGCGCGTTGAAGCAGCAACTAGTAGCAGTCGCAGCACAGACGATATTTTACATATAGCAGGGTCACGGGTGGGGTGGGGGTGGCTATAAACAAGGAGGAGACCTTTCCTCGACATTTGGAAATCGGCTGCTCAAACATGAGTTGTTACCGATGAAGAATATAGTCGTCACCCGACAATGACCGTCTGATCAAAGAGGTCTTGACCTTGTCCAGACTGAAAGAAGACGCAAGAAAAGCAACAGTCAAAGAGGACGAATTCCAACACCCCGGCGAAGAGAGTCCGAATCGCTGACAGAACCAAAAATTCAAAAGAAGGCTGGGTTGAGAGGTAGCACTTAAGAGACTGGGCCAGGGACTGCCTTCGACACCCGGCAAGTCGTTCAGCCGAGATGTTTCAAAGCCTCAATACTTCAAGTAAGGATACGGATCTGCTATTTGTGGTGTACTCTTCTGTTTTGCTTAAGCCTGCAGTGAATATGGACAGAGGTCAGGCCAACCCCTTGCTGAATTTAACACTATCTTGTCTATTGTCTATGAACCATACCCTTTGTTTCGAGAAGGTTTATTGGCAATGCAAACGATGCCTTTAGCTTTAAATTAAGGCAAATGAAAATCTGGATACAATCTTTGGATATGGTGTCCTCAAGTATGTCCTCAATTATTACAGGTACCTCTACTTGACTGTGTCATTATAATGTCGGATAATGTAGTGGTTGATCGTTCGTTTGGCATGCGGGAGGTTGGTGGTTCGATCCCCGGCCGCGTCAAACAAAAGACGTTAACATTTGAGGTTCTGCTCTGCTTAGCGCTCAGCATGCAGGAGAGACCAACTGGCCGGCTCAGAGTCAGGATAATAGTCTGGGTTGGGACATCACTGCCTACCCGTGGTGTGGTGTTTCAGTGGGCTAGCACTATAAAATCTGACAGACTAGCAAAAGACGGGTCCAGTACATATACACACCACATACAAACACGACCTTGTTCATAGACCAGGCCATTGAGCTTGGTAAACCTTGTTCCAGTCACGATAAGACTGCGAAACTGTCAACGCGACTTAAAGCCCTGATCACTCAGTCACTGACTCACTCCATCCGCCCGTAAAAAGTCTCAGAAACCGTCAATCGAATTTTGTGGAAAGGCAGCTACCAGGATATCCCCAGAACATTTTTTGTCGTGTTCCAAAATTTTGGATGTTTGAATTTCAGCGATTGTTTTCCTTTTCGCTAATATGGGACGCTATGAGAATGAAAATTTCAAACTCCACTCCTCCTAGAGTATAAAGATTGCAAATTTTCGTTATTATGGGACCCCATAGAAGTGAAAATTTCAAAACGCTACTCCTCATAGAATTATGATTCTTTTCAACCAAACCTTTTCGGAATGTTCCCCGTGGCAGCCCTCACAAAAGTTGCTTGCAGGGAATTTGATATTTATTTTTTTAAAAAAGATTGAAATTTATTGTTGTAGCCAATGGAAAAATGAAAAATTGCCCATATTTTGGAATGGCTAATCGTAGAGCAAAATTACATGGGGTGAAATTTGTGACTCGGGGATACTTACACAACATATATGGGATATCTTTGACCTCTTAGTGTTCAGTGTCATTTTGGGGTCGTTTAGTGCACTTGTCTCACAATGGCCTTTAACTCGAAAACGGATGGCCCTAGAGGAAAACGGATTGAATTTGGGAGTCGAGGGTAGTTGTAACATGTATGGGGTACCTTTGGCCTTTAGTGTTCTTTGTCATTTTGGGGTCATTCGGTGCACTCATCTCGAAATGGGGTGTAACTCGAAAATGGCTGGCCGTAGAGTGAAATGGAGTGAAATTTGGGAGTCGGTGGTTGTCATATGTATATGGAATACCTTTGACATTATTGTGGTTAGTATAATTTTGCTCTCATCATGGTCTGTAACTTGAAAACGGCTGGCCATGAAGCGAAACGGACTTAATTTAGGAGTCGGGAGTGGTTGTGATATGATATTGGGGACCTTTTTATGTTTAAGGTCAGTTTGAAGTCATTCGGTGCACTTATCTCAAAATGGCTGTGACTCGAAAACGGCTGGTCGTAGAGCGAAACGGACTGAAAGTTGGGACCCGGGGAATAGTTGTGATATGTATATGGGTCGACTCACCTTTTTGTTTAGTGTCATTTTGGCGTCATTCAGTGCAGTTGTGTCAAAATGGCATATGCAACTCGAAAACAACTGGCAGTAGAGCAACACTGGGTAAAATTTGGAGTCAGGGGTAGTTGTGGTATATATGGGATACCTTTGACCTTTTAGTGTTTAATGTCATTTGGGGTCATTCGGTACATAATGTAATTTGGGGGTCATTCGGTGCACTTGCCTCAATATGGCCTGTAACTCGAAAACAGCTGCTTGCAGAGTGAACAGGATTGACATTTTGGACTCGGGGATAGTGGTAGCATCTATATCGGGCATCTTTGAGCTTTTAGTTTTCAACGTGATTTTGCCGTCGTTCGATGTACTTAAGATACATCGAAGATGACATGTAGCTCGAAAATGGCTGGCTCTAGAATGAAATTTGAGTCTCCGGGGGAAAGAGTAGACCATATAGGGGATTACCTTTGAGCGTCTTGTTAAAGGTCAATTTGGGAACATTCGGAGCAGTTTTCTCAAAATAATCTTTAAATCTTTTCCAGTATCGGATTATGTGAACGATCGTTACTTTTAGAAAGTTCAACATGGCATTAAATGGAGAAGGTTCAACCTTAAATATATGGAAAAAGGCCGATCGTGGAATAAAACAGATGAATGTAAGTAACCCGCACTCTTAAAAAGAACAAGATACTAACGATGTGATATGCCAAGTTGTTAAGCTTCACAAGCAAATCGACAAGGCCCAAGGACCTCTTGTTAGTCAATGCTTTCGCTGGACGGTTTCTCTGAAGTCGTTTGAAATTACACCTCCCATACACCCCTGTACCTCTGTGTTAAGGATTTTTTAAGCATAAAAATTCAAACGTTGAAAATTTTGGAAACAAAAGTGAGACAAGCCGGGGACAGGAAGCATTCTATAAAATTTCGCATTGATCCGTGGAACCTTTTATCCCCAAATATTCCTATGCTAGAGATAATTTTCCAAAATTTTGCTGACTGCAATTGCTTAAGGATATTGGAGAAATCATTTGAAAGTTCTATCTCCATATACTCCTGTGTGAAAAGAAAATCACACAAAAAAATAATCAAACACTTAAAATTTCCAAAATTTGTGTATAATCTATAATATTTGTAGATGCCGCCCCATATGCCTTCAAATTTTGGTAATTTCCGAAAAGTCGTTCGCCCACTCCCACCCCAAATGTATCCATACGTTAACTAAAGAAAGAAATTTTTTAACAGAAAAACAAAAAAGCTGAATATTTTAAAGATAAAACCTTTGGCAGTATGAGGACAGGAAGCTTTCTGTAGAATTTGACATCGACCCGTTAACGGTTTCCGAGAAAAGTGATACCGCGGATTTACGCCGGATTAGATCTCCGAGTAATTACTACGTACATGAGACCTTATTGTTGAATGCTGGGTAATGGCAAGCCAGGCATGGCGGTTTTATCATGTGTGAATCCCTAAAAGAAGGTATGGAGTTATTAAACCATCATCTGCCTACAAAATAAGACTGTCAATAGAATTAGTATAAACTATCACTTAGGTCGATCAACAAGGAATAATCTATTTTTTTCTTGCGATTTCATCTGTCATACACTCTGCCAATGTTTGGAGACATCGTCATCGTGTCGAACTCTTCAGCAGTGCACGTGCGCATTGCATTCAAAACACCTAACCCTTCAAACGTCTATGGAGGCTTTCCGTATTCGACTAACTCTACATCACAGAGTCGAGCCGAGCTAAAACACATAAACTTGCGCATGATAGGTTTAGAAGTAACTGCATACTGGCCCTAAATAAAATTGAGGGACAAGAGATTTAGGTATACAGTAGTTGTAGCAGCAGCACAGCAGCAGTAACCGCAGCAGCAGAAGTAACGGTAGTACTTGCAGCAGTAATAATGATGGTAGTAGTAGTAGTAGTAGTAGTAGTAGTAGTAGTAGTAGTAGTAGTAGTAGTAGTAGTAGTAGTAGTAGTAGTAGTAGTAACAGTAGCAGCAGCAGTAGTAGTAGCAGCAGCAGTAGTAGTGGTAACCATTACCTTTGAAGATCAATTAAATGCTCCAGCACCCTTTCATTTGAAGGTCATGTTCCTTGCGGTAGCAAGAATCTTGACGTCACCCTCCTGTGCGATGGCTAATTCAAATGTCACCTTACATTGTGATGGCTAGGACCTATATAAATATGATAGATGCGTACTTTGTAACAGGTAGACCTCTTACCAAATGCTTTACCTGTGGAGGTTACGTGAATTTGCGACGACTGTCTGTACTTTCACTTTCCAATGTCACGTTGCTTGATAAGACCTTTAATCTATAGCTAGAAGGCCACGTCACTCGGGAAGGGTTACAATTTTTTACCTTTGAAGGTCAACTTACTTTAATGGATTTTGGAAGGCCATGCTTGTTCGTCACGCCAGTACCTTTACTTTCCAAGGTCGCCCCTTGATTGAGAGGATCTTTGTTATTCGCCATGCTACTGTCGTGTGTTTTGTATCCCGTAGAAGTACCTCGAAGTGCAGGTGACCGACCAGCCAATATATTTTATTCCCGTTTCTCATTTTCAGTTGAAGCTTGTTACCTCTGCGTGGGAATAAGGGCGGCTCGAGTGCATTTATCATTTGCGAAGTGCTAAAGTGAGCGTAAGCCATCCCGTGAATAAAACCATCAGCTATTAGTACACAATACATTCCATATAGAATGTACTAAAGAAAATATCACTGGTCGACGAATGTACAAACCATATTCGCCGCTCACCAACGTTTCCTCACCATCATTTCGCACGTACGAGCGCTTAGCATGGATCTCTTCTGTAAACTATTATTTTGACATAAACCTGTGAGCATATTAACACAGAGTAGAAAAATGGAGGCATCTGAAAATGGTTAGCATCACTCGGGCATTTTTTTTGTTTTAGCATTACATAAACGCCTTTAACACACATACATCTTACTATTCCATAGTGCACCTGCGCAGTGCATTCAAAACCCCTATGGGTCACCTCAAAGGTACATAAGATCAACCATTTATATCATGGACATTCATGCGTCCTACAGAAAAGCCGTGCGGTTTGCCGGGCCAGTAATTGCATTGAAATATTTCGATGATTTCTCCTTCTCGTTTGGCTTTTTCCCAAACGTCACCCAAGGAGATCATCCATCCCAGTCGCTTGTCTGGATAATTATCAAGCATAACGATGCTTTCCGAATTGGCCATCTTCTTAAAATTCTCGTAGTCCGCCTTGCAAACGTCATGTGTGTGTCCACCATCGATGGAAATTAGGTCGCACGTCACTTCCGGGTGAGCCTCGCGAAACGCCGGAAGCGTTTGAGTTGAGTCACCCCACATAATGCTGAGCCTTCCCGGAAACCATTCCTGCAATAATTTTGCCATTGACTTAGAATAGGCATGCGTCCCGATGTCGAAGCTATAAACCCTGGCTTCACTGTTTGATTGAAGCCACGTGAACGTGCTGTGACCGGCGTTAAACCCTGTCTCGCACACCGTGCGGACTGATGGCGCTTTGGCTAGGAGATACATGACGATAAATTCTTCAGTATATTTTGCGCTGAACCCCTCTGTGACCTTGGGGGCCTTACGCAGGGCCGACAGGAAACGTTGATATGCCTTAGTAAAATCCACAGAGAACAGCGCCGTTTTGTTGTTACGGGCTCTGAGCCTCACGAAAAGATCTTCGCATGACTGCAATCCGTTCGGGACGAACTCGAATATGTTTGTCCAGTTGTTATGTTTTTCGTGTTCTTTCAGCGGGCTCGTGGCACTTTCACTCCCAACCAAGAGCTTATTCGAAATGGGAGATCCGAAGTATTTATGTAGAGCAAAATTTACAACCAAGGTGCAGACGACAAAAATCAGCAAATTCAGTCTCCAGCGCTCCATTTTTTTAGGTTGTTGAATACCGTTGGTGTCAATAGGATTTTTGCCCTTTTCTAGTGTGTGAAAATCGTCTCACGGTTGGCTTCTATCTTGCACTCTAGAACAGAAATAATTCATTGAACACAGGCGTCATCATTATAAATACTTAACACAATTAGAAAAGCGCAACATCAATATATGGGTAAAAGATCTCAGAGAAAATGGCTTATTGATACATTGAGAGAAGACGTAGCATTCTGTATGGGAATATTAAATAAGATAAGGTATGTGAATTACAACTGGAACCAACATTTGACTCTTACAATAGATAATAAGCTAAAGTGACTTATAAGCCAGGAAGAGCTGGTCGACAATGAGGTTTCTATTGTATTATGAAATTGAAATGTAAGGCAAGTCACTATAATAAACAAGAGGCCGCATGGCCTTGACGCTCTGCTTGACACCCAACTTGGCCATTTGCCAAAGTTCCAGAAGTTGCACATATACTGCATTTCTACCTCAGGGGTCGAAATTGAGCTTATTTTCACTCTATGAGCAGCATTTTCCGAGAAACGTGCCGATTTTCAAAACTGTCATATTTGGGCATGAAACTTGGCAAGTGGCCAAGTGCCAGAAGTTGCACATATATCCTCTTTCTACCCCAGGGGTCGAAATTGATCTTATTTTTGCTCTACGGGCAGCAGTGTCTGAGATACGGGTCAATTTTCTAACTTGCCATATTTGGGTATGAAAGTTGGCAAGTGGCTAAAGTTCCAGAAGTTACACATATACACTCTTTCTACCCCCAGGGGTCGAAATCGGGCTTATTTTTGCTCTACAGGCAGCGGTTTTCGAGATACAGGCAGATTTTCGAAATTGCCATATTTGGGCATGAAGCTGGCAAGGG
>JAAUYG010004041.1_pt1 | contig 24157 bp, 29 predicted proteins | sample 7278091 | NCBI WGS metagenome assembly JAAUYG01 (sample SAMN14350201, study PRJNA611818) | marine sediment metagenome | isolation source: surface marine sediment (0.6m) | place: French Polynesia: Moorea | collected 2018-08 | reverse complement strand
CCTGGTGCTGATTATTACGAACAACAATATCGAGAACGAATGGTGAACAATCTCAAGAAAAAGGCGATTTCTTTGGGTTTTGAACTAGTGGCTCAATCCCAGTAACCAATGGTGTTTCTGGAGAGTTAGCAATTGGTGGAAAATATGTGGGTGGGAGACGTCGGTAGGGGGATCTTCTCTCGCGTTGAGAATTGCAGATTGCAACGTTTAAGCCATTAAGAAGTTTATAAAGATTTATTACACAAGTTATTCTCACACAAGAATCAACATTTAAGAAGTCCGATACCTGACACCAAACCCTTTGCGGAATTCAAAAGTCAAAATATGTCCTGCGGACACCCTACGCTAAGAAAAGTCAAAAACTATTTATTTAATCTGTTTTTTTAATTAATTGGTAAATGAATAATCTGGTCTTGATGTTCGTTATCGAAAGAATACTCCGCAAGTAAAATTAATTCTTCAAGATTCTGACCTACACTTAAATTAGGGCTGAGAATGAAAATACCAGGAATATGATGACCCTCAGCGATATGGTCATTTAAATGCACAGGCATAGATTTACGATTGTTTGTTACCAGGACAAAATTATATTCTTTGCACCAACAAAGAATTTCTGGGTCTAAAGTTCCTTTCGCTGGTGTGTCAGGTTCTCCTACAGCCCAAACTACTAAATCGGGTTTCAGTCGTCGCAGTTGATTAGTATACACTGGATCAACATTTTCATCCATCAAGTATTTAAGCACCATTCCCCTGTTTCATCGCTGCTTTTTCCTGTTTAATTTTCCGCAAACGAATAATACCTGGAGGTGGGTTTAATGCTTGTGCTTTGCGTTGTTGATGTCCCCACTCCAACCAGTCTGCAATATACTTATCCACAGCTTCTTTGTTGTGCAAGTAATAAAGAATTGTTGCGTATACTTGTTCTAAACCTAGAGATGTGTAGGTTTGAGCAATTTCTTCTGGAGTTCGAGAACGGTAAATATATTCATAAAGGATAGTTTCAATACCTATGCGCGAACCTTTGAGCCGAATGTCATCGGGTGCGAGAAAGTTAAAATAGTCTTCTAGTTGCATATCTTAAACCTCTTTATTTTGATCTTAAATTGTATGTGAGCTTGAAAATACTAATTATTTAAAATAAAATGCCCAAACACACAAAATTAAAAAAAGTATCTTTAAACTTACCCTTTGGAATCGGTAGAATAGAATTGGAACCCAATGATACAGAAAGAAAAACCGCTTGGTCATTACTTGTAGAACTTGTTACCCGTGTCACCCTCCAACCCCTAGAAACAGAACAAGGACTACTGCGCGAAGCATTAACATCTCTGCATAGCTTGTTCGCCACGACACGGGAAATTCTCAAACAAGCAGGTCCTGACGTTGGCGCATCTCGTCAATCCGTCGGCGTAATTGCGATTACTGTATTGAATCATTTACGTCTGTTTCTGGCTAAGTGGCATCCTTTATTACTGTCTTGGGAAGAACAACGTCCCTCTGATGTTAGTCCCCAAGAACATGAAAAAAACTGGTCATACCATGACCAATTAAGAAACGAGTTAGAATTACTTAGGAGCAATTTAGAGGAATATGCCATAGGTTTATCGGTGATTGCGGGTGTAGATTATTGCTATGATTTCTCTAATAGTTAAATTTTCTGGCGTTGCTAATATCTAATAATCCCTGTCATTTATCCTGCTTAATAAGTTCTTGTAATTAAGATAATTTACAAGGTTCGATTCACCTTCCTCGAATTAGCGATCGCGTATATATCTGCCTTACAGCGTGTAACTTACTGGAATTCAACGGTTCCCAATGGGTTCAAGAAGAATCTGAACGAGAAAAAGCGATCGCCAATCTTAAAAAAGAGCAAATGCTAAAATTTAAACAATGATATTTGATTGGGATGAAAACAAGGCGAAAAAAAACTTGTCAAAACATCAAGTATCTTTCGATGAAGCTAAGACTGTATTTAAAGATCCTCTCTATATTGATTTTTACGATCGAGATCATTCTGAAGATGAAGAAAGATATCTGATTGTTGGAGAATCAAGTCAAGAAAACTTGCTGATAGTTTCTGACACAGAAACAGAAAATTCAATTCGTATTATTAGTGTGAGAAAAGTAACAAAAGCAGAAAGAAAAGCATATGAACAAGGATAATCTATCAATGGAAGACGATTTACGCCCAGAATATGACTTAAAAAATTTGCGAGTCAGACGATTAGGAAGTAAACGTACAAGCTTTGCTGGTCAAACTGTTCGCTTAGATCCCGATGTTGCAGAAGTTTTTCCAGATGCTGATGCTGTTAATGAAGCACGAGAAGATAAAGAAGATTTGATGCAAGATTTTATCTCAATAATTACTTCTTTTTGTGCCAGAATTTATGGCTTAAGAAGGCAGAAAAGAAGAACAGAGTGCATCATTAAATGTTTAGAGGGCGAGCAAAAATGAAGCTGGTAGAAAAACATTTAATTAAAACATCTAAATACGAATGGCAAGAATTAGATAGTTTGTGTTTTTTGTCCAAAAACCTCTATAACTGTGCGGTTTATCAATGTAGACAAGCTTTTTTTGATAATAAATTTGATAATAAATTAGTACCTAATTTTAATCAACTTTATCACTTACTAAAAACCAGTGATGACTACAAAGCACTGCCAGCCAAGGTGTCTCAGTTGATACTTAAGCAAGTAGCAAAAAGCTTTAAGTCTTACTTTGCTGCACTCAAAGCATATAAAAAAGATAGTTCTAAATTTCAGGGTAAACCCAAACTACCTCGTTATAAGCATAAAATCAAAGGTAGAAATATCCTAACCTATAACTATCAAGCGGTTTCTAAAAAAGGATTGAAATTAGGGTTTGTTCGACCTAGTGGAACAAGTTTGTCTGTGCCAACTAAGCAGAAAACAATAGATGAAGTCAGAATTATACCCAAAGGAGGTAGTTATGTAATTGAGGTAGTTTATGAGGTAGAAGAAGTTAAATCAAATATTCAACAACCGTGCCGAATTGCTGGCATTGACATTGGTATTGATAATTTAGCTTGTGTGGCATCTAATGTGTCATTATTTCAACCATTTATTGTATGTGGCAAAGCACTAAAGAGTGCTAATCGCTACTACAACAAGACCTTAGCTCGTCTTCAGTCGTTATTACCCAAAAACCAATACACATCAAATCGCATCCTAAGATTAACTCAAAAGCGCAATAGCAAAGTGGATTATTATCTCCACACAGCTAGTCGATACATAGTCAATCGGTTGCTTGAAAATAGATTACGATATTGGTAATTGGTAAAAATGATAATTGGAAGCAGAATGTCAATTTAGGTAAAAAAAACAATCAAAAATTCACAGCTATCCCGCACGCAACATTTATCAATCAGTTAATTTATAAATGTCAGCTATCTGGAATTAAAGTTATTACAGTAAACGAAGCATATACCAGTAAGTGTAGCTTCTTCGATTTAGAGCCAATTAAAAAACAAACAAATTATTTAGGTAAAAGAGTTAAAAGGGGATTGTTCAGAGCTAGTAATGGTCGAGTCTATAACTGCGACAGTAATGGTAGCCTGAATTGTATCCGAAACGCAGTTGGTGATTCTGTTTTTGACAGACAATCAATATCGAGGCTCGTAGTTAGTCCAGTACGAATTAAACCGTATAAAGCCAGTTTATGTCACATTTGACTATAAACTTGGTAACTATTGCCGTCGAAGATAAAAGACTGATTGACACGACTTGGCAAAATTCAGCGACTACGACGAAATCATTAGGCTTTTAGCAATTATGAATGAGCCTCAAATGGACATTCCTCGTTATTCAAGATCCAAAATTGCCAAGTCGTGTGATTGAGCCGTTTTTTGTTATGTTCACAGCTAACTTTTCGCAAAATAATTCCTTGTTCCTTTGGCATCTAAAGCTGTTCCCAGGCGGTTAAGAGCATGAACATAAGCTGCGGTACGAGCATTTATATGTAAATCCTTGGCAATAGTCCAAGTATTTTCCGCTTCGGCTTGCATTTTTTCTTTAAGGCGTTGATTTACTTCTTCTAAAGTCCAATACCAACCACTACGGTTTTGTACCCATTCAAAATAACTAACGGTAACGCCTCCAGCATTAACTAAAATATCAGGAAAGACATAGATACCTTTTTGCCCTAAAATTTTGTCTGCATCGGAATTAATCGGCCCATTGGCTACTTCAAAGATATACTTAGCTTTAATATCTGAGGCATTTTCAGCAGTAATTTGATTTTCTAACGCCGCAGGGATTAAAACATCTACATCTAAAGCTAGCAACTCTTGATTAGAAATAACCTGATGTTCCACAATGCTGCATACACTGTCTTGACAGTATACCGCTTTCATCTCGCGACTCTGATTTTTATGCTCCTTAACGCTAGCAATATCTAGACCCTGGGGTGCATAGATTCCACCTTTAGAATCGCTCACCGCAACTACTTGATATCCTGCCTCTGCAAGTAAACTGGCTACAGTTGAACCTGCATTACCAAAACCCTGAACAGCAACAGTAGTTTTTTGGGGACTAAGCTTAAATTTGGGCAGCATAGTTTGAATTACGGTAAATGCCCCCATTGCTGTTGCTGTATCTCTGCCTTTACTTCCTCCTAAAGCCAATGGTTTTCCTGTGACTACTCCCCGACATAACTGACGTTCAATGGTGCTGTATTGATCCATCATCCAACCCATAATAGTTGCGTTAGTATAGACATCAGGGGCAAGAATATCAGTATCTACGCCAATGGCATCGGCGATCGCATCTATATAGCCGCGACTCAATCTTTCTAATTCCGCCTTGGATAATTCTTTAGGATTGACCGTAATACCTCCCTTGGCACCACCGAAGGGTAAATCTAATAAAGCACATTTAAAAGTCATCCAAAAAGCCAGAGACTGTACCTCATCTAGACTGACATTGGGATGATAGCGAACACCACCTTTCCCTGCACCTCTAGTATCGTCATAACGGACACGATAACCAGAGAATACTTTCAATCTGCCATCATCCATCCGCACAGGAATAGATACACTCAGACTTGTCTTAGGATACTGCAAACGGGCGATCGCATCTTCGGAAATGGTTACGTGCTTCAATGCCTGTTCTAATCTTTTACTAGCATCAGATAGTAAAGAAGCTGTTGAGTCTTCTGTATTTGGCATCGCCATCCCCCAAGTTTGTCGATCGAGTATTCTTCTAACTTATGTTTTAACGGTAACTGGTTTCTCAAATGCTGCTTATTTTTTAACCTTTGTTCACAACCCTTGATTCCTCTATTTTTAAACTTTGAAAATCCCCAGAGCGATCGCTATAAATAATAAAGGGCCTCGCCCTAGCTAAAAGCTTTTTGATAAATAGTAAACTACTACTTTGGATTAGTGAATCAGAATATCCTTTTCAAGTTGTATATTGGCATGATCTGGAGCATTTTAGTCAGGAAACTTTGTTACAGCAGAATAATTATAATCCTGATACAAAAGTGACAATTAAAGAATTGCAATCTTTCTTTTCCTCTGCAACCAAAGAACAAGACTGGCATAACAAAGAAGAACACGCAGAGGTACAACGCTATCAGCTTTTAGTCAGCAATTCTCATTTTGAAAAGAGAATTGCTGGTTGGGTGTTCCCCCTTGGCAATTATAAGCAAGGGCATACTGGGGTTTCTCTATTAGATAGTTATTCTGATTGTTGGTGTTGGCTTGACTGGGATTACCGTATTTTAAATGAATATTACGCGAAACTTCGGCAGAACAACTTACTAGTAAGACAATTAAAATTACAGCGATTATGCGGCAAAAACTAAAGATTATTAATTTGGTGTCAATTTTCATGAATCATGATAAATAACCTGCCTTAAGAAAAAGACTGGCAACAAAAAGAGCTAATGTTATAACATCAATTTTTATAACATTAATAACTCACCTATCGTTTCTAAGCGTTTATAGTTCGTTAACTGTACAAAAGTGTCTGACAAGTTTTCGGCAATGGTAGGGCTAATCCAACCCATTTGCTTTAATAGATGAATCGCCACAGCATATTTAGCTCGTTTTGCTCCATCTTTGACTTTAATTGCCAGTCCCATACCTTCTCCAATGCGACCAACACATTGAATACCTTCTGCACCAGATTTACTCACTAATTCTCCTTCACTTAAAAGCATAAGCTCTGTATCAAAAGCTCCATCTCCAGCAATCATACGAGGATAATAGGTCATTGCACGGGCAATACGCTCTAAATCTAAACTGTTACCTGCTGCTAAGAGGGCATAAAGATGAGCCATCTGTTGTAATTGCATCGAGTAGGTAGGCATCCCACAATCATCCTGCGCCCCAATTAATTCCTCTCCAGGCATTTCTAGTAGTTCAGATATTTGGCTTAAAATTAGCTTTTGCACTGGGTTAGAGCGATGCAAATAAGTATTAAGAGGCCAATGACGATTTTGACAGACTGCTAATACTCCAGCGTGTTTCCCCGAACAATTGTGTTCTAGACGATTCTTTTTTCCTGGAGGAATAGGGCATTGTAGGGCAGTAGGATCGACATCTGCTCGCCAAAGCACATTAAAAGCTTGTCTTGCTTGCTCAATTTTTCCCTGGTGGGAACTACAAATAATCGCTAAATCGCGATCGCTTAAGTCATATCTTTGTATTGTTCCTGTAGTAGTAACGGCTAATGCCTGAAACGGTTTTAAAGCCGAGCGAATAAAAGCTGATGTTTGGGAATTCCCCGCCACCAACAAAACACGCCCTCGACTATCACAAACTGCCGCTTCTACTTGATGGGCTGATTCCACAATTCCTTCTCGGAGGAGATGGACTTCTAAAGGTGGTGCTTGAACTCGTTTTCCCCTGGTCATTCGATATTGAATTTAAAACAAATAGTAATGATGAGTTTAACCGAAAATCAGCCAAATTAAACTACTTAAACCAATAATTCCCGCTAGCAGACCAAAAGTCTTGCCTAACCTGATTAATATCGGCTCTATTTCATAGCTGACAATTAGGCGATCGCGATTTAACATAGCGGTGGGTTTGAGCCAGGTTTGTCCATCGTACCAGCCAGACTCTTCATAGAATATGCGATCGCTTTTAAGGCGATCCTTGATATATCGCCAACCTAGATAAATTCTCGATAAAAATAGCCCAGTGAATAAGCAAACTCCAATCAAGCAAGACAAAATAAATTTGAGTGTTTCTTGTGCAGGAGCAAAAATAGACATAGCTAATGGTGCAGCCAATACTAAACTCCAAAAACTAACCCAAGCTATTTTTCTGCTATATTTGCTGATTGCTAGAGTTCCCCAGTCAAATAACCACGATTCTTTTAATTGCTGGTATTCATGAATAGGTTGTTGCTCTTTAGGAACTGGACAAAAATTAACGGTAGATTCATTCATAGCAACAAACTTTTAACGGTGCTGAGAAAATTCAATACGCTCTGCGTGACCCCAAAACGCTTCTAGATTATAGTATTCTCTCTCTTCAGGAAGAAAGGTATGGACAATGACCTCTTCATAGTCTTGAACTAACCAATGACCTTCTTTTTTACCTGAAACCCTTACAGGACTGAGATTATATTTTTCTTCAATCTGCTCTTCAACTGATTCAGCAATTGCTCTTAGCTGAGTTGGCGAGAATCCAGTGATCAGCACAAAATAATCGGCTAAATAAGAGACATCGGTAACTTTTAACAGAACAATATCTTCAGCTTTTTTGTCATCAGCAGCAATAGCTATTTGCCAAGCTAATTCTTTACTACTGACGGCTGATTGAACATGAGGTTGTTTTTGGGTAGCGATTGTTTGTTCTGATGATAATTTGCTCATTAAAAATGTAATTTGAGGTTTTTTTATTTTTTTTTGTGCGATTTATCGACTCTTTATTAATAAATATGATTTACTTGTTTTGTTTAGCCTTAGTCCAAGCCCAATTTCTAGTTAAGATAGTGCGGGGATGAATAATTTTTTGCTTACTTACTAAATATTTTAAAGAATAATCACTGGTTTGTTGTACACATTTGTAAAGATTTTCCTGAGCTACGGTGCGCATCGCCACTAATTCGGCATTATCACCCCGATTTGGTTCGAGAGCATCAGCAATAAACACCACGCAGCTTAATTTACTCATCTGCGGCGAACCCAAAGTATGATTACCAATGGCTGCTAAAATTTCTGGATCTTTGACCCCAAATTCTTGTTGAGCAACCACTGCTCCTACCTCTGCATGGAGCAAATGGGGATGATTATAACATACTTCATCCACTGGTATATTGGCTTCGGTGGCTATTTTTAGTAGCTTACGTGGCGAAAAAAACTTTGCCAAGTCATGCATTATACCCGCCTGTGCTGCTTGCTGTTCATTTAGCTGGTGACAGCCAGCCAAATCAATACAAGTTTGTTCTACCCCTAAAATATGTTGTAAACGATGGCTAGAAACGTTTTTCTCCAGCCAGGATAAAATGCGATCGCGCATAGAAGCTATTTAAATAACTCGGTAAAAATAAAATTAACTGGTTGAGATTGTTATTGGTCAGTTTTCAATAATAATGTTTGAATTCAATTCAATACTTCCTAATTTCTAATATAGTTAAATTTATTCTGCCTTACCTGCTTATTAATATCAATGATAATTTGGCAAAAGTTTACTCAGATTAGCTGCTATTGTAAGTTGTTGTGCTATTAAATTACATATTGTTGCAGCACTTTTTTAATTACTAACTTCAATTGTAATTATCTAAAATAAGTGAATTAATTTTAGATAATTAGAGAAAAGTCATCTATCTAAAGAAATATTTTAGTTGGTATTAAACAATAAAAAAACAAAAAATAAAGACTAAGTATTAATGATTTAAGCTCAAAAATCAATAAAAAATAGAGATTTTATTACACATCACAATAAATAATAACGGTAATCAATGTTTGTTGAAGATTTAATAAATTCAATCAAAACATCCAGATAAAGCTAGAAAATAAAAATTAAGTAACTTATGCAAACAAACTAAACAATGATTAGTTTACGTAAATTTTTAGTAACATTATTTCTAACTAGCTGCTTGCTTTTGACTTCTTGCGCGCAGCAAGCTCCTTCTCGTTTTGATGGAGCGCAACAAGAAAGTACCAGTAAAGGTGCAACCGCAGTATCAGATAACTCTCAATCTGGAGGGAGTTTTAACCGTTATTTCCCAGATGCTGCTGACGGATATGAACGAATCTATAGTCAAGAAAAACAAGGTTTTGCTCAAGCTAAGTTGAAAAAAGATGGTCAAGAAATTGCCATCTTATCCATTTCTGATGTTTTAAATAATCCCAGTACAGTTGATAAGTTCAAAGACAGTGCCGACAATATTAGCGGTTATCCTGCAATTAGTCAGGGAAGTACAGGAACAGCGGTACTAGTTAACGATCGCTATCAAGTAAAAATTCGCTCTAAAGATTCTAATTTTAGCCAAAGCGATCGCGAAAAATGGTTAGGCAAGTTCGATCTTAGAGGGTTATCTAAACTGAAATAAAATCCCAATCTCTCAATAAATTTCACCATCTAAATTAATTAGAAACCCATCAAGTAATCAATTTCAGGAGCAAGCAGTGAGTAAATCTATTTTTGAATTGGTAGATAATCTGCCGACTAACAACGTCACCACAATGATGCTGAAATCTTTAGACTCTATCGTTCCTGGCGAATGGGAAAATACGGTTGGCTTTGTCAATACAATTCGCAAGGTAACAGGAGAAACTGATGAAGAATTGATCCAGCAAATTGGCGATCGCGCCGTGTGGCTCTACAATGATAAATCCCAAGGATATCGCCGAGCAATGTGGCTTTATCAAACTGTAGATCGTACAGATAGAGCCTTAGGTTCAGCAGCATTAGCAAATAAAGTCGGTAATAAAATTCCCTTGATCGGTGGTTTGTTGACGAAAGTTACTCCCAATCCCGATAAAGCACAGTCTCTCGATCTATGTATTAAATTAGTAGTAGAATTAGTGGCTTTCTGCCAGATTAACGGTATTCCTGGGGACAGTATCGGTGATTTTGTTGGTGCATTAGGAGACTATAGCGGCGAATCTCTCATGCGAATGGCAGCTTTAATATGTGTAGATGGCTTAATACCTTTAGGTCCTGATTTCTTGCTTAAAGCCCAGTCAACCCTTGAGGGAATTGGACCCAAAGAGTTAGAATCCAATTCTACTTTTAGTGGTGTTCAAGAAGAAATTCCTGGTGGCAACACTAGAGGAAAGCTAGATTTTATTGGCGAAAGCTTTGACTCAGTAAAAGGCTGGATGGCTGATTTTACCGCTAGCAAAAACCTGACACCCCAAAAAGTCATGAGCAATCTACAGGGATTTTTAGAATTTTCTGATAGTAAGTTGGACTATGTCGCTGCCTTTATTGATATGTCCACTAACTATTATGAACATACTGGCACACAAACACTGGCTAGAAGATTGATTGAACGGGCGTTCGATGAGATTTAAGCAATCTAACGATACTTTTTGCGCATTACCAGACAGTTACGATGATTAGGGAGATTGAGGTATTGCAGTTCATCGGTTAATTTTTTGATAAATTGTAATCCTCTTCCTCCTTCTTTTTCCACAGAATGAGCATCCTGTTCGCTTTTGAGCAACTTGTCTTGAAAGTCAAATGGCTGTCCGCGATCCCAAATACGCATTTCTAAAAAGTTGGGTAGCAATTCCACTTCTAGGTCAATAGGTGTATTTTTAGGCAAATTTTGATGAGCATGGCGTACGGCATTAGTAAAAGCTTCGACTAATGCCACTTCACATTGCCAACCCATTTTCTGCGGCACTAAAGGAAAAACCAAAGCTTCAAACCACTGTAGCACCTCTTTTAGAGCCTCTAATTCAGTTTTAACCTGTAAGTGATATTGTTTTATTTCCTCGCTTGTTCTCATTAGATACCGATTGTTATAATATGCAAAAAATGAATAATTTTTAGCTGATTATTTGTGGTTGATTATCTTTTTGTATGCTCAAAAACTATAATTTGTAGGACTTAACTCAAGAAGAATTATAGCTGCCAATCATGTTAACTTATGTCTTATAAATTGATAAGAACTACAGTATATATTTTTACATTTCACTGAAAAAATAATAGCTTTCTGAAAAATACTAAGTAGTTATACTCTATTTAATCTTTAATAGTTTTGACAAGCTATAGGATGTATAGAGAAATATGATTCTGGCTAATTTGATGGTCAAATTAGCCTCTTAGATGTAGCAAATGGAGATATTACTCTCAGATCGGATAAAATTGCTCTAGTCTGCCATGAGGCAATAATTAATTAAATATTTTAGATGTTTGGTTTTATTAATTTAAATAAACCTGTTGGGTTTACTTCTCATGATTGCGTTGCCAAACTGCGAAAGTTATTAAATACGAAGAAAATTGGACACGGAGGAACTCTCGATCCTGCCGCAACAGGGGTATTACCTGTGGCAGTGGGTAAAGCAACTAGATTGTTACAGTTTTTGCCTGAACCTAAAGCCTATCGTGCTCGTATTCGCTTAGGAGTAACAACAACTACTGACGATCTAGAAGGCGAAGTAATTAACAGTGTTGCTGTAGTAGATTTTGAATCAGAGGAAATTATTGCTAGTTTAAACAATTTTGTGGGTAAAATTGAACAGATACCACCGATTTATAGTGCTATCAAAAAAGAGGGTAAAAAACTATATGAACTAGCCAGAAAAGGAGAAGATATTGTAGTAGAACCTAGAACAATTACTATTACAAAAATTGAGTTGCTAAATATTTATCGAGCAGATTTTTATGAGCTAGAGGTGGAAATTCACTGTAGCCCTGGTACATATATTAGAGCGATCGCTCGTGATTTGGGAAAAATGTTAGGAGTAGGGGGGACTTTAGCTGATTTGATTCGTACTGAAAGTTGCGGGATGCAGCTAAATAACAGTATTACTTTTGAACAAATAGAAAACCAGTTACAACAACAGACTTTTTCTTTAATCCAACCCAGTCTATTATTAAGTCATTTAAAGACTGTAACTTTAAAAGAGGCAGAATCTATTCGTTGGTGTCAAGGTCAATTAATAGATTTAGTTGAGGCAACAACTAGTATGCCACCATCAGCTTTAGAGGAAAATAGTTATCTAGTTACTTATCAAGAAGACCAAACTTTTCTTGGTGTCAGTATTTTAATTAAGCGTAACGACATATTTAAACTTAAACCGAAGATAGTTTTAGCCTAATGTTATTGATTTAAGAGAGCCATTGCGGGTGCAACCCAAAAAATGGTAATTGTTCGGCATCAGGCACAGCCGAATTAGATGAATTATCAGCAGGAGGAATCAAGAACCAGAGACTACTTTCAGCAGCTGTAGCATGAGCATTATTTAGAGATCGCGCAAAGAGAATTCCTAGTCCATCTGGTGCAACACTAACTTTACTATCTTGATATTTGGGCAAAGCTACTAGGGTTTTAGTTTGTAATGTCTTGAGATTAATTTTTGCCAGATAGGGTTTTTCAATGTATATTTCTCCTTTTTCTAATTCTGTTAGCCAGCAATATAAATGTGTTGCAGTAGGATCGAACTGACAATCTTGAATTGAACCTTCTGTATTTAATAGTTCTTTTTGTATCCCTTGATTGTTGACATAGACAAGCGATCGCGTGTAGCGTAATTTAGCATTGTCCGTATTATAGTCAATCATGGCTGCTCCTGTACCATCAGCAGTAAAGTCAAGAACTTGACCGAATTTAGGTAGGAAGTCTAGAGGTTTGGCTTTGGTTTCTAATGGCAACAGAGCAATACCTTCTCCTTGAGCAACTGCTACAGTTTGGCTATCTGGTGTAAGCAAAAAATCTCCAATTTGAGCATCAGTTATTAGTTGTGGTGACTTGTTTTCAATTATTTTCCACAAACCATAATTAGAAGGGTTGTTCCGGTTTAGTCTCTGGACAACAATGGTTTGACCATCTTGAGAAAGATCGAACTTATTATTTTGGTATTTCTGGTTATCTAAAATTAATTTTATTTGGGGATTAGTATTTTCTGCTTTTTGAGTATTTAATCCAGTAGTTACGGTGTATATTTGCAGCTTGCGAATTCCTTCTATACCTTGATCTGTGTCAGCGGCCGAAAATAGTAGACGACCGCCTTGGGGATAGGGTTTAAAATCAAATACAGTTAAATTTTCTGGAGTGAGAATTGACTTTTGCTGTTGTGTCCAGTTAAACAGAATTAATCTACCTTTTTCTACCCCTTGGGTACCAATATAGGCAAAAGCGCGATCGCGGCTACTAAATTTAGCTTTAAAAGGTTGAAGCGGATCTCCCTGTTGCTCTGGGTTAGCGAATTTATCTCTGGCTTCTGTTAAAGATATTTGATAAGTTTCTCCATAGGGTGCAGGAGTTTCCAGAGTATATGCCAATCTTAGTCCAGACCAGCTAATTTTACCAGGGAGTGGGGGAAAGATTGCTAAATTTTGTTCGACGCTGGCACGATCCATGGGACGATTGAATGTCAACACAAAAGCCCGATCTTCCCTACCTATAGTTTGATCTTGCCAGCTAAAATCACTGACTTTTGCCCCTGCATGAAAGATACAGTTAGTACCACAAGCACTACCACCCCAAACTAACAATCCCATAATTAAAGCCAGAAACATAATTAAAGCGATCGCCAGTCTATCTATTGGTTGTAGTAGTCTTTTAGTATTCATGTTTTTACTTATAACTATAAGGATCGGATGGAGTAGGAATTGATTCAATCGATTTGGCAGCTAAAACTAAAGAACGTTTCTCAGTAATAGTTTTCGAGTCTGCTCGATTTTTACTAGGCAAAGTTTCTGTGATCATTTCACCCTGAATTTTCAACCAAGTGTCAGCAGGATAAGTATGACGACTGGTTTCTAGTTTGACAGGAATACCAATGGGATAGGCATCTACCGCACAGCAGGTAATTACAAAACGAGATAGCATCAGATAATTATCAGGAAGTTCTGCCAAATGCAGCACAAAACCACTAACATTAGCTGGTTGTCCAGCGTAAGCATCTGGTTCAGGATAAGCGTTAACTGTCCGTATCCACTCAATTAGCGATCGCTCTTCTGGTTTGGTTGCAGTACGAAAGGCTTGGGGTTGGGAACTAGTTAAAGTAATATCGCCTCCTCCTCTTTTAATAGCGGTTTGGCTGGTTAAAATTTTAGGCGGAATGAGTAATCCTGCGATCGCGACTATCAATAGTAAACTACTACTAAACCCAGGGGGGAATAGACTAATGTGTTCGCTGTTGTTTTTGTAGCTACCAGCCAAGATTAATTTGACTTTAATAATCCCTAAGGCTATTAATAATATCCCGCTACCTAATACCAATCCATAATAGTTAGGGTGAATTAACAATTTATATTGTCCTGTTACAGCATATTTCAGTAACAAAATTCCCCAAGCCAGGAATGCTGAGCCATCTATCCAGAACAAGAGGATATTATTTTGATTATTGTGAGAATTTGACCGCAGGGGTTTATCTGGACTCATTATATTGCAATAATTAAAAGGGTTTTTTAAAAAAAGTAACTATAGAGCAGAGTAAAAATAAAAGTTAATTGGGCAATTAAAGTAAAAATATAAATAATTATCTTGGGTTGAAAAATTGATGCCATCAAACCGATACTTTTGATATCTATAGTTGGTCCAAATACCAGAAAAGCTAACAAAGAACCACCAGTAAAAGTAGAAGCAAAAGATAAAGCAAAAAAAGAATCGACAGTCGAACAAATAGAGACAATTACTGCTAAGAGCATCATCGCCAAAATTGAAGTTACCGTATCTTGACCGAGATTCAAAACAAATTCACGAGGCACAAAAACTTGGATAATTGCAGCGATCGCACTGCCAAAAACTAACATTCCTCCTAGTTCGCTAAATTCTTGAAATAAATTATTCAAAAAAGGCTGCCATTTAAATTTAAGAGATGATGTTTGATTTTTAGCAACCGCCAATGATAAAGAACTGTCCATAGGTAAAGATTGACCCTGCTCCAGTAAAAAACTACCAGATTGCAACAATGGCGATCTTGATTGAGTCTTTTCTGGTTGATAATAATTAAGAGATTTTAATCGTTTAGCGAACGAATTTTGCAAGAGAAAGCGAACATCTTTTTGAATACTAAAAACACAGCCAACTGTAGTGGCAATTGCCAAAGAAAATAATACTCTAAAGATTACAATGCTAGGGCGATCGCCAAAAGCAACCCAGGTAGACCAAATTACGATTGGATTAATCGTCGGTGCTGCCAAGAGAAATGATATGGCAACAGCAGGAGAAACGCCCGTTAACAATAATCTCCTAGCTACAGGAACATTACCACATTCACACACAGGAAATAAAAAGCCCACACAGCTACCAGCGATCGCACCTAAAAACGGATTTTTGGGCAATTTAGCAATTAACTGTTTTTCATTAATAAAAAATAACAAGAAGCTTGAAAGTAATACCCCCAGCAAGAGAAAAGGCATCGCCTCCACTAATAAACTCAAAAACAAAGTAAAAGCGTCATGCAGTTGATTCATTAGGCGATCTCTACTTTATTTATCGTTCTTCATCATCTTGGGGACATTTTACTTTATTTTTATTTAGGTAGAGCTACTTAGTATCGTAGTACGTCAATCGGTTAGGACAGAAAAATAAATAGCTTGTCATGGTATAAGTAGCAAGTAGGGGTCAACGGCCGTTGACCCGTACAAGTAGCAATCATCCTAACAAAAGTACGTATTGTTATACATTTGGTCAGTAAATTAGTAGATAGTTGGAATTTATTAAGAAATAAAACAAGTTTGACCAGTTGTCTATTGAATTTCCTGGTAACTTTAGCCATTTATTAAAGAGCAAAAGGTGAAACTGCTATATATTGGTTTTCACTATTTACTCTTAACTAAGTCTAATGATGGTTTTGCACCGATTCTGCTTAATTTTCTTATCTTTAATGGTCACAATCGCTTTATGGTCTAATTCTCCCGTTTGGGCTGTATCCGATAAAAATACTTCAGATATTTTTAACTTGGCATTAGATCGTGTTCGTCAACAAAACTATCAACAGGCTTTGGCGGATTTTACTCAAGTCATCGATCGCCAAGATAATTTAGTCGGCGCTGCTTATAGTAATCGCTGTTTAGTTAATCTACAACTGCAAAATTATCTTGCTGCTGAAGCTGATTGTAAGACTGCTCTGGAATATATTCAGGATAATAGAGAAATCTATCTTAATTTGGGATTAGCTTACTATCGTCAGGCAAAATACCCTCAAGCGATCGCTCAATACCAAGAAATTATCAAACGCGATTACGCTGCGCATACCCTTACGGCTCGCCATGATTATCGAGCCTATTACAATCGAGGTTTAGCTTATTTTGCTCTTGAGAATTATCAACAAGCAATCTCAGATTACAATTTCGCTTTAACGTCTTCTCACTCCCTGAATGCCAAATCAAAAACTTTAATTTATAACGATCTGGCTTTAGCTTATATGATGTTGGAAGATTATCAGCAAGCGATCGCTAACTTTGATCGAGCTATTGCATTAGAAGATCATAACTATACTGCTTACTTTAATCGAGGTTGCGCTTATCATCGACAAGAAAAATATCTAGCAGCCATTAAAGATTTTACTCAGGTAGTACAACTCAAACCCAACTTTACTCAAGCATATGTTAATCGTGCAATTTTACATCACCAAATAGGACAGGCTGACGCTGCGTTTACCGATCTAGAAATTGCCCTGAAACAATATCAAACTCAAGGCGATCGTCTTGCCTACGATCAAATTGTTAATCTTAAACAGCAGCTTTTTTACTCTCAACCAAGTCAACTAGTTTAACTTTCAGGAAATCATCTAAAAAAATATTGTTTTAAAATTAGCCACAAGTCACAGATTACGCCAGAGATTTAGTTAATTCTTTGTATTTAACTTTCCTATCTCTGGTGAGAATGTGGCAGCATAAGTAACAGCTAATAGCCTTAACTGATATAAATATCAGCAATATCAAATAGATGAAAGAAACAATTGCTAAATTACCCAAGTGGCTGACTATAGGATTAGTTTTGCCTTTACTGGTGCTAAATGGCTGGCTGCTGTTGCTAGTGTTTGAATACTTCCACTCTCTGATCACAATATTTGCTACCGCGACTTTACTATCATTTATTTTGGATTATCCTGTCCGTTTTATCGAAAAGCGCGGCATTAAAAGAGCGATCGCCATTTTGATTGTTTTATTAACAGGCATCTTACTATTAAGCATAATCGGAGTTACAGTCATACCAATTCTGGTGGATCAGCTAAATGGACTGTTAGATCGCCTACCTAGTTGGGTAGCATCTGGTAGTGAACAGGCGCAAGTTTTCGAGACTTGGGCAGATCAGCATAATTTTCCTGTTAGTATCAGTAGTGTAGTTGCCAATTCTTTAGGGCGTATCTCTTCTCAGTTACAGCAATTTGGCGGACAAATTTTAGGTAGTCTGCTTTCGGTAGTCGGCAGTATAGTAGATTTATTGTTAACTATAGTTTTAACTTTTTACTTACTACTACATGGTAGTGAACTTTGGCGCGATTTATTTCAAATCTTTCCTGATGGTACTAGAAGCAAAATCCGCGAATCATTAAAACAAACTTTTAACAATTATTTTGTGGGACAACTAACGGTTGCTTCGGTTATGGGGAGCGCCATGATCGTTGCCTTTTTTATTGTACAAGTCCCTTTTGGTTTCTTGTTTGGTTTAGTAATCGGAACTATGGCACTATTTCCTTTTGGTGCAGGATTAAGCATCAGTGTGGTTAGTTTCTTGATAGCTTTAAAAAGTATCTGGTTGGGATTAAAAGTTTTGGCGATCGCTTTTGTCATTGAGCAAATAGTTGAAAGTGTAATTGCTCCTCGTCTTTTGGGTGAATTCACTGGTTTAAATCCTGCACTAATTTTAATTTCTTTATTGATAGGAGCGCAGTTAGGAGGATTTCTAGGTTTGATTTTGGCTGTACCTGCGACTAGTTTTATTAAAAGTTTATTTGTGATTTTTAAGCCTGAACCAGAACATACTAAATTACCAATTAATGTCTAAATTTTATTCAATCTTAAAAAGCTAAAATTATGATCGCTATTTATCCAGGTAGCTTTGATCCTATCACCCTAGGTCATATAGATGTCATTGAAAGAGGAGCAAAACTCTTCGATAAAGTTATTGTTGCCATTCTTTCTAATTCTAGTAAAAGCCCGCTTTTTACGGTTGATAAAAGAACCGAGCAAATTACAGAATGTACCAAACATATTGCTAATGTAGAAGTTGGTAGTTTTACAGGATTAACTGTTGAGTACGCTAAACTGCACAATGCAGGAGTGTTACTAAGAGGCTTGAGAGTTTTATCAGATTTTGAAAAAGAATTACAAATGGCACATACTAATAAAACCCTAAACTACGAAATTGAAACTGTATTTTTGGCCACTACTACAGAATATAGTTTTTTAAGTAGTAGTATTGTTAAAGAAATAGCTCAATTTGGTGGATCAATTGACCATTTAGTTTCTGAAAATGTTGCCCAAGATATGTATCATAAGTATCAAAATAAATAGTAATTCTTGAAAAAATGTATCCTATTTAACTATAGATTTAACTGTAAATTGAGACATTTAAAATTTGTTGGCAATTATTAGTTATTTAGGTTAGAAATAGACTCAAAGAATCAGATTTAATAATGTTGCAAGCAAATTATACTCAGGAAGATAAAATTCAATTTGATGAGCCAGAGGTACACGAAGATTTAACCAATAACTCTCCACCGAGTTTTAATCTTCAAATCGAATTAGATAATTTAGAAGAGCTAATTTTAAATGGGACTCATATTCCTCTTACCGAATTAACTATTATTGATGAAGATTTACTGTTAAACAACCTCAAGCAAATCAAAGAAAATTTACCAGTAGAATTGGCTACTGCCATTACAATAGTAAATCGTCGACAAGAAATTATTGCCGAAGCTGAAAGTTATGCTTGTCTGTTGCTTAAATCTGCTGAAGAAAAAGCAACTCAAATTGTGCAAGAATCTACTATTGTGCGTCAAGCAGAGTTAGATGGGGCCAAAATTCGACTTAAAACCGAACAAGAATGTGAGCAATTAAAACAAACAACCCAAAATGAAATACAGCAATGGCGACAGGATGCAATTAGCGAATGTCAAGCTATTCAGATAGATGCTGATGATTATGCCGACAATGTTTTAAGTGATATCGAACAACAACTGCAACAGATATTAACTATTGTGCAAAATGGTCGTCAGCAATTATAAGGATGCAAGAATGACGCGATCGCCGAGACATAAATTTAGTTTGTGCGTTCCATAAGGCTAAGCAGAGCGATTACGCTCTTGGAATTAACTTTAGCTGTTAACTGTATTATTTATGTTTGATTTTACATCAAAAGATAATGTGCGATCGATTTCTTTAAAAGATAATTTACGATTAATTTCTTTATTATTAATTTCTTTATTATTATTACTCTCTAGAAGAGCTAAAGTTTTGTTTTCCAAAACACTCATTAGTTTGTTACCGAAATATAGCAAAATATAAGGATAAACTATCATTTGTTTGACAGCATTCCCAATTTTTTTGTGTTTAATACTTTCTACAGCACGATAGTATTCCAGCTTTTTTTTGAATATTGTTAGATTTTGATACAAAGCCTCAAGTAACTCTAAATTGGTTTGATGATTTTTTTCTTTTCTGATAAAACTTTGAGTTATTTCACAAGATTCAGATAAATATTCTATAGGTGTTCTAGTAGAAAGAGACACAGTACGAGTTCGATAATAGTAATAAGCTTGAGGAACTAAGCAAAAGCGAGCTTGATGTCTCAAACATTCTAAGTAGAGAATAAAATCTTCTCCCACCTTAATTGCTTCGTTATATTGAATATTATTTTTTAGTAAGAATTCTCGTCTGATTAAAGGTTTGGTATAGCCAAAACTCCAGGTTTGTCGATTATCGATCACAGATGGTCTATCTGATATAACAAATCTGGCAGCGTCGATTAATTCAACTGAGAGTATATCTTGTTCGCTTTCATGAAATAAATTACTCCAGGGATAGTTATCGCCATCCCGAACAAAAAACTGGTTGTCTGCAACCATATCTGCACTATATTGCTCTGCTACTTGTATAAGTTTTTCTAGCCGCTGTGGTGCATACCAGTCATCAGAATCCAGTAGAGCAATCCAATTTCCTTTCGCTTGTCTAATTCCGCGGTTACGTCCATAGCTTACCCCACGATTTTGACTATTTTTAAGTATTTGAAGTCGTTTATCCCTAAAACTGCGGGCAATTTGAACCGTAGAATCAGTAGAAGCATCATCGACTAAAATTATTTCAAAGTTACGATAAGTCTGATTAAAGACAGATTCTAAAGCCTGAGCAATATAATCTTCACTATTGTAAGTAGGAATTATGATAGATACTTTCGGATTCATAGGTTTAATGAGCTTAAATTTGGATACTTTCTCTTAAAATAGGTTTTAAGTCTTGAAAATAAGCACTTTACTGTTGATAAATGCTATTAAGATTAACTTTAGGCAAATTGCCGTTAGTAGTATTGCACTTTGACACTTTGACTACAAAAATTTTACAATGGCTTATGTTCTTACTATATAAAGATTGTGTGTCTTTTTTGTTATGTAGCTTGACTGCTGCTCACGCAGCCAAGTTGCAATTCATGAGGGACTGTATGCTGAATTTACTTCAGCATTTTAAACGCTCTGTCCAAGGTCCTAAAGACAATCAGAATGTATTGTTAATGAACCTGATTGTATTCACTGAGACATTTAAACTTTTTTTAATTTTCGACAATAATTTCGCCGACCATTCCTGCTGCGGCATGACCTTTAATTGAACAATGCAGTTCGTATTTTCCAGGTTTCATTGGTGTGAGCACCCATTCCGCAGTTGCCCCTGGCTGTAATTCTAGCTCGTGAATTGCACCTTTGACTTCTACTTTTCCCACTTGTACTTTTTTTGTCCAACTGACATCGGCAAAATCTTTGGCAGTAAAGTAATGCTTAACTGGACTAGGATTATCTAAGAGAATTTTATATTGTTTTCCTGTTTTAAACTCTAGCTCACTAGGAAAGAATTTTAACTCGCCAGCATTATTGCCTAGACTGACTTGAGTTTGAATCTCGTCAGAGTTGGCTAAAGCATCTGGCATTGCTAATAGAGCAAAAAAAAGCAAAATTAAGCTAAACAGCAACAAAGATCGCCCAATAGTTCGATTTAAAACAGAATAAATTGATATTATCATAGTTGGTTATCAAAAAGATGTTTAAAACTTAATCTTAATGTTGCTTGATTGCCATAACAAATAATTTTTATTACTTTGAAGTTACATTATCTTGAATTTATATTGACCTCTTTAATTCACATTAGACTTATAAAATAAGGGCATATCTCGGATACGCCCTGGCAAATGTATTTTTTGGAGACTAAAACTAATATTGTTGTTGTGACTGCAATTTATAGTCCTTTAGTTTTTTGTGACCAAACCCTAGTAGGTAGACCCCAGATATAAATAAAGCCTTCGGCTGCTTTGTGGTCAAATTCATCCTCTGCGCCGTAGGTAGCCAAATCAGGAGCATAGATCGAATTATCGGACTGACGACCAACAATAGTAGCGTTGCCTTTAAATAATTTAACTCTAACTTCTCCCGTAACTCTCTCCTGAGTCTTTTGGATAAACCCGTCTAAGGCTTCTTTAAGGGGACTATACCATAAGCCACGATAAATCAATTCGCCATAGGTTTGTTCGATACCGCGCTTGTATTGGGTGATATCTCCTGTCAAGGTTAAACTTTCTAGGTCACGGTGAGCATGGATTAAAACTAGTAAAGCTGGCGCTTCGTAAATTTCCCGCGATTTAATACCCACAACGCGGTTTTCGAGCATATCGATGCGTCCGATGCCGTGTTTACCTACAGTTTCGTTTAATTGCGAGATTAGGGCAACTGGAGCAAGTTTTTCACCATTGATACTGATGGGAAGACCTTGTTCAAAGCCGATAGTAATATATTCTGGTTGCTCGGGAGTATCGGCGATCGCTTTAGTCATGACGAAAATCTCTTCAGGAGGCTCTGTCATCGGATCTTCTAGGGGGCCAGCTTCAATACTGCGACCAAGTAAATTGCGATCGATACTAAAAGGAGAAGATTTCTTCACTGGGAATTCTAACCCAAACTTCTCGCCGTAGGAAATTGCTTCTTCTCGACTCATACCCCATTCTCTAGCAGGAGCTAATACTTTGAGGTTGGGGTTTAATGCCATGATGCCCACATCAAAGCGCACTTGGTCGTTGCCTTTTCCCGTACAACCATGGGCCACCGCATCTGCACCATATTTCTCGGCAGCTTCTACTAGCAATTTGGCAATTAGAGGACGTGCCAAAGCCGTAGATAGGGGATAGCGATTTTCGTATAAGGTATTGGCTTGGATCGCTGGAAAAGCATAATCGCGTACAAAACTTTCGGTGGCATCTTCCACCAAAGATTCAACCGCACCACATTTTAAAGCCTTTTCTTGGATTGGTCCTAATTCATCCCCTTGTCCCAAGTCAGCAGCAAGAGTAATTACTTCTTTGACTCCCCATTCCTCTTTAAGATAAGGAATACATACAGTAGTATCTACCCCACCAGAATAAGCTAAGACAACTTTGTCTGCGCGTCCCATAATTTATTTATCCCTAAGTACAATTAATCGGCTATTGTAACCAAAAGCTAACTCTTTAAAGCGTTTTTAAATCACAATTTGTTTATCGCAACAAAAAGCAATCCTAAGCAGGCACAGGAATTTGATTTAAAATCTCTTGTACCACTCCTGCAGCAGTTTGACCTGAAAACCTTGCCTGGGGTTGCATCACTAGACGATGAGCAATTACCGATACTGCTAATTCTTGAATATGTTCGGGGGTGACAAATTCATAACCATCAAACAAAGCTAAAGCTTGAGCCACCTTCATTAGTGCTAAAGAACCTCTAGGACTTCCTCCTAGTTGTACCCCTTCGGCAGAACGAGTAGCGTTAACCAAATCAACCAAATAGCGTTTCATTACATCACTCACCCTAATTTGTTCTACCTGTTGTTTAAGCATGACTGCTTCTTGGAGAGAAATACAGGGTTTGATGTTCTTCAGAGGATGACTGCCTATTTGAGCGGATAAAATTTGTACTTCATCTTCAGGAGCAACATAACCCAAACTAAACTGGAGAGTAAAACGATCCATTTGCGCTTCGGGTAAAGGATAAGTACCATGTGAACCTACAGGATTTTGGGTAGCAATTACAAAAAATAAATCTTCTAACTTTCTAATTTGACCATCTACACTGACTTGTGACTCCGCCATCGCTTCTAATAATGCTGACTGGGTGCGGGGGGAAGCGCGATTAATTTCATCTACTAGAACAATGTTGGCAAAGATTGGCCCTTGATGAAAGTGGAAAGAGCGATCGCTTTGGTCAAAAATGGAAATGCCAATAATATCTGAAGGTAATAAATCTGGGGTAAACTGAATTCGCTTAAACTTGGCATCAATCGAACAAGCCAGGGCTTTTGCTAAAGTAGTTTTTCCCGTACCAGGATAGTCTTCTAACAAAATATGACCACCACTAGCAAAGGCAGCCAGCAAGTTTCTAATGGCGGTTGACTGTCCTTTCATTACCTGTTGAATATTGTTGTAAATTTTGTGATAGATCTCTTTACCAGCCGCGCTATCAATGATTGAGTTTCTCTGTTCCACAATGGCTACCCTAGATTGAGACGGTTAGTTATATTCCCTATCTAGATTGCCCATATAGCAGCTAAAAACTACAGTCCCAAAATTATTTTTGAGATTAGTGCATAAAAAAATAGACCAATCGTAATTAGTAAATGTAAGCAAAACACACACACTTACAAACACTTACAAACACTTACACGCACTTAAATTTACACAAACGAGGTCTAGAAATATGAAAAAATCCACTTTATCCATTCTCACTGCGGCGATCGCCCTATCTCCGTTAACTGCTTTCGCTCAAGACGCACAAACTAGCATTCAAACTAATACTAATTCCGCTGCGGCTGTGGGAGAT
>JAAUYG010024640.1_pt1 | contig 24178 bp, 13 predicted proteins | sample 7278091 | NCBI WGS metagenome assembly JAAUYG01 (sample SAMN14350201, study PRJNA611818) | marine sediment metagenome | isolation source: surface marine sediment (0.6m) | place: French Polynesia: Moorea | collected 2018-08 | reverse complement strand
ATTCGATCGTGGAGGACGCGGAAGATTTTACGGTGACGCTGGGTGTGGTGAGCGGACTTTCGGGCGTGAGCGTGGACGCGGCCAATGACGATGCGACCACGACGATCGGCACGGATGCGGGCGACGTGACCACGGTGGGCATCGTGTCGGCGGACACGGCGGTGGCCGAGGGCGGTACGGCCAGCTACGTGGTGGAACCTGCGGGCCCGGTGGATGATGATGCGGTATTGACGGTGACCTATACCCTTTCGGACATCGACACGGAGTCGGGTGACTATACGGACACGACCGGCGGTACGGTGACGCTGGACAATACGAACGGCTTTCAGGCGACGATCGATGTCGCGGCGGCCAATGACGGTATCGTTGAGGAGGCTGAGGATTTCCGCTTGGCCGGGTTGAGCGTGAGCGGACTTTCCGGTGTGAGCGTGGGTGGCACGACGGAGGCCATCACGACGATCAGCGCGGATGCAGCCGATGTGGCCATGGTGGGGATTGTATCTGCGGACACGACGGTGGCCGAGGGCGGCACGGCCAGCTACACGGTGGAAGCGACGGGTTCTTTTGATTCGGACGCCGTTTTAACGGTGACCTACTCGATCGGGGATGTAGACACCGAATCCGGTGACTATACCGACACGACCGGCGGCACCGTGACTTTGAACACCACGAATAGCTTCCAGGCGACGATTGACACCGCGGCGACCGATGATGGCATCGTGGAGGCCGATGAAGCCTTTACAGTGACCCTGGACAGTGTCAGCGGGCTTTCCTCCGGATTGAGCGTGGATGCCGCCAACGACGAGGCGACCACGACGATCACCGACAACGACAGCGCGCAACTGACCATATCCAGTGCAACGGCATCGGAATCGGACGGTGCAGCCAGCTTCGCGGTGACCCTGGATAATGCCGTGGAAGGCGGTTTTACGGTGGATGTCGGCGTGGACGTCGACGGCACGTTCACCGCGGAATCCGGGGATGTTTCTGTTGCGACCGGCAGCGCCCAACTGACGTTTACGGGGACTGCCGGCGAAAATCAGACTGCCGCGGTGACGATCGCAGACGACAGCACCGTGGAAACCAGCGAGACCTACGAACTTGTGCTTTCCAACGTTTCGGTGGCGAGCACGCACGATGTGACCATCGGCGGTGCGGGGGCCGGTACAATCACGGACAACGACGAAACGATCGCGACCATCAGCGGCGACGCCAGCGTGGCCGAGGGCGCCTCGGCCGGCTACACGATCGCCCTGTCCCAGCCCGTGGAGGTGGACGGTGAAGTCCTGACGGTGGCCTACGAAGCCCAGGACGGTGCAGCCGATGTCGCCTCGGACTTGCTTGAAACGGAGAGTGCCCTTTCGGACAGCATCGATTTCGCCGCCGGGGACACCTCCGGCGCGATCAGCTACAAGACCAATCCCGATGCTTATGTCGAGGGCGCCGAAGATTTCAAGGTGGTGCTTTCCGGGGCCGCTATCGACAATCCCACCAGCGATCCTCTCCTGACGGACATCAACAGCCGTATCAATCTTTCCGGTACGGCGGCCGAGGTTCAAACCACAACGACCATCAACGATGTCGGCACGGCCACAATCAACTTGTCATCCGGCACAGCCACCGTAAGGGAGAGCATGGTTGACGCTGACATGCTGCTGACCTTCAATATCGTGCTCGACCGCCATGTCATGAGCGCCGGCGAGGTCACGGTCGATTACGCCACCGAACCGTATGGCAGCAATCCGGCCACGGCGGGCAGTGATTACGAGACCACTTCCGGCACGGCTACATTCACGAACGCCGACCCCACCAAACCGGTGCCCGACATGGCCGATCCTTTTCCTTCGGCCGAGATTACGGTGCAGGTGAAAAACGACCAGGTCATCGAAACCGATGAACAGTTCCGGATCTACCTGACGAACGCCAGCGGCAATGGCGTTTTGGGTACGGTGGCTGAAATAATCGTGACCATTACCGACAACGATAACCTGGTCACCTTTACGTCCACCGATGACGGCAGTATCTCTCCTTCGAGCGACCTCGTGGTGGACGAAGACGACAGCGTAACGATTGATCTCGGTTGGACCTACGGCTTCCAGGCGCTCGAGATCAACGGGGCCGACCAGACCGGTGGTGTCGTCATCAGCAGCGGTGATGCCGGCACCCCCGGGCCGACAGCGGGAACGGGTGCATCGGGGACCGGTACATACGATTTGACGGTTACCGAAGATACCACGGTGGAGGCGGTCTACCGCCATTCGATCAGCTACAGCATCGGCGAGCACGGTTCGGTGGAGGTGCCCGGGATCACCCCGGCCGTCGACGGGTTGGCCAGCGGCAGCATCGTCGTCGACCACGGCGCCACCCCGACCTTCGATGCCATCGCGGGTGAGTCGAATCCCACAGCCGGGATCCAGTACTGTGTCAAGGAAGTGCTGGCGGGCGGCGTATCACAAGGATCTCCGCCGACCTACACCTTCCCGGCCATTGAGGAATCGACCAGCTTCGGCGTGATCTTCCGCGACAACCAGCTCGTCGTGACCATCGAGCCGGCGGTGCTGGCCACGGCCGCCACGATCAGTGACCGCGGCCAGTGGCGGCTTGAAGACCAGGACGGCAACGCCGTGACGAGCGACTGGATGGACAGCGGGGATTCCATCGGCATACCCTGTAACGTGACCGCGTACAAAATCATATTCAAGGATGTGTCCGGCTGGACGACACCCTCCTCCAAAACGGTCACGGTTGATGCCAGCAGCACCAGCAATCCTTCGGAAACCGGCGTCTATCTGGCGACCAGTTTCATCATTACCATCGGCCAGTCGCACGAGGACACTTCTCAGGATATGTCCGGGTTTTCGTATGCCCTCGAACCTCCGGGTGAAGACGCCGGCGGGGGGCAGTATATTTTCCAGACCGGCGACCTCGTGGAGATCGTGGCCAACCCCATCAGCGGTCATGAAGTCGACAGCTGGATGGGGGTCGACAGCGCGGCCGGCAACACCGCCTCGCTGACGATCGACGGTGAAAAAACCATCACCATCCTCTACGGCGTGCCTGCGCCGGACGTGGACAAGGATGGTTTCGACGCGGATGTCGACTGCGACGACGAAGACCCCATGCGTTATCCCGGGGCGCCGGAGTCCTGTTCGGCGACCGAGGATATGAACTGCGACGATGCGATCATTGATTGCGACGCCGGTGACGAGGACCTGGACGGGGACGGCTACACCCCCAATCAGGGGGACTGCCACGACACCGATGCCGCACTGCCGACGGGCTACCTGCCCGAAGATATTTATCCCGGGGCTTACGACATCCCCGGAGACGGCATTGACCAGGACTGTTACGGGGGTGACCGCGATCGCCAGGCTACGGAACTGACCTGTGTGCCCATTGCCGAAGTACCCCTGGAAACCCAGGTGGCCGCGGCGCCGCCGCTGATCATGTTCCTGCTCGACGACTCGGGTTCCATGGATTTTGAAACCATGACCACCAGTTCGGAAGGCCGCTACCGGGTGCCTTCGGGCGAGACGCGGTCCTACATGCTGCCCCACGTGATCTACAGCCAGCCGCTCGGTGCGGAAATATCCGTGGATAACGTGTACAAACAAGGTTACCGTTACCTGACGGAAACCGAGCGGCGCTACTGGGGCTCCCAGTGGGTGGCGACGAACAAGATGTATTTCAATCCGAACTTCACTTACAAACCGTGGGCCCGCTGGGACAAGGTGATCCTCGGCGACGCTACGGCCGACCTGGAAAACCCGGACGACGCCAACCCCAACAACCCGCGGCAGAATCCGTACAAGTCGGCTACCATGCCGTTGAATACGGTCTACTATTCCATCTACGAGAGCGGGGCCCCGTCCGATCGCTATGTCCAGATCACCACGGGCGATACGCGCTGGGCCATGGCCGACGCCGTTCTACTGGTGCCCCGATCAGGCGGCGATCCGATATTCCTGGACAACGGTCTTGGCGACCTCCGCGGCGGTGAGCACGGGTGGTATGAGGAGTTGACTGACGACTGGGGCGACCGGAGCACCGACAACGCCTACGGCAACGGCGGCCGCTCGACGGACGAGGCCAACCAGCGGGCCGTCTGGCACCTGAACATCCCCGCGGATGGTGACTACAAGGTGTACGCCTGGATTCCCGACCGCAACAAGTTGGCCCGGGATGTCACCTACCGGATCAAGTACGGACCGGGGGCCACAGACCACCGCGACGTCGATCGCAACCCGGATGATTTCGACGCCTTCAAGGGCGATCGCGACAACTGGGAGAGCGGCGATTACAGCGAATGGATGGAACTCACCGATCCTAATGATTCGGACGACTACATCACCTTTGAGAGCAATGACAACGGCACGCGTATCAACATTCCGATCGCCCACTATGCGACCGTGGACGACACCAACGACAACGGCGTGCATGACAGCGGTGAGGACGTTTATATCGTGACGATATCGGGAGGGAGTCTCACATACTACCTCTTTACGGACACCAACGCCAATACCCGCGTAGACGACGGCGAACTGTCCGAGGTGGCGCTGTCATCCGTTCCCACCCGGGTGAAGACCGATGCAGACGGAGCCCCGCTGGTCTACAGCAAGGTGCGACAGAACTTCGCCAACTGGTTCTCCTTCTACCGCCGCCGGGAGCTGACTGCCAAGGCAGCCGTCGGGCGGGTGATTCACAACATCGAAGAAGTGAAGCTCGGCCTGGCCGTGCTCAACAAACGCAGCAGCAGCCACTTCAAAAAGGGCGTACTGCCGGTCAAGCTCGACGGCAGCCCGCCTGAAGACAAGACCGAGGAGCTCCTCCTCGATCTGTACCAGCTCGACTCCAACGGGGGCACCCCGCTGCGACGCGGGCTCCAGGATGTGGGTCAGTATTTTGATACCCGCAAGACATCGGCAACCGGTCAGGACGACAGTGGCGACGAATACCTGCCCTTCACGCCGCCCTGGGCCAGTGAGCCCGACGGCGGCGCCTGCCAGCGGGCGTTCGTGATCGCCATGACCGACGGTTATTACAACGGCAAGCATTCCTATGTGCAGGGCGATCTCTACAGCCTGAACGCGGACAGCGACGGGGTGGATCGCGACGGCAATATCTCGTCTTTCGACAAGGGAATCTTTGCCGGTGAAAACCCGACGTCTTCAGACGAAACGCGGGCGACCCTGGCGGATATCGCCATGTATTACTACGAAAACGACCTCAACGAAGGCGTGCAGAACTGGGTGCCCAAGCACGATTACGATACGGCCACCCATCAGCACCTGGTGACCTACGGCGTGGCTTTCGGCGTCACGGGCAACTATGCGCCCGACGACTATGCCAACTGTCTGCCCAAGTGCGACCCGGACGACGAGACCTGCGCCGATCCGATCTGCCCGCCGTCGGATCCTTCGGACACGGTGGCATCCACCACGCCCTGGCCGGCACCGACCAGCCAGCCGCGGAAAATCGACGATCTCTACCACGCCAGTGTCAACGGCCGCGGCAAGTTTTTCACGGCCGACGATCCCGAGAAATTGGTGGGATCTCTCGAGGCCGTGGCCCAGAGCATCAAGAATACCACCGCCACGGGTTCTTCGGTGTCGGTCAACACCCAACAGCTGCGCAACGACACCTCGCTGTATCAGGCAACGTATCTGCCGCGCAACTGGACCGGCGATGTCGTGGCCAAGCCGATCGATCCGGATACCGGACTGATCGTCCAGGATGCGCAACCCGACGGTTCCTTTACGGACCGCATGAACTGGTCGGCCGCCGACAAGATTGACGCCATGGCCTGGTCGAGCCGCAAGATTATCACCTATAATCCGGTGACCGGTGTCGGAGTTAGTTTTAACAACGCCAACCTTTCCAGCGACCAGAAGAGTCAGCTGGCGGCCACCGACGCCTCGCGGACCAGCCTGATCAACTTCCTCCGCGGCGATAAATCCCAGGAAGGCGCGCTGTTCAGGGTGCGCGACAGTCTGATGGGTGACGTGGTGCACGCCTCACCGATTCCCTACCGCTGGGAAATCGACACGGACGGGGTGGTTTTCGTGGGGGCCAATGACGGTATGCTCCACGTACTCCGAGAGGACACTGGGGACGAGCTCTTCAGCTACATCCCCAACCTCGTGTTCGCCAATCTGAAGCATTTGGCGGACGACCCCTATACCCATAAATATTTCGTGGACAATGACCCCTACATCACCAACCTCGGGACCTCGGGCACGACCCTGCTCATCGGTGGGCTCGGCCGGGGCGGACGCGGCTACTACTGCCTCGACATCAGTGCCTTTGCCGGCGGGAGCTTCGATATCGACACATTCGATGCCGAAACCAACGCGGCCAGTCTGGTCAAGTGGGAGTATCCGCAGACCAAGTCCAATCCTGAAAATGTGGCGACCGATCCCATCGATGTCGATATGGGCTTCAGTTTCAGTCAGGCCTATATCGTCAATTCGAACGCGGGGTGGGTGGCCGTATGGGGGAACGGCTACGACAGTGAGAGCGGGAAGGCGGTGCTCTATGTCCAACCGCTCAACAACGACGGCACACGCAAAGCGCCTTATGACGGCACCAACCCGCCGTTGAAGATCCACACCCAGGCCGGCAGCGCTGTGGATTGCAACGGTCTGTCCACGCCGGCGCTCGTGGATGTCAATTTGGATGGGCTTGTAGATTACGCCTATGCCGGCGACCTTCATGGCAATATGTGGAAGTTCGATCTGAGCAACGGCGACGTCAGCGCCTGGGATGTGGCCTTTTTCGACGGCACTACGCCCAAACCGCTGTTCCAGGCGCGTAATATGATTACCGCGGTGGGGGACACCGGTGATGCCGGTTTCCGTCAGCCCATCACGACCCGGCCGGATGTCATGCGCCATTGTCTGTCAGGCCGTGACGGCTACATCGTGATCTTCGGGACGGGTCGCTTCGTCAGCCTGAGCGACTACGCCGACGGTGCCGCCATCCAGAGCGTGTATGGTATATGGGATTGGGCCGATGAATGGAGTAATCTGTCGAACCCGCCCTTCACCAGCGACGCCGTTCGCAACCCTGTGGACAAATACATGGGTTACTACACCGTGAACCGTAATCTGAAGAATTTGATTGCCAACCCCTATATGCCGGGGACCGATCAGACACTCTATAAATTCGATCTGGAAGCATCGACCTTTGGCGACGAGGTTACGATTGACGGCGTCGTCTTCACCCACGGGAACCCGACCGACCCCGCGAACCGGATTTTTCTGGGCGCGGCCGGCCTGGTCACATGCATCAACGACCCGGCCAATGGTGTTAGCGGCGTTAGCGCCGAGAGTTCGTTCGACACGGTCGTGGTCCGCACCACGCCGCCGGGGGGGAACATTACCTACAGCACCACCGCCGGGGTCACCGTCGTTGAGGAGGATGTCCAGGCCACCCTGCTGAACCAGGCGGTCGTCTACCACAACGCGCAGTATATCATTATCAGCAACAACCCCATCGAGTGGTTCAGCGCCGACTACCGTGAAGACTCCGGTGTTCATGTCGGATGGAGTTTTGATCTGCCCGGAATCAGCGAGCGGCTGGTCAACGACGTCATCATCCGTGACGGCATTGTCTATGTCGTCCCGATCATACCGTCCGAATCGCCCTGTAAGGCCGGCGGCGATTCGATTATCTACGGACTCAACGCGTGCAACGGCGGTGGGGGCCAGACGGTATTCGACATCAACGGTGATCAGCGGGTGAATGACGGTGACCTCATCAATATCGGCACCGCGGACAACCCCATTTGGGCACCGCCGACCGGCCTGAAAAAATCCGGGATCTGGTATACACCGGCCGTCCTTTCGATTCCCGGAAGCGGAATGGACGTCCTGTATTTCAGTACTTCCGGCGGTACGGTCGAAACCGAGTTTACCACCGGTGAGAAGCTCGGATTTCATTATTGGCGGACCTGGTAAGCAATGAAGGAGATAATCATGCGCAAGGCAGCGTTAATATTAATAATGTTGACTCTCGTCGGAATATCCGCTAACCTAACGGTTGAACAAGCAAGAGGTCAGGAGAATGGTGAAGAGATCATCGATTTTATCCTGAGTGAATCGGAAATCGTTATCAGTGACAACACCTACCGCATCGATTCAGATGCGCTCTTCTATGCCTCGGACGGGAAGACCTTTATTGACTTCCGTGATTTCAAGGAAGGCGATGCGGTCGAGTTCGAATTGAACGACAATGGTGACATCATCAGACTAGGAAAGCACGCGGGAAGATGAAAGGACTCTCTATCAGCCTGGCTGTCGTACTTGCGTTAGTGCTGGCCGGGGCAGTCGCTCCGGCCCAGTCCGAAATGTATAAATATCGGGATGCGCAGGGGAATGTATGCTACACCGACAACCTGGCGCAAATCCCCTCAGATCAGCGTCCTGGAGCGCTTACCCTGGAAACCATCGGTGCGGAGGACACCGCTGAAAAAAAAGAGGATGACCAGGAACCGGAGGCGGCCGATCCCGATGATTCCTTGGTTTCGGATGAAGTGATCGTCGATGAGGAGACTATTGCGGCTCTGAATGACCGCAAAAAGGAACTGGACGAAGAGTTCTCGGGTCTGATGGCGGAAAAATATGCACTGCTTCAAGAGAAACAGAAATTGGATGGTCTGGCCGGTCGCGACGTCAAGGCCCGACAGGCGTACGAGGGCAAAGTCACCGACCTGAATAACCGTATCGCCGATTTCGCCTCCCGGCGTGATGCCTTTCAGAAAGAGTGTGACCGTGTCAAACAGGTGCTCGAATCAACTTCTCCGGCGGCAGACGAAGAAAAGCCGTATGAGAGTCTAGAGGCCTCGACCGAATAGCGGCCTATACCTCCTTGTGCCGTCTCCATGTCGTGAGTGCGGCGGAAGAAAAGGGGAGAGGCAATAAAGTCGCCCTGCCGTCAAATCGAGGGTGACCTTACCTTGATGGAAACCGGTTGAAAACGATCGCTTCGGCTTATGGATAGCCCGGAAATTCCGATCCTCGAGAGTCTTTACGATAGCCAGGGGCGCAACGACGCCCTCATTACGCTCATGGTGGAGTTCTGCCACCTCTTGGGCGCCTGCCTGCGACGCGATCGAGCGGGTGTGGATGAATCCCCTGACACGGCCGTTGCGTCAGACGGCAATGATGACGATACGATCGATGTGCCCCTGCAGATCGACCCTTACGTCCAACTCAATAAAACCCTAAGCAAGCTGGCCAAGCGGCCAGGACATGACGGCACGATTCTGATTCGGGCCAACCGCCTCTCATCCCGTGCCCACACTTCGGATCAAACGGATTACCGGGTTTTCTTCAGCGATATCAACATCACGCGACATACGGTGGCCGCCATGGTTCGCCGCGTCGGTGATCATATGACGTATCTGAACGCACTTGTCCTGAAAGCGTTTGAAACCCTTTCCGACCATAACATTCTGACGGTTTTTCTTAGAATCCCAGACGAAGCGTCATCGTCCTTTGAAGACCTGAAGACATCCTTGAGCATCATCGCGCGCTACCAGCAGGCCTTGGATAAAGCCGAAGCCCTGACCTTCCGCAATGGCGATCAGGATGTCGCTTTGGGCATCATGAAGGACGAACGGTCCCTGCCGGACTCAAATCTGACCTTGCTCGCCGGGCTCAATGCGATCAAAACCGAAGCCATGGGAAAACTCGTAAAAGAAGTCCACCACTGGATAAGGGCTTCGGACACCTCGGCCGGCGCGCACCGATATGCCAGTGTCTATGATGCCATCGCCGGAGTTAAAAATCTTCGGGGCAAGTTCCGCATTCCACCGATCGAAATGAACAACATCCGCTGGTTTCTGGTCGAAAAAGGCGGCGACAAATTGCCCAAGGCCAAAGCGCAGTTGGCTTGGCTCATCCGCGAGGAACTCGAAGAGGACATAACCGATCAGGTCCTCTATCTGGAGAGCCTGTATGCGGCCGATTATGGCCAGATCGAGGCGCGCGAGCTTGGATTGCGGCTGAAACGGCTTTCGGCAATCATCGATTCGGTTGGCGAACGCCCCAAAAAAACCATGATTGTCGAGGAAGTGGTTACCCACCTGCAATGGCACATGGATCGAATTTCCGATGCGATTCTCGAAAAGCTCGTCATCGACAAGGGGATCCTGGTCATTCGCGACGATGAGGGAGGGGCATTGGAAATCGGCCGGGTTCACGACTTGATCGTGCGCATCATCGAATTTTATACTGGCCGACTTGATACCCGCAGCAAAATGCGTCGTGTGGGGGCGGAGGATGTCGCGTTCAATCGTCGCGATCACGAAATCCTGGCGCGCGACTTCGACCTCTCACCCCTGGATGTCAAGGAAATCATCCAACTCCTGAAAAGGTGCTTTGATGCCAAAGGGCGTTTCAACAAAGCGGGCTTCGAAGCGTGTGTCGAATCCTTCACCCGCTATGAAGAAAAGGTCTTTGAAATTCTCTGGCACTTTCTTAAACAGCCGATGCCACGAGAGGACCGCATCGCTTTTCTGAATGCCCTACAACTGCTGTTTGTCAAGATGAAGAAACCGGAACTGGCGCTGCAGGTTTTACTGAGTGATTTTCTGGAAGAGCCGGGACATATCCATATCTACGACCGCAACGGCATTATGCTCGCGAATCTCCTCTTGCGGCGATACAATAAAGAGCTTGAAATTGACATTGAAATTACCCCGGAAGAAGTCTTCCTTGTTCGGGAGGGACTCAATCGGGAGACTGCGGCCGCCGCATTGATGATGATCGACCAGCATTGTGACGCCTTTTACGAAAAAATTCGAACCATTCACCGCGGCGTCATCAATTCCCTCGATTTTTCCGAAAACGCCGATGATGAACTGGAAACGAAGTATTTGCTGTCACTCGAAAGAGAGATCCATGTCTTCGTATCGCTGCTCGGCGGTGACATTGCGCGCTCCGTACTGCGAAGCGCTCTGAATGAGTACGGCAATCCAGATTCCGAGATCTACCAGATCAATTCGGAAAAGAGTATTTTCGAAGCGTTCTTGCTGCACCTCAAGATCATTCTGCGAGGGTTGGGGCGCGCCGGCGATGCCAGCGATGAATGGATCATCGAACACACGGCCAATCAGCGCGAGGAATTGATCGCCTTAAGCTCGGAGCACCGTCACGCCGTGCTCGTCGACCGTGTGTTGGACTGGGCCCACAAGGCCCGTGAGAATATTCAAAGCCGGCAGATGACCGAGGTCGCCTGAGTCGACATCTTCAAACGACCAATGCCTTGCCGAAGCGTCGGCCAAGCCATCCTGCCCCGGAGGCGTTTCCTCTTGGCCCCCGGCGGATACCCTCCAGGCGGCCTGACACGCCCCAGCCATCCGGTTACCGCTGTCCTACGGACATCTTCCGCCGGGCGCGAATCTTCACCGGACAGACCCTTAGCCATCGATTGGCGTATTCCTGGGTGCCAGGGACGCGCCGCCTGCCAGTGGCACCGCCAACCCCATTGGACCCGTCCGAATGGTTTTCCAGGAACTCTGGTCCGTCAAATCGGACAACCCCGTCTTGCCTCCGGCCGCGAGATCGGCACTGACACGCCCGGATCGTTTGCGTGGGGGCCGGTCGGCCGGATCCGGTCGAATTGCATTTCCGGCCGGATCGTTTTATAATCAGGATGTTTTGCTACCGTATTGAAACGTCAGTGCGCCAAGCGTATTGGCAATGAGGACTGTGCGCCATGCCACCCGTCGATATCAAAGACCCGTTTGCTCCCAAAGACGTCTGTCGCGTTTTGCTTAAACGTCGGCTGATAACCAAAGCGCAGGCCAAGTCCCTGTTGCAGAATCGGCTCAAAGTCGAGGAGGAACTGGTCAAAGAAAACCGCAAACGCATGGCATCGTTTGGTTTGAAAATCGCCAACCCCATTACCTTTATCGATGTGGTCGCAAAAATCGGACCCATGCGGGCGGATGGCAAACCCGGAGTTTTAGAAGAAGATCATATTTATCAGGCGCTGGCTTCCGAGTGGGATATCGTCTACAAGAAGATCGATCCGCTCAAACTCGATCTCAATCTGGTGACTACCAAGATTCCTCGTACGTTCGCCATGAAACACCTGGTTCTGCCGATTGAAACCAACGATGGCATGCTGGTCGTGGCCACCCCCAACCCGCATAACATGGAAGTCATTGATGACATCGCCCGCGTTACCAATATGCGGGTCACCACAGTGGTCAGTTCCAAATCGGATATCCTGAAACTCATCGATGAATTTTTTGGCTTTAAACGTTCGATCGCCGCTGCCGAGGACTTGTTCGCGTCTTCTTCCATTGACCTAGGCAACCTGGAACAATATGTTCGGCTAAAGTCGGCCGATGAGTTGCCCTCCAATGATCAGCACATCGTTAATGCGGTCAATCATCTGTTTATCTATGCCTTTGATCAGAGGGCTTCGGATATCCACATCGAGCCCAAGCGTGAGGCCGTGCTTGTGCGCATGCGCATCGACGGGGTATTACACACCGTCTACAAGCTACCCAAAAAGGTTCACAACGCCATTGTTACCCGCATCAAGGCGCTGTCGCGCCTGAACATGGCCGAGAAGCGCCGGCCGCAGGATGGCCGCATCAAGATGGACAAGGGCGGACAGGAGACCGAAATTCGGGTTTCTACGGTCCCGGTGGCTTTCGGTGAAAAAATGGTCATGCGGGTGATGGACCCGGACGTTCTGATTCAGGACCTGGACGGGCTAGGGTTCTCCGAGACGGATTTGGCGAAATTCGACCAGTTTATCCGAATGCCTCACGGGATCATCCTCGTTACCGGGCCTACAGGAAGCGGAAAATCGACAACGTTGTACTCATCCTTGCGGAAAATCTCAACGCCCGAGAATAACATCATGACGGTGGAGGATCCCATTGAAATGATCCATGAGGATTTCAACCAGATTGGGGTTCAGGCGGCGATTGATGTGACCTTTGGTTCGATTTTGAAGACGATTTTGCGCCAGGACCCCGATATCATCATGATTGGTGAAATGCGTGACCTGGAAACCGCTGAAAATGCCGTCCAGGCTTCACTGACGGGGCACCTGGTGCTATCGACCCTTCACACCAACGATGCCCCTTCGAGCATTACCCGTCTTCTGGATCTAGGGGTTCCGGCCTTTTTAATTCAGGCCACGCTGATCGGTATCGTGGCGCAGCGTCTGGTGCGTGTCATCTGCGAATACTGTCGCGAAAGTTTCGAGATGGATGCCGCGGAACTTTCGGCTTTGGGCATCGAAACCGGTTTGGAGGGAGGGGTCGGATTACACCGCGGTGTCGGGTGCAACCGTTGCCGCCAGACCGGATACCGTGGGCGGTCCGGTATTTATGAAGTCATGCCCTACACCGAGAGTCTGCAGAAAATGACCACGGCCCGCGCCAACTTTGAAAATTTGCGCAAACGGGCGAAAGAGGAAGGTATGGTGACCCTGCGCCAGAACGCCATCATGAAGATGCTGGACGGGGTTACCACCTACAAGGAAATACTGCGCGTGACCTCTGTCCGAAAGCTTCTGCACTAATCGATGCGGCTGAATCGGCCGATCTCGGCAGCGCCGGCGAGCGAGAAGGGGACCTTCGTGCGAAGCGATCCCGTCGTGCTTTTCGCCGCTTGATAGGGGGCCCGAGGCCATTGACTATCAGGACGGGCCGCCGGTAGTCGGCCTGCAGAAAGAACTCCGAACCAAAACGATACGCCGGGGATGTTTACCCCGGCGCTCTTGGTGTTTACTATAAAGTTTGACGCGCCTGTCAGAAAGGCGTCGATATGCGGGTCCAGGGCTCAATATTCTTGTCCGAGCGCGTCAGCAGGACTGTGGCGGTGTTGTCTTCGGTGTGCAGCACCAGAACGCGTCCGATATCCTGTTTGGGCATTTCGATGAACTTGTTGACGCCGCTGGTGGTCCAGACACGATTCTTGTCCTGCAGAAAAATGGTGTAGTACTGCCCGATCTCGACCCCGTCGGATTCCCCCTTGTCAATAAAGCCTGTCTGAAACTGCCCCGTCATACGGAAATGCTGCTCATTGAAGATAAACTTGCCGTTGAGCCCGGGAACGCTCTCCTTGATCTCAATGATCGGCGACCGTTCCAGGTAGGGGGTCAGAAAATCCCGGCGTTCAATAACGCGCCAGGACTGAACGACATCGGCGATGGCCGTATCGTCATTTACTTTGGTGATCTGGCAGATGCCGAGGATCAAGTGTTGGACTCCAATATAATCATTGGTTTCGTTATCGCGGACCGGCTGCAGCTTGCGGTAAATGGTGTATTTATCCCCCACATTGAACTCATGATCGACACCGGCGACATACAACTGATCGTATTGCCCGATAAGCCCCTTGCCATCGCCAACCGGATCGATGACCATGCCGGACGGTTCCAGTACATCCCGGCGAATAAAGCCCACCGTGTCGATATTGGCATAGCGGACCTGTTCACCCTTCGGCTTCATGGTCGCATCGACCCGCGGTATACGCTGGATATCCTTTCGGCGGTAGAGTTTGATGCGATCGCCCGGGTAGATCAGATGGGGATTGTTGATCTGCTGGTTTTCTTTCCAAAGATCCGGCCAGAGGTAAGCGGAATCAGAGAACTGCTGTGAAAGGTCCCAAAGGGTGTCCCCCGGCTGAACGATATAGTAGACGCCTGTTTCCGTCTCGACGATATGCTTCTGAATGCCCTCCTGGGCCCATGCGACCGACAAACAGAACACTGAGACGGTGAGCATAATGAACGCCGCCAGGGAAATTCGCAGTGGCGTGGTTGATTTCATAAAGCGCTCCGATGCTTGGGGTTAAGGTACGATAATGTCAAAATATGCAAAAAATTTAGGCTAATATCTTCTATATCCTTAGCGTTCAGCCTGGAAATTGTCAAGTAATCTGACGTGGTCCAAAAGAAAACCCCCTGCCTGCGGGCAGGGGGTTCGATATTGCATGCTTGGAGGCGAATGAACTACATCATACCGCCCATCCCGCCCATACCACCCATGCCACCACCCATACCTGCGGCGGCAGCCGCGGCGGCGGCGTCGTTTTTCTCTTCAGGCTTTTCGGCCACCATGGCTTCGGTGGTCAGCATCAGGCCGGCGACGCTGCCGGCATTCTGAAGCGCAAAACGCGTGACCTTAGTGGGATCGATGACGCCTGCCTCGATCAGGTCTTCATAATTGTCGGTGCCAGCGTTAAACCCATGAGCGCCTTTGGCCTGCTTGACCTTGTCGATGACGACCGAACCTTCCTTGCCGGCATTGTTGGCGATCTGCCGCAGTGGCTCTTCAATGGCCCGCATGACGACGTCGACACCAAGCTTCATCTCGGCCTTGACTTTGCCCCGGGCCTTGTCAAGGGCATCCAGGCAGCGCACGAGGGCCACGCCACCACCCGGAACAATGCCTTCCTCGACAGCGGCGCGCGTCGCGTTGAGCGCGTCTTCGACGCGGGCTTTCTTTTCTTTCATCTCCGTCTCGGTGGCCGCACCGACGTTGATCACGGCCACGCCGCCGATCAGTTTGGCCAGACGTTCCTGAAGTTTTTCGCGATCGTAATCCGATGTCGTCTCGTCGATCTGCGCGCGAATCTGTTTGACACGACCTTCCAGCGACGAACGGGATCCGGCTCCGTCCACGATGGTGGTGTTGTCTTTGTCGATGTTGATGCGTTTGGCCTTGCCCAGATCGGAAAGGGCCAGATTTTCCAGCTTGATGCCCAAGTCTTCGGATACCACCTGCCCGCCGGTTAGAATGGCGATATCTTCAAGCATTGCCTTGCGGCGATCACCGAATCCAGGAGCTTTGACCGCGGCAACCTGAAGCGTTCCGCGCAATTTGTTGACGACCAGCGTGGCCAGCGCCTCGCCGTCGACGTCTTCGGCAATGATCATGAGCGGCTTGCCCATCTTGGCCACCTGCTCGAGAATCGGCAGAAGATCCTTCATGTTGCTGATTTTCTTCTCGTTGATCAGAATGTAGGGGTCTTCCAGCGAAGCCACCATCTTTTCCGGATCCGTGACAAAGTAGGGCGAGAGATATCCGCGGTCGAACTGCATGCCTTCAACGACGTCCAGGGTCGTTTCCATACCCTTGGCTTCTTCCACCGTAATCACGCCTTCCTTGCCGACTTTGTTCATGGCTTCGGCGATGATGTTGCCGATGGTTTCATCGTTGTTGGCCGAAATCGTACCGACCTGTGCGATTTCACGCTGGTCTTTGGTTTGTTTGCTCATCTTGTGCAGTTCTTTTACAGCCGCATCCACAGCCACATCGATGCCGCGCTTGATGGCCATGGGGTTGTTTCCGGCGGCCACGAGCTTCTGGCCTTCCTCATAGATACAGCGTGCCAGAACGGTAGCCGTCGTGGTGCCGTCGCCGGCCATGTCACTAGTTTTGCTGGCCACTTCTTTGACCATCTGGGCGCCCATGTTCTCGAATTTGTCTTCCAGCTCGATTTCCTTGGCGACGGTCACGCCGTCTTTGGTGACCGTGGGCGACCCCCAGGATTTGTCGATGACCACATTACGGCCCTTGGGACCCAGGGTAACGACTACAGCATCGGCAAGCGTTTGGACACCCCGAAGCATCGCTTCGCGGGCTTTCATGTCGTATTTGATCAGTTTAGCCATTTTGATTCAACCTCCATTGACTTCGATTAGTTATTCAATGATGCCCAGAATATCATCTTCCCGCATGATCAGGTATTCCTCACCGCCCACCTTGACCTCGGTTCCACCATATTTGCTGAACAGAACGCGGTCATCTTTCTTGACCTCCAGAGCGACACGCTTGCCGTCATCACCCAGTCGGCCGTTTCCAACAGCAATCACTTTCCCCTCCGCTGGTTTTTCTTTGGCGGTATCGGGAATAATAATACCTCCCTTAGTTTTGGTTTCTTCTTCCATCCGTTGAACCAGGACTCGATCGTTTAACGGTCTGATCTTCATTTGCGCATTCTCTCCTTTTGGGACATATTTAGTTGCAAACAATTTAACCGGGAGGGGATCCCGCTAACCTTAACGGCAAACGATCCCTCCAAAAAATGTTGTTTCATGCAATCGTTGCGGTCGGCTACAGCATATGATGGTCATCGTGTCTGTTCGGTTTATCCATTAGTGGCCTTTTTCACAGCTCAGTGGTCTGTGCCAAATGACAAACGAGTCCTAAATCACCGATGGCGTTTGATGGACGATGCGCTGCTATTCAATTGGATCGTGCGTCTAATCTTTGGAAAGGCCGGATTTAGAATCCCCTGATGCGGATGGAGAATCAGAGGTTTTAGTTTTTTTGCCGCTATCCGTGGATTTTGAGGGCGACGTGGTCTTTTTTGCATAGTCGGTGACATACCACCCTGAACCCTTAAGTTGAAAAGTGGTATTGGAGATCATTTTACGAAGTTTGCCAGTACACTCACGGCAGCGGGTCAAAGGCTTATCCGAAAACTTTTGTAGCGCCTCTTCGACCGATCCACATTGCAAGCATTCGTATTCGTAAATGGGCATAAAAAAAACCTTCCTCAAAGGTCAGTCACTTCATAAATCTCGTGGGTTACGCCCACGTCGAACACCGAAATAATAGTCAGCCGATTTCTTTTGTCAAGGCCTTAGCACAACTAAATATGCGCGCCCAGCGAAGATTGCATCCTTGGGTGCGAAGGCCTTGCCCCGCCAGACAAGCCTGAGGCGAAGATGGCCGGATCAAATTTGAAAAGCGGTTGGGGAACGCAGGGGGGCGGGGGCGTTATACCCGGAAGCGGCTGAGCACTGTACGCCTTGAATATTGCCAGTCGCTCAAATGTGCAGAAGACCGATGGGTGGATCAACATTGCAGGTTGTCAAACCCGTCGCGCCAGCGAGCGTAATAATGCAGTACGGAAGCCAGCCCATCGATGCGCAGTGGACACAGAATCCGGTGGGTTTCGTCGTGGACCCGCTTTTCCTCGGCAAGCCGTTCTTCGTCCGAGGCCTCGAAGTTCTGCAGAAACAGGGAAAATCGTACGATGTGGATCAACTCGTGTGTGACAATGTAAAGGGTGAACGGAAACAGCTCCAGTTCGGGAGTATGCATAACGGTATCCAGGATGGTGTGGTCCTGAAGACAGACTTTGTAAAAATCGAAGCTGTCCGAATTAAGGGGGGTGCGAGACGAACGTCCCTCGTAGCGAATCACCTGAGCGAAGGGGCCGTCGATCAGTTCACTGCGGCTGAGCTCGGCGGCGGTCTTGACGTCGAACCGACGCCCGGACCATTGGCTGGTCGAAAGCTTATAATAATTGCTGACGAGCTCTTCGGCCATGGCGACGGCCTCGTTTACGATTGATAGCTGTTCGGCGTTGAATTGCACGGCTTGATTCCGGAGTGCCTGCGGGTGGATATCAACGGTTTCCTACCCCTGCCGATATCACATGGATGTACGGAAATCAATTAAAAATCAATGAGTTAATTCTATTTGTCCCACTTGGTGGCTGTCGCGGCGGGGGTTTGGTAAAAAAATGCTGGACAAACGATCGGTCTCGATGCTATCAAGCCAGTTTATTTACGCAGGTAACCAAGAGGGGGTGATCCGTTGGGCAGCGTCATAAAAAAACGTCGAAAAAAAATGCGCAAACACAAGCACCGAAAACTTCTGGCACGCACACGCCATCAGCGGCGAAAGGGTAAATAACCCCTCCCTCTGGCCCCCTTCCAGCTGCAAAAAAGCACCTGGGAAATGCGTCTCCCGGTGCTTTTTTGTCTTCGGATCCTTCAGGCCGGCCAACGGTTTAACGTTGACCGATGCTCGTGAAAAAGTCTTATTCCAACGTCTTGGGGTACGATTTGAGATATTTGAGCAGGTCGGAATCGGTCGAAAGGACCAGGGCGCTGTCGCCGCCGATCGACTCGCTGTAGACTTCAAGTGTTTTCAAAAAGGTGTAAAAGTCAGGATCCGCCCCGAAAGCCTCGGCATAGATACGGGTCGCCTCGGCGTCCGCCTTACCCTTGATGATTTGTGATCGCCGGTAGGCCTCCGAGTTGATTTCCTTGAGGTCGCGCTCTTTGTCGCCCCGAATCTTGCGTGCTTCTCCTTCACCTTCCGACCGGAATTTCTCGGCGATCTGTTTTCGTTCGGCAATCATTCGGTTGTAGACGGACTCCCGCACCTGATCGACGTAATTCACCCGTTTGATCTGGACGTCCACCATTTCAATGCCGAATTTGTCGAGTTTGGGCTGTGCCTCGGTGAGAATACTGTCAGTGATCGTTTCCCGTCCGGTGGTAATGTTGTAACTCTGTCGCTGCTGGCTGCTGTCTTCGTCCATGCCCTCCTCAAACGTATCAAGCTCGCGGTTGCTGCTGCGCACCGTTTCGATCAGGCGGTAGCTGGTAACGGCATTGCGCACCGCAGGATCGATGATATCGTTCAGGCGGCTGTTGGCGCCAAGGATATCACCAACGGTTTCGCGGAATTTGACGGGGTCCGTAATCTTCCAGCGGGCGAAGGAGTCCACCCAGATAAATGTTTTGTCAAGCGTCGGTATCTGGCCGGGGTCGCCATCCCATTGCTGGAGATTTTTGGGGTATTTGTTGACCGTATCGATGAACGGAATCCTGAAGTTCAAACCGGGAGTGGTAATCGGTTCCCGCACAATTTTACCGAAGCGGGTCAAGACCACCTGTTCGGTTTCGTCCACGACAAAGGCGGCGGTGTAGGCTGTCGCTGCCAAAGCCAGGACAATCACTACGAGAATCGCAAATTTATTGTTCATTGGGGGCACCTGCAATATTTTTCAAGTTGGTTTGGTTGAGATTGAGAAGCGGCAGCAGATTGCTTTGGTTGTCATCGACGATGTATTTGGGTCCCATGCGCGGAAGCAGGTCCTTGAGGGTTTCCAGATATAGCCGACGGGCGGTGACGTCTTTGGCTTTGACATATTCGGCATATACCGAATTGAAGCGGTCGGCATCACCCTTGGCTCGGTTTACCCGGTCGAGGGCATAACCCTCGGCGGCCTTGACCACGCGCTCGGCGTCCCCGCGCGCCGTGGGAATGGTTTTATTGTACTCCTCGCGGGCCTGATAGATCATACGCTCTTTTTCCTGGGTGGCCTGGTTGACTTCGTTGAAGGAGTCCTGGACCGGCCCTGGGACGTTGGTGCGCTTCATTTCGATGGTGCTGATGGTGATGCCGGCTTCCGAGTTATCGAGCTCGGTCTGCAGCACCACTTTGGCGGCATCGGCGATTTCGGCGCGTTTGGTCAGAATCTCGTTGATGCTGCGGTCACCGACGACGAGGCGCATCGAGGCTTCCGACATATCGCGGAGCAACCGGGTCACATTCTGCACCTTGAAGAGGTAGTTGTAGGGGTCGTTGACGCGGTACTGGACGATCCAGGGCACGACGGCAACGTTGAGATCACCGGTCAGCATGAGTGACTCGTTGCTGTTTTCGGTGGTGAACGCGGAGCGCCCGCGGCCGCTGCCGCGCTGACTGGCGAAACCGAACTCCTCTTTCAGGATGCGGCGTACCGGTACCGGTGTGACCGTTTCGATGCCAAAGGGCAGCTTGAAGTTCAAGCCCGGTTGTGTGGTTTTGATGTATTTGCCGAAGCGCTGGACAACGCCCACTTCTTCCGTGTCGATTTTATACACGGCCGTGTAGATTCCCAGGACGACGACGAGCAATACAAAGACGATGGGGCCACCGGGGATCTTGATATTTTTCAGGTTTTTGACCACCTCGTCCATCTGCGGCGGCGTGGGGCCGCGGCTTTGCTGCTGCTGTTTCAGTTTTTCCCAATCCCAACTCATTTGTGTTTTCCTATTCTGATAATGTTTTTGCGATGATTGCCGCCATGGCAGCACTGAATGAAGGTAAGATCTGATCCGGCCGGAGGCAAATACGACAACCGCCGGCGGCCGCGGGTATCGGTTTTTTGGATGAACACTTAAGTAAGTTACCGCATGCTGCAAGTCAAGGAAAATAAGGAGGCTTCACCGGCCGGATATGATCGGTGCCGTCCCGGACCGGGGCCCCGAGAGGGCCGGCGTCAGGGCGCACCAGCCGGCAGATGCCGATCGGTCCTGGCATCGATCGGGATGCGGGACGGGCGCGCACAAGGGCAGGGGGTATGGGCTGCCACCTGAATGCCGAGATTGACAGCGTGGCGCCTGCCGGTATAGAGCGCAACACATCGGCAATGGTCTGCGAGCACAATCGTCAGGCTGAACATTCATGTGTGATTGATGACGGACAAGCAAAACAAAGGGACGGGGATGACGCCCATAGAGGGCATTCTGACCCGCATGCTGCGTCAATACCGCAGCGAAATGCAACTGGACCCCGATCTCATGGGAAAGATCTGGGATCGTGCCGTTGGGGCGACCATCGCCCGACACGCGCAGCCGGCCGCCTTCAAGCAGCGGCGGCTGATCGTCCATGTCAGCAGTTCGGTCTGGTTGCAGGAACTGCACTTCCAGAAAGCAGCCCTGATCGAGCGTGTCAACCGTGAAGCCGGCAGCGTTGTGCTGGAGGAAATTCAATTCCGCATCGGTCCGCTCCATCCCCCCTGAGGCCTTCCGTGTCGACGAATGCGCATACGACAACCGACACGTTTTACGACGGGCGTCTCGTGATTCGCCAGGACCGCCACGGCTACCGGTTTTCGATTGATGCCGTTCTTCTGGGCCACCAGGTGTCATTCCGTAAGGCCGACCGGCGCGTGGTCGATTTGGGGACCGGTGTCGGCATCCTGCCCCTTATTCTGGCCTACCGCCATGCGGCGCTTTCGATCTGCGGCGTTGAAATCCAACCAGCGCTGGCCCGCAAGGCCCGGGAAAACGTCCAGGCCAACAATATGGTGGATCGCATTCAGATTATCGAAGCCGATCTGCAGTCCATCACTCCCCGGCGTCTGGGCTACATGGCGGATGTGGTCGTGAGTAACCCGCCCTACCGCCGGGCGCACGCCGGCCGGATCAACCCCAACAGGGAGCGCGCGGTCGCGCGGCACGAAATTGCCATCACGCTCGAGGGGCTGGTGCGCGCGGTTCGCCGACTATTGCGAACGGGGGGATACTTCTGGAGTATCTATCCGGTGCAGCGTCTGCCCGAATTGATCGGCATCCTGCAGCGCTTCAACATCGAACCCAAATTCATGCGCATGGTACACTCCCGCGAAAGCAGTGAGGCCAAGATGGTGCTGACGGCGGCCGTCAAGGCGGCGACGGCCGGTCTGGCAATCGGCCCGCCGCTGATCATCTACCGGGATGAAAAGAATTACTCCGAAGAAGTGCAGCGCATGCTCTCGCCTGCAGGCTTCTAAAGAGGGGCGGCGTCTTTGCGGGAAATCAGGCGATATCCGCGAGGGCGCGCATCACCAGGCCGGTGATGACTTTGGGGGCAAAATACGTTGTCTTGCGAGGCATGCTCAATCCCGCCTCGGCAATGGATCGCACCTCGGCCACCGGAGTTGGCCTGAGAATGAAAGCCATCGCATATTCCCCCCGCCTCACGCTCGCCACCGCTTCGGCGGCACTGTGGCCAAAGCGGATGCTGTCCGAATCTTCTAGCTGGGCGCTGTCCATCTCAAGCAGCTCCGGAAAAACGAAATCCGAGAGCAGGGTGACGTTCAGCCTTTGCAGCGGGGCAGGGGTGTTCACCGAAAAGATGCGCGCATGGGCGTCCGGCCGGAGCTGCAAGAGGTGAAGGCGATCATCGCCTCGAAGAACGACGCCCAGACCCTGCCCCGCCGGTATCCGGTCGAGGGCGGCGCTAAGCTTACGCGCGGCCTCCGGGCTGCGGCCGGGAGAGACGGCCAAGGGTTGGCAGTCGAAATAGGTTCGGGCGCGCTCGAGAAAGGCGGACAGCAGGTGGGCGGACACGCGGGGCAGGATTCGGTGCGTGGGCAAGACCTGCAGGCCGGGGTCCTGCATGCTGCTGATGTACATCAGCGTCCCGTTGGCCGGGTGCGCCGGGTCCACATCTCTAGCGTTCTGGGCCCATTCCGCCTGATAGGCCAGACAGGTTTCGTAGCGGTGGTGACCATCGGCGATATAGAGTCGGCGATCCCTGAATCCGTCCTGGATGCCGGCGTTGGTCTCGGGGTTGTTCAAACGCCAGACGCGATGATGGTGGCCGTTCTCATCTTCGAAGGCCTGCAGCGGCGCGCGCCCGTCGGCCTGCGACCGGAGACGTTCCATGAGATGGTCCGAATCGTTGAAGAGGGCAAAGATGGGGCTGGTATTTAAGCCACAGGCGCGCATGAGGCCCAGTCGCTCCGCCTTGATTTGGGAAAATGTCTTTTCATGCGGCAGAATATGTCCCTCCGGACTGAAGGGTTCGAGCCCCACCTGGGCGATGAGCCCCCAGCGGGTGGTCGTCTCCCCGCCGACGCCGTAGCGGGTGGCGACCAGATAATAGGAGGCTTCCCGATCCCGGATCAGCACGCCGGCTTTCCGCCATTCCCCTAAATAGCGGTGGGCCCGCGTGTGGGCATTGTCTTTGTGATCGTCACCGGGCGTGGTGCGACCCAGCTCGATGCGGATGATGTTGAACGGGCTGCGATCATGGTAGCCTGCCTGCTGTGCATCGGAAATGACATCGTAGGGCGGCGTGACGACGCTCGCCAGGGATTCGATCTTGTCGGGGTTGTAGCGGATGCCGCAAAAGGGTTCGACCGTTGCCATGCTGGAATCCTTTGTGCCCCGTACCCGACCGGAAAAGCGACGGCTTTCCATGGCCGTAGTGGCAAGGGCGCAGTGGGTTGACGCCGGAGGCGAAGTTAGAGGTTTGGCGGGTCTGATACTAAATTCGCTCTCGGCCATCAAGTTTAAAAAAGGCAGATGCCGTCTTGATTCGATGGGAGGCTGCGCATTGTGCAAGAGCATTGACACGCCCACGGCCAGTTGCTATAAATCCAAATTTTCAAGCTTACGCCCGGTTACGGAGAGGTTGCCGAGTGGCTGAAGGCCCCGCTCTCGAAAAGCGGTATTCCGGCTAAAACCGGGATCGTGGGTTCGAATCCCACCCTCTCCGCCAGGGGCGTTGGCAGCGGGCCGCATCCGCGGGCCGCTTTTTCGTGTCGGCTTTCGATGCGGAGAGATGACCGAGTTGGCTGAAGGTGCACGACTGGAAATCGTGTGTGCCGTTTATAGCGGCACCGAGGGTTCGAATCCCTCT
>JAAUYG010195969.1_pt1 | contig 24198 bp, 24 predicted proteins | sample 7278091 | NCBI WGS metagenome assembly JAAUYG01 (sample SAMN14350201, study PRJNA611818) | marine sediment metagenome | isolation source: surface marine sediment (0.6m) | place: French Polynesia: Moorea | collected 2018-08 | reverse complement strand
TCTCTCAAAACTACGCCCTGTGAGACCAGAAGAGAATCATCGGAACAAAATAAAGTGGAACACAAAAAATCACTGGGCAAATGGTAAAGACATGTCATCAGCTTTGAGAGGAATGTCGCCGTAGTTCTTACGTCCTTGGTGAGTACCTGATTCCACAGTGAGACCTTTAAGGCTAATTGATGTATCCACCCCTATGTTGCGCACCAGGAAAAAGTCCAATCACTGACTGACCTACTTTCCTTTCTTTCATGAGATCAGGAGACTTTGTCTGACAAATTGTTCCTCCTGGTGGCTAGGTTGTGTGAAAACAAAACGACAAAAAACAGTGGGATTTTTTATGTACATCAGATTCAAAGATATCACCTTGGGATTGGCAAAATTTCACTGCAAATCACTCTTCTGTATCTGTGAGATGTGAAAAAAATGAAATGGAATTTGAGTTGAGTTTGAAACAGTGTTTTTTTTTTTTTTTTTGAAAAGTTGCAGAGGCTTGTAGAATATCACTAAGGCAATGACATAACACTTGTTCTGGTGCCTCCAGTCGCCTACAAGTTTGAAAGACATCAGAAGGTGACGGAAAATGCATTTCATGAAAAGCAGCACTCTTCAAAGACTTGATGGAGAATGCTTCGATCACTCTTTCACAAAAGGATTAATTGGATGATTACTGAAGTCAGTTGAGCTGTCTTCGGCAATAATTACATCGCCACGAAATTAGGTTTAATTGGGATACGGAATAAATCCACTCTGTCAAGCCTAAATTTTGTTTTCCATTAAAAACCTGAAAGAAATGGAAATTGATTTGTGTCATGATGTCAGTCGATAGAGCGCAGTGCTGTTGACTGTTCTCCCTGAAGATCTAAGAAGGCTGCAATGGCAAGCAAACGGAAATCTCTCGCTTTTGTTCTTGTGTCCCAACTACAAAGAGCCACATAATTTGGCTGCATTTCACTTGTCAAATGGGCTTTCATGTCAGGCATTCCATTAGTAAAGTAACTGGGCCTGTTATCTTGTGGAACATTTGTTTGCGATTGTCCTGGAGTCTCTGCACCTGAAAGGCTTGTGGCACAAAAGTACAAACGTGGACATGCAAAGGCCTCAAGTTTAGAAATCCATTCTTGCTCCACAAAAAGGACTCATCAATGGGGTCGCGGTCGTAACTCAGAAAACAATGTATCTTAAGACACAGGTGACCAGAAACGTCAATGCAGTCATCTCTTGTTTTTTCCCACACAATTGCATGGTTTGGATCTCATCAAAAGCTCTTTTTTACAGGGGAATTTTCTGATTCCTTACAAAAGAGCGCTTGTTCTGCTGCGCACATGTGAAGAGACATCAAACTTTTGCAGCTGGAAATCAGCAGTTCATTGTTATTGATCTGGAGACAGATTCGTGTCTGTTGAGAAACGTGTGAAAGGCAGCTATAGCAGCTGACAACAGGACTGCGATGTTGTTCAAACGATTAAGCCATCATACTCTGCCAAAAAGACAAAAGTGTCATTTGACAGGACAGCTTCGCCTTCTCAAAGGCGTGCAAAATCTCATCTCTGGGCAAAAAAACGCACCAGACATGTGTCTTGTTTTGTTTTCACTTTTTTGTCGCTCACGAAATGGTGTACACAGTCAGAATGCTTCAAGCGACACCACAAGCAAAAACGACTCCAGCGAGGAGATGAGTTTGGCCACTTTCTGCGTGGGAGACACGCACCATCCCAAGAACCATGATGCGCCAAACCACAATAACAAAATGCAGACACCTCCTCAAACGTGTTCTTTGCGGCAATTTCGGTGTGCTCTGGCTCTGGTGCTCAAAATGATTCACCAAAATGGCCGTAACAAGTTTTCGCACAAAAAAGACCGCAGAGGGTTGGACAAACAACATGTTGTTTTTGTCTTGTCAAAAGCTTCGTGAGCAACCTCCCGCAAAAGCCAAAACAGAGCTATGCGGCACGAATCCGAACTTCACGAAATTCAGTCACGAATTCTTCATTGTTAAAGACTCACATTTAGTTGTTTGGTTTTTCTTGTTCTCTTGTTGTTCTGACTTCAGGGGACAGGGAGATGGGAAATGTTAACATAGGTTTGCATTTGCTAACTTTCCTGGATGTTTTGCAGAGAGCATACTCAGGGGCTTTGAAGTTCTCTCAAAGAGAAGCTTGAAGACATGTTACTGAGTTACTGAGGAAAAGTTCTCTGTGCTTAGGACTCTAATCAGAACAAGAAGAAAGGAAGGGCTTTCAAAAATCAAAAGAAAACTTTAAGATCCAACTTTGCATGGGTCAACTCACGAAATCTTCAGCAAACGATCCGCTCCTTTCCGCAAGCTGCATGCAGGTGCCCTCAGTCGAAAACAACAAAAAATGCTGTTATTGTGCATATCGGGAATAAAGGGAGGGGGTCTCCTGGCATAATTACTGAGACTGACCAAGAAGTTTTCCTTCAGTTGTCATCAGCTTCACAACTGGTGCCCCACCAATGCCTTATCAGGTGTTGCCAAGATTCCGCGCTGACGCTGAACTGAACGAAAAGGATTTTTTTCTGTCTGTGAAATCACATCATCACCTGAAGGAATCTTATTCGTTTGCAGAGGGTAGCTAAACGCACACAAAAGGTCCAGCCGACTGTAGGAATTAATGGAAATATCCGTGTCCCTGGTGAAAGCGTGGGTCACATGTGCTCACAAATCTTCGGACTTCTAGACATTTATGACAGGCATATTGAAAAGAAAATTTCCTTTGAATGCCGAGCATGTGACCCAAAGCAGTTACTTGATTGCAGTGTTGAGTGAAATCGCCTTGTCTCATTTGTCACGAAAAACTCCAGCAAAAAGGAATGCTTTTGTTTTTCACGAAATAACTCGGCTTTTGACTGGTGTAGATCTGGAATTAGGTCAGGACACGGAAACAAGAAAACACATCAAATGCATCGTCTAGTTTTTGAGCTCCACGGACTGGCCAAGTATGGCCTTCCTGTTGTCCTTGTGTTCTGGCAAAAGCGCATCAAAAAGCTTTTGCAGACGTGCGTTTGCAGAAGTTGCAAAAAAAATAAGTGCTACTTGGAAAGAATCCTAGAAAAGGAAAAGGAAGAAACAGAATCTGGACGTTCACTGCGTTGTGTGCAGAATTCGTGACAAGATAAAGGTGAGTTCATGTTCATGTCCCAGTCCTGTTAAAAGCATGAAATGAATGGAAGTGGATATCGATAAATTGTCATAAATGCTCACCATCTCTTTAGGCTCACTGGCAGCTGAACCGGACTCTGGATAAAGGATTTTCATGTGAGATCGGGGCAGGTTTGGAATCCCAACGGTGACACAACAGGATAATATAACGCCATAAATTCTTTTCTTTTTTTTGCCTTTTTGCTGAGCTGCACATTCCGTGATGTTTGCCAATGCCTCCTTTCAGGACTGACGAATACAACAAACCCCGGCAAGGGAAAAAACAGAAGATACCAGCTGTACATCAACCCAAATAATCACGCTGGACTTGAACTTTGGAGAGATGTCTTCTGCGTTTCGCACCTACAAAAGAAGCTTCATTCAACAGAGGCGGCCACGAATTGTCACGATCTTGCAGGCAGTCATGCTTTGCTGTGTGTGTGTTCCTCTGTTCTTGTCCAGAAACATTCGGTTGTGCAAATGTTTTCCTGAAATGGTACTGGTTGTCAAGGCACACTTCTGTTCCAAACCTGTCAAATGCTGTTGGATTCTTTTGGTGACATTTCAAACAGAGGCAAAATGTCATAGGTGCTGCTTTTTCTCACCTGAGAACCTTGACGTCAAAAGCCAGAAATTTATTATTCAATTTCAAAGAGATCTTTGTGTGCTTTCCGATCGAAAGTCAACAGGAAAGAACTCTCACGAGCAAATTTTCTGATTTTTTCTAGCTACTTTTTTGAAAACAGTGAGTGTGCCGTCCATGCATGTGGGGTGGGTTGTCAATCAGCAAACTTGGGGGGGGGAACATTTGAGCCGGAAAATGTGTCCTGCAAGGTCCCATTGGTGAACTAAGCAAGCACGGGGTCAAGTCCTGGGAGAAAATGTTCCTCTTAGACAAGAAACTGAGGGGAACAAGAAAAATCAAGATCACAATTCAAAACAAGACGATGCTCAACAGAACCCCAAACTCATTCAGTTCTTTTTTTTTCAGGAACTAAACCAGCCACACTTTGATTTGAAATCAAATGGAAGACGATTAGATTGTTGATTACAGAAAAACCTCAAAAAAGGCCACAGTATTCTGGTGCACAAGAGAAATGCAAATCTGGTGAGTTGGTCAAAAGTGTCCAACAACCTTCAAAATGGGTCAAAGAACATTGGAGGTCGCAGCTGCAACACAGGTCAACGATCTGAGGCTTCACCATTTCATTTTTCAAAAGACTAATGACATTTGATCGGCTTTGATGCTGCACAGAGGAACATCTCCTCCCATCTGAGGCTCTTTGGAATGAGCGCCACTGAGAATATTGTGTGTTCTCTGAAACCTGCTGCTTTGACCTGTGTTTGTTACTGCTCTCGTTTAATTCACACATCCGGCAAGAACATACATTGCACATCAGATTCCTAATTCATTCATTTCTTCTAAGTGAACAAAGACATAAAAATATTTGACAAAAAAAAAACGGTCCAATAAGCTTGCATGAAACAAAACTGCCCGTTGCTTTGTTTCCACAATTTTGAAATTCGCATTTAAAGCTGCAGATGCTTTCTTTTCTCGGTTCATGATAGAAACGGGATATTGAAGCATCGTTCTCTTTTTGTCGATGGATCCTGCAGCCAAATATTTCCCTGCAGCTGGAGAAAACGTGGCGCTACCTTCTGTATTGAGACCCATTGCCTGCACAATGATCGCCAGCATATTTTGCAGGCAGAATCATCCCAGCATCGCGTTGCTATTTGACCCAGTAACGAACTCATTATTTTCAATCAGATATTTTCAGAATGATGTGAGGAACAAACTAAAGGCATTGACAAATCTATAATACACTGGGGAAAATCCGTGCTGCATGCGCTGGCGGGCATTTGTCCCTGCAGTGTCACAAGCTGTGAAGACATTTGGACGGCAACAACCCCAACAGCAAAACATTCCAGTCTACAAAGAGTCTCTACTCTTTGACAACGACTGTTAGCAGCTTATTGCTTGCTACATCTGAAAGTCCGTATGACTGGGACTCAGGAGTTTCTCTCCAGTGAGGCAATGTTTTTGCTCTTCTTCTTTCCCAATTCTTGTTGTCACACAGGAGCAGAACCGCGCATCCGGAATAAACTTGTGCAGTTTCACTTGAAAACTTATTACACTGGTGCAATATAGTTTAGGAAAAAAGTTTCTGGATGAGTTTCCTTGAGGGAATAAAAATGAAATTTACTTTCTTGACAGTAAAAGAGGAAACTGTCATCAGTGACAAAGTCATAGCTCCGCCATGCTGTCAGCAGAGGAATGATTCTCACCAAAGTTTAGACTTGCAGAACAATGGTCCAGAACAGCACGCGGAATCGTGAAAGAAAATGCGCCAGTGCCATCCACATTTTTAACAACTTCGGAAGTAGACTGCGCTTTGCAGCTATGTTCGGACGAACAAGGAATATCTATTGCATTTGGTAACAGGCCGCTTTCTGGAGATTTCTGTCAGAAACAAATGAGAATCAGATCCCATCGGCGAAAATAAACTTCACGCAGTCCCATAAATTCTCTGTGGCATCAGTGTTAGCTCATTTCATAAAGATATATTCTCCTGCAAAAATCAAAAAGTGATACCTCATGAAGGAAAAACAATTACTGATGAAAATTTATGTGCCTGAAGTTTCGCTGTGGCCACAGAAGGTCAAGGAAACAGTGCTTCAGTTTTGAAGTGCGCGATGATGTCGCTTTCAAAGTTACGACGCCTGCTTTTGAATGGAACACAACATGTGCCTTTGAGTAGCTCTACACTATGGCGTCCTTGCTCCCATTCCGGGCTGAACTTTCTGAAAGTGGAGGAAGTCTTCAAAACTCACCTCATGAAAATCTTGTTTTTGCAGTGCAACCAAAGGCAATGGAAATCCGTCCTTTTTGTTCAGATAGTATCTCGGACCCAGGCAAGGTTTAAGCATTTCAATGTGTGTTCAAGAGCAGTGGACAGATATCTGTGTAAGAAATCACATACTCTTCCCACGAAACCTATTGTACCCATAAAGCAGGAAGGTCCAAGCAAGGAAACGACCTTATCATTGGTGAGACCACCTGCTCTCTGTACACGTGGGTATTGACCTCGTCATCATCAAGACTCCAAATCGTGCCATTTATACACCACAACTGAACTCCGCTGATGTTGCTGTTATTTTCTTCCTGTTTCCTCAATGCCTCTTTTTTGGACTGCGCTGCTGACCACTGGTGCGAGCACTTAAAATTCTGATGCTTTCCTTTCAGTTTTGCTTCAAGTGAGAATTTTTGGCCCCGAAAAGTGAGTGTTCCGATAGCTGTTCAACAGGGCAGGTGGTTTTGTCTCTATTTCAATGAAAAAAAATCTTTTTGCAAGAAGATTTCTATTGTTGCTTGTGAACTTTTGCGACAAAACGCAGACTTCTCTCCGGTGAGAATTAAATGCCTCGTTCGCTTTCTCTTGCAATAATTTCTGCTGCTCCTGTGAAATAACAACAGGATGTTTTTCTCTCTCAGCAATCTTAACTTCCTTTTCCCTCGCCTGGAGAGCTTTTTTTCAAAGCAATCCCGTCTTCATCCGAAGATGTCCCATTCTGGAAAGAAAACATGACGCCAGCTGAGTGACAATATTTTCCATCATGGGGAATTATCTGAAGCGCATATTTGCCAATCATCTTTGCAGACACAGGTCTGATGTATCTGCAGATGAGTGAGACTCTTCATTATTACTTTTCATACAAAAAGGTCAAATGACAGATTTTTTCGGGGAAATCTGGCAGACAACTGTCTGGTTCCCATCATCATAAGTCCTTCTTATCTGCGTCAAGCGGTCAGCCAGGAAGTCCAATAAAACACCACTTGTGCGGTTTCTTCTTCTTGTGTTCCCTTGACCTCCGACACAGATTTCAGATGAAATGTGACAAGACACTTATCTCCGCAATAATGTCCATGGACGAAAATTCACAAAAGAAGGACAGTTTCCAGCATGCTGCAGCAAAAGACCCTCAGGAATGCAGCGCTGCGACGACGTTTCGTGCAGGTGCTGAATTCTTTCAGAAGACATGTGTGTGAATGGCAGGCAATTCAGGGGGAAGGACCTTTCCCGCAGAGGAAAAAAACTGGGCGTTAACTTTTTTACTTTTAAAAATACGAAAGAAAAACCAACCTGGGATTGCAATATATACGAAATGCCTTCTCTGTTTCTTTAGCATTTCGAGCTGAATTAAGCCTTTGAGGTTTCCTGTCCTGAGGCAAATAACTGGAAACCTGTCATCACTGGGGATGGAGCATCCTTGCATTCATCTTGTGTCAAGTGCGTCTCCCACGGCCATAACAACGTCCTGTGAATTATATCCAGTCTTACAGGCATCCCTGACATTTCATACAGCCCTTGATGTGGACAAAAGATAAGGGAAGCTGTGACGAACCATTCTTCGTGATCCATTATGATGGAGCGGGCCATCTATCAGGATTCCTGTTGCCTCTGTCAGCAAACTTTTAAATGGAGACTGAGAATTGTACATCAGTTGGGAATTCAGAATTCGTCGAAAGATCGCAGTGGCCCGTCTACTGGAATGTATTTTGATTTGCCACAGATAGCGACGACGGCTTTTGTTTGGCCGCTTTGATCTCATTTCAAAGTGGCGAAATCATTTTGGCCAAATGGCACTTTGATTGTTGCCAAGGAAAACCTTGCGGATCTTCTTGACAAATAGAAGTGTGTTTTGAGCTGCATGTTGGCAGAAACATCTGGCTAATCCAGCACGTAAAAGCCTTTCTTTGATTTGTTTCCTGTCCTGTTTCTTCAAAACTGATTCCTTCTGGGTGTTTTGTGTATACAGAAGTCAATGAAGGGATGCCCACTGGCTTTGCGCATGAAGTGGCATCCCACTGGGCAATCCCAGGGAGTTCGCCCACCACACCGCTGGCAGTAATTTGGAAAGGGGTCTGTTAAAAATATTTTTAAGACACCCCTATCGTGCCATCTCAGGAAACGACAAAACACCCGAAGGGTGCAATCTCAGAGAAAAGAAGAGACACCCCCGGGTGACATCGGAGGGGATGCCTTGTGAAAATGTCACACCGTGAGGAAGACAAGAAGTTCCGTGTTTCATGTTGTCAAGTTCTGTGCCAAACAGATCCAAGGGAATGTGGTTATTTCCTCAGCCTGGCGTTTTCGTTCGTGGCAACCACAATTAACCACAAACGCCTCTGCATTGGAAGCAAATTGCCAATTGCGTCCAAAAGTTGTAAGTGCCACCAGGCTTGGTATTGATGGGAGTAACACTGCCCTTGACCCCAGAGCGAAGGAAATAAATGATAAATACAAATCCACCCCGGTTCCTTTATCTTCATTTTCAAGCAGAGTGTTCGAGGATTTATATACTGCTTTTGGAAGCGCGTTCTTTTTCCCCTTGTTCGGCACGAATGAAATGGACTGCTGCCCTCTCCTTTCAAATGCCGTCTGTTCGCATTTTCGCCAATTCCCACAGATGTTTGCCACTATTCTGCGTGTGCTGATGTAAAATGTAGGTCAGAGGAGAACGCCACAACGGAATCATCAACACTCAGGAGTAAAATTGAGTCTGTCACAGAATGGGTTCTGCGAGCCACTCAGATTGTGTATTGCCTTGTTAAAAGTTGATTACAGCAAATAAGGAGCCAGTTTCCGGATCATAAGTTCTTGTTACTTGGAGTCCATAGCAGAAAAGTGCTCAATAAATTCAAGTTTTACTGTGACACTAAACCTCGAGAAGGAAGTGGGATGATGCCGGCTGAAAAATACTGAACGCACAAAGGAAATGGCCACCAAGACAAGATCTGAGTTCATCCATTGTGCGTACGAAACCACGACAAGCTTTCACAATCGTCAAAAGAATCCCTAAAATGGTTGCGTCCAAACGCTGAGCAGAGCAACGGGAAGTGAACTTCGGGTCATTGCTGACTGGTAAATGTATTGTTCCCGTCTGAGGCCGTGTCAGGCATTATCAGCCACAGAGCATCGGGTCAATTTTGCTCTCTTACATATTCATGAAAAATGCGCATACATCAAGGGTAATTGGCAATTGGGGAGAATGACTTTGACATGAGTGAAAGCTCCACCTAACATGTCCATTTTTCTTCTGCTAATCCTCTCACTAATGAAGAGAGTCATGATTCTTCTCTTGAGATCTGGAAACTTGACTCGTGCAGACCTGAACAACACATTCTCTGGGAGTTGCGCAAATCTCGCTGCATATGGAAGGTTTCAGACGACCTCTGTTCTCGTGCATTTTTGCAAAACAGTGCTTGTGCAATGGGATTGTATTTAGAGATGAATGCAGCAAGTATAGCAACTTGGCATCGCTATTTCTTCGCTACGACACAAAGATGTGTCAGAAAGTGCTCAGTATTTTGTTTCGTTCATTCTCATGTCTGCAAAACGAACAAAAACGTACACATGCACCTCTGGCATTTTCTTGTCCTGACATGGAAGCAAGTATTTTTCTGACTGATTTGAGTCCTATTTTGTCAAATGGAGAATCCCTAAAGCTACATTTTCGTGGTTTTGCTGCTTCCTGGCCGTGAACAGAACAAAATATACAACCAGCACAGAGTTGTATTTCTCAGAAGTCTTTTGAGCACGAGCTTAAAGCGAGAAAGGGGACAGATTTACCCCCAAACGAACACGAACACTGTGTCTGTGGCAAACTGCAAACAGGGTTCGCGCCAATCAAGATTGAAGTTCCAAACTAAAAGCAGAGATAATTTCGAGGGAAGTGTCAAGCTTGGTGCTTCTTTTCACCAGGACTGTTGGTTTGTCTCACAGGAGAAAGCGAACACAGAGGCCTCGGGCATCACGCAATCTTCCAATTTACCGCACACATTTTATCGCCTGGTGACCACTCGGGAATCCCGTGTTCGTGCGACACTTCCGCAGACTTGGACAAGGGAATAGGTGACAGAAGGAAGCAATATTCAGCTGTCCCCCCGTCTGATAGCATCACTCCTTGTGTTCTTTTCGTGTGACAAAAGCAACAAAACTTGTTTCTGCTCTTTCTTCTGTTTTGTTTGTTGTTCGGGTTGACTGTTTTGTTTCCTTTTGCCCAGCATTTTCTTTGAAGAAATCTGTGAAGCCATTTCTCCTGCAGACATTAAGATTTAACCCGGTTGACGGAACTGAATAGGCCCAAATTCAGCACAATGGTGAACTTATCAGATGTGGGCAACGCACAGAACTTCAACGGGAAGTTGTCAATGTCAAAATACATCTCCACCCGTTTGTTATCCCCTTTCTCATGTGATGCAGCAATCTTCCTCTGAAAGGAAACTGAGATCTCCAATTTCATTCGTATAAAAGCCAATAGAAGTTGTTGATGAATAGCCCTTCGCAGGCTGATGGATTAGAGGAAGGGAGGGATCATGTGTTGTCTTCTTGCTTCTGGCCTGTCATCGTTACGCGAATCTAATCAAACAATGCTGAGGGTATTTTCTTCGACAGATAGTAATTGCTAAGTTCCGACTGTACTTCGTGACCCTGGCGGTGATATCCGACTTGAGGTCAACTAAACGCCACTCTATTTCCTTAAGTGGACATACTTAAGCTGCTATGGTGCATAAAACTCGGGACCTGTTAGGCATTTTCACGCACGTTGCTCAAGATACAGCTCAAGCTTTTACTCAGTTTATTGGACACTGCGCAATGAAAATGATTTATTTTTCTTTTAGTGACAACAATCTTTCCACTTTCCCCTGAGTAAAAACTTATTGATATTTTCACAGAATTGCAACAGTCGTACATTTTCCCATCGTTTGGTTATACATTCAGCTAATTCGCAGTTTGTTGTGGTGAGTTTTGATTGGCAATGATGCAGCTGAATGAGCTGCTGATTACATTCGATAATATTCATTCACAGTAATTGACAGTAGTAATCCACCAGCAGCACTGACCCAAATTCCTAATGGCTCTTACCGAGTCCACTGCATCGGCGTATCAAACTTCATAAGTCCTTCCAAACAGCTCATTTGGTTCATTTTTAGAAAATGATGGCTATTTTGTATGGACCAAAATGTTTGGAAACATTGAGAACGACTCTGGAGGCGGCTGGCGGGATCGCTCGACTGAACATCAATTTTCAGAGAGTGGTTTCGGTGCATCACTGCGGTTCAAAAGTGCAGGGCGCGCTTGCACGATGATCCGTGTCAAGGCGGTCACAGGAATCCAATGCGCATCACGATGTAGAGATTTATGCCTAACAAGCAGAGCCGAAATTGCCCGCACCGAGAAGAAACTCCAAACTGAGCTTTTGATAACTTGTGACAAGCCGCTGCTGAAGTTCACTGCAGAAAAGTTCCAAAGAAAAATCAACTTCTGGAACACAGAACCCATTTTCACTTCCTTCTCGAAAGAAGATGCTTAGTTTTTTTTTGCAAAAGGAAAAATAACAATGTGAAATGAGAAAACCTTCGTTTTTTCTAATTTACATGCGCAATGCTGTGAAAGAACAAAAAGTACAGGGACACAATGCGAAATCTCCATTCTTCTGAACAAAACACAAGACGCCCAAAAAGGCTCACTGTGATTAGATGTCGTCGCAGTTCTTCTGCACAATAAATTGTCAGCGAAATACTGTGCGGCAAGTCGTTGGATTGTAAATTACTACCGCGATGTTTTCCAGCAACAAGTTCAGCAACACATCGACGGATGGTTGACAGAGAACCATCTGTCAGTCGCAACTCCTCGTGTGAAGTCCTCAGTGGGTTAAGCCCTAACTCCTTCGTTTCAGAAAGAAGTCGGCAATCCTGACTCCTGTGTGAGATGGGTTTTCTTTCACCAGGGATCACTTTTTTCAGAAGTCTAAGGAATCTTTACATTTGTCCTGTGTTGTAACTTTTAATGGCATAGTAAATTCTCCAGAATGCCATTTGAAGATTTCCTGAGAAAACCCTCTGGAGCTAAAAGTACTTTGGAGTTTCTTTCAAAATTTATCTGTTTATTATACAGTGGACATTGCATCTGTGTGGTTCTCTTCCTCGAGAAGGCAATGATTAGCCACATTGTGAATACGGATGGAGAAATTTCTTTAGGGTCCAGGTGGTCTAGCTTCCATAATGGGCTTTTCATGTCTTTTGCAAATTTTATCAAAGTGCCCGGAATTCTACTGCAGAAAACATCGCTTTTGCAGCTACGGTGGCTGTTTATCTTTGCAATCTGTCAAGAAGCATTACGTTGGTTATCTTTTGTTTCAAAGGCAATGGCAAATGACAGAGTAGAGCTTCCAAAAGCATCACAGAAAGTCTCTGGCAGAGGAAATAAGCCCAGTCTGCATTGCTGTTTTCATTTATTGCTTTTAGTGGACTATTGATCCAAGAAACACCAGGCAAATGAAGCTCTCGTTTTCCTCTTAAATTCATTGATATTTCATCGCGGCTAATTACTTCTTGCGAAAAGGAAGATGCCTTAGACGAGCTATTTGCAAGAATACATTGACAAAAATGAGGCGATGATGGTGACTGCTCACCATACATGCACATACTGCAATGCAGGTAACCATTGTTTCAGAATTTTCCTGAAAAAAAAAACTTTGCGGGCGCAAGTTTTAACCCTTGACTCATCACGACCTTTTAATGTGGCGCAAAAGTCCAGAATTTCACCGAACCTCTTTTCGGGGAAAGGAATCAGATGTCCACCTTTGTGCAAATCAAAAGGTGTTGCTGAAGAACTGACAAATGCGGTGCTTGCGTCGTGACTTCAAACTATACATGGTGTCAAATTTAATCCTATTCTCACATCTGTAGCTTTTAATAGATGAACCTTTGCACACCTGCTTTTGAAGTTAGTTTCCCTTCACATGTTGCACTGCTGTGTTCACCTCTTCCACCAAAAGGATGTGTTTTGATGATACCTGAGATAAATGTCATCAGAACAGATTTTCTTCTTTTGGCATTTGCTTCTATTTTGTGTGGAAAATATTGAAATCAATTTTCACAGGTCAGGCATCTAACCTGTTTCAGACGTGACAAGGAAAGTCGCAACTCTACCATGTACATGTTTGGAGAAAAATTTGCATACGAAAGCTGCACACAAAGGAACATCAGCAAGTCGTGACGGCGCTTTGCAATTCTGGAAGTGACCAAAATCTCGGCCTTTTTCTGCACCGTATGAAACCAAAATTGAATGCAATGATGGCCACAGGAGATGATGCAAATGATGTGTGGTGTGTTTGGACCAACACGGTTCAAAGCAGGCTTTAGTCTAAAAGGATGAATTGGAAGCTGCTGTGTGGAAGAGAGAAGCTCTTTGAAGCAGTGAGCAAACTCGACGTGAGTGTGCACAGCACCAGACCTAGGGTCTGACATTTTTGCACGTTGAGCGGGCAATGCCGGCAGATAGGACCATCCTGACCAACAGGTAAGTGGAAATTCCATTTTTTTATGCACACGCCTGTTTCGGTGAAAAGGACAAGCGTGGACCACAACATGGTCCAATTGGTTGAATAAGCCTGAAGCTATTAGTGCACATGGCAAGATGCAGAATGACAAAAGTGCGCTCTGGCCTCACCTTTATGTGATCGATCACGACGGTATCAGAAATAATCACAGCGTTGTTTCTGAGCATCATCATGCACACAGATTCACTTCAGCCTTAATCTGGGCAATACGTCCTGTGATGCTTTGTCCACTTCCTGGACACTTGAAACTGAAGCTGCTGCGTCGTGTTAAAATTTGTGTGCACTCAAGAGCGCATCGCAACTTACGAGCGGATGCATAGTCGCACCAGTGTAATTTGCACCACCTGTCAACCAAAGTGAGCAGCAAAAGAGCTTTCTCTTTCAAAGGTCACTCACAATTGCTTGCTTCAGCATTCCGAGGAAATTTACCCTGGCCGTCTGTCACAGGTGGAGCCAGAAGCCACACTAAAGGTGTGGATGCCCTGCGGGCAAATCTGCAGGAACACCCTGCAAATCTGCGGGATATTGCAGGATTTGTCTGAAACATTTTTGTTTTTCCTGAAATATTCATTGAATATACTGATTTGTCAGGATTTGCCCAACCGTACCAATAAATTCCAATCACTTTGTTTCTTGCAAAATAACTTGACCTACATTTGTAGCTTTTTCCACGAGGCAAAGGCTTGCCGTGGAATCTGGCCACAAAACAAAGGCATGTTCATGGTATTTGTGCAGAAGGGTGGTAGTCGCGGGTGGACCTCACGCAGGAGTCCATTGGGGTGGCAAGTGCGTAGCAGTCCTTTTTGTCATCAATGGCGGGTGGCAGTCCTTGGGTGGAGGAGGTGGGTGTTTGGCCATCGACATTGAAACGGAGGATACACCAAAAGGCGCTTTTCCACAGTATAAGGCCTTAGCTCCTCAAACTCACGAGGGCAATGAATGAAGGAAAAAGAGAGTCTCAATCAATATCAATAGCGGCGTTAGATCTTCTAAAAGAAGCGCTTCATGTGCACCACCAGCATCAGGACAGCTCGGGGCTGGAAGTGGCGTTGCCGTCCCAAAAAGGGGCACCAGAAGTCAAAGCGCTGTTGAAGCTCAGAAGACCCTTGGCTGGGTCGCTGACTCTCCTGGGCGGACGCCAACCCAGATAGGTTTCCCAATGCATGACCTGTTTAATTTCCCGCGCACAATAAAAAGAGAAATCAAAAACCTTGGTCAACATTTTCTCCCAGTGGCCGCCTTGACTCAACTTGTTTGCTTGGAATATGGCTTTCTTATGTCCCTTGTATTAACGAATTCCACTTGAACATTTAACGTGTCAGATGTCACATCTCACTGGAGTTTCCCAGTTCAAGATTGACGTCATTCTCGTCTTGGTTGGGTCAAGCATGTCGACTGGACACGGAGTGTGCCGAAAACAGCAGAACAGCTGATCAAAACAGCGCTTCAGAATTTGTTGACCTAAATTTTGGCTTGTGATTTTGGTGTGGTCGTGAATTTCTTCATTTCGTTGCTGCATACATCAACAGATGTGTCCATAAATGTCAAGTGGTGTCTGCAGCTGCATTTGTTTTCCAGAGGGAAGGTCGTGGTGGGCCAAGAGCTACAGGATGTAGGTCTCTCAATTAAGGGAGCTGGTACTTGCACAACATGGGCCACATTTTATCAGAAAAATGATGTCTTCACATAAATCCTCTTCTTCATTTGTTTGCAGGCATGTTTGTTCGTTGCTGGCTAGAGAGAACAGAAGTTAGTCCAGTCAGAAAGATTGCGAATCCACCAATGAAACTTGTGCCCTGAGACAGGAAGTTTACAGGGGCAAGATACCATCTGTTTTTCTTTCAACGATACCCACAGGTATGACAGGTCACTGGAGTCCCTATTCTCGGGGAGCCAATCTCAACTTTTGTAGACGCAAACAGACAAAAACGCAAGGCTTCTGCAGAAAGGCATGATTGCTCAAAATATCAAACAGAACTGCTCTTTCTGACTGCTCTGACGGAAATTCTTCCAGAATCTGTCCTGCGTGCAGAAAAAAGAGGACCAGTATGTAAATTTATGCATTGTTTAAAAACGAGAACGTTAAGGCAGTCGATATGCGATTAAAACGATGGTTCACATGAAGGCACAGTCATGTTCTGCTGGCTGACTTTCACAGCTGATAACAAATCCAATGTGACTTCGGAGAGCGGTTGTTGCAGCTCCACAAGCGTTCTGCTTTTCAGCTGGATATCACATATTTTGGCCCACTGCCTAGGACATGCTATCTTCATTTAACAGATTATTTCTCTGGATAGTCCCACAGAGTGTTGAGGCCACATAGTCCTTGAAGGGTAAGTTATGTTGTCGTGATGCTCACTTTGCAATGTGGCGCAAACGAATATTCTTTTGTCAAATTACATTTCCTGCTCTTCTGTTCATAAATTTAGATTGAAGTCAGTAGCCAGGATTGGGTTCTGTTCACAGAGCATTTTTCTTTTCCATTTCAAAGAAGCTTAGGTTTATATTGGAAACATTGGTTTCCTTCTTGAAGCTGTTCAGAGCAAAAAAACCCCAGGATGGGTATCAGAGAACCCTGGTATCATGTCGGAAACTGCGTGCGCCAAAGTATCTGGATGATATAATGTTTTGTTCTGGATTCTAATCTGGCTTCTTCCGGTGTTCTGCGCCCACCAGATGAGAATCTGACAGAGTGAAAGTGACTTGCTGGCGTATCATGTGTAGACGTGTCAGATTGCCGGAGAAAAATTGCATTGTAGACGCGTATTCCTCAGAGACAATCCACGTAGGACGGGGGTAATGAATCAACTTGTTTGCCATTTGTGCTCAACTGACTTGCAGGCGAGACAAACTCCATTTTGTCCAAACTATCTGTTTCGTCAAAAATAGAAATCGACTTTCTGCTGTTATTTCTGACAGCTTAATTCTGAAATACTAGACTCGAAAAGTTGGAATGTCTCTCAAAAGTCGATGGCCTTGATTAGACAAACACACAGGAGAAATGTGAAACCGCCTGCCTTTTGGGATAGTTGGATGTCAACGTGACTGCGCTGGAAAGGAAAACGTGAAAAGTCTACCCATTTGTGAAGACTTGCAATTATATATGTGCAGAAACCGTCAATCATTAAAAATTCAAGTGTTACACGCAAGTACTTTGCAAACACGAGGAGAAATCATTCTCGAATTATTAGTTCACGGCAAAAAAGGAAACTGTGTCTCCATGTACCGATTTAACTTGGCTAAAGAAGGCTTTTCTGGTGTTGCAACAACTGTGGCATGTCAAAGCGCTGCTTTTGCGCCAGTGTGCATTAACTTCACCTCAGAATGGAAATCCTGCTGGAAAGATATTCCCTGCAACTTTTGTGCTGTTGCATCAAGGGGATAATGACATAATGGCCCAGTTTACAACTATCACACATACAAAGGATTACTGTGGAGAATATGTACATGGAGCTGGCTCTGGCATTTTAGTTAGTGAAAATTAGACACAAATTTGCGAATGTAAAGCCAGAAAATCTCCAAGTTTCAACAACTTTCCTCACACATCAAAAAAAAGAACCTGGACAATGGTTCCACGAAACATCTCTTTCAGACTTATCAATCACAGATTGAAGTCTGCATCAGCCACACTTTATTGACAATTTTGAAACGCACTTAGGTTGTTTATTTGATTCCATTGTCAATTTATAGTTTTGATTGATTGCAAAAGGTGAAAGGTTCCTGGGATTATAACTGCTTGGCCTTCAGTTTTATTGATGGAACTGGTAATTTTCCCCCTTGTGGGGACACGGGACACGTTGCCAGACAGGTTGCCCTGCCTTGAAACTAAGTATTACTGACAACTATTGTGGTCTATTGCCCAGTTGGTTGGCAGAAATTTGCCAGAGTCGAAGAACCAGCTCAACAAGACAACGCTCCGTCTCAAGTGATTTTGACAAATTGGACAATGTTTTTTCTTCACCATGTGACCTTTCGCAACTGTCTCATCTTTCAAGTGCTCTGACAATGCAATTTATTATTTGCGGCTTTCAGGGATGATAAAACTGGCTGATGTGGCAGGAACAGATGTGCCAAATGCAAACACAGAAAATTTGTGGTGAATGCAATTGAACACTGAACTGAACGTATTGCAGATTTTATTATGGTGGAACTGTGGAACGATATGCCGTAAAACAGAGAATTTCTGGTGCTCCGAGTTGTCCTGTAAAAATAACAAATTGTATGTTTTTGAGCTCTTTTTGAACTTTCTGCTGGCATAGATTACGGAATTTCTGTTTCAAGTCTAAACCACTGATATTGAAGCAGTTCGCTACTTTTGGTCCTGTTGAAGCTATTCAGGTGAAGCTCTTTTGCCACTTTGCGTTTTGGTCCAGAGGTCTATTTTTATAAGGAATTGGATTTCTCACAAGGCTGTGCGGGTCTTTCAATGCAAAAATTTCTCTTTCTTAAAGACTGAAAGAACGAGAGACTGAAGGACGAAGTCGAGAGAGCTTTGTTCTTCCAACAAACCAATCAACCGTAAAAAGAACTCCCACCAAACAACCAACCAAGCTCGACATTTCTTTCTCTTTTTTGCTGTGGAGAAAGCTTCAAGCTGATTTCCCCCACCCGAAAAGGCGTTTCTTTCTTTTTTCGTTCGCGGTCTAGGAAGTGAACGGCCACCCGCAATACTGCAGTGCAAACGATTAAAGTCGTTTCTCAAACGCGACGAGTCTATTTAAGCTTTTGGTAGAATGCTCCTATTGGATAATATTTTGAAAGGGACATAAAAATCTCTCACGACTCACTGCCCAAACAGTGTGGGACCCTATGCATTGCTTCTCCCTGTAAATACGTCAGGTCGCATGAAGAAATTGCATTATGGAACATAATCCTTCTGGGCCATCCAAGTAGGAACGAGTGATGAATCAAATTGTTTGCTCTTTCTGCTCAGCTGGTTTCTATTCAAGGCAGCTTTGTGGTAAAAAGTGACTTATTTGGCCCCTTGAAATTGCCTACATTGTCGAAGCCGAGGTACACAGCACTCGCTGCAGATGAACACGGATCCTTGTGTTGAAATGCTGAACCTGATTGTAATGTATAACTTTCTAAGGAACATGATTAGATGCAATGCATACATGAATGTGAAATTATTCTGTTTCTACAGGCTTGTTGTGTGTTCTGTGTTTCTGTCCAAGAATGGTCAAGACAACATTGCTAATTCAGTGTCCATGCACAAGACGGACTTACACCAACAGACGTTTGTGCAAAAATCTGAAAGACAAGTTGCTGTCTGAAGGAGGTATTCATCTGGAATGACACTCGGTGTCTCACTCCAAACTGGCACGCAGGAGGAAAACGATGAAGCAGAAGTCTTTAAGTCCCTCCTTGAAGCCACTGATCATGGCAGGCGGTAATCAAGGTCAAACCAATCGAGGAGAAAATAGCTGTAGACATGCTTCTGCATACTGCACATTGATCATCAAAGAGAAGCAAACAGACCAGACACAGAATTATTGCATGTTTCTTGGAAGAGCTTTTAGTCTACTTCAGTGGGATGCGCTTTTTTGTTGGCATTCTTCACAGACCATCATGGGCCTGTGTAAGCTGAAGCAGCGCTTCATTGGTTGGGAACTCCAAAGCTGACAGGGTGTTGGGTTTTTTTTGTCTGAAATCAGTTGAAGCTTGCGCTTCAGCATTAACATCACAGCACTGACAACGCTATGACGCAAAGCAGTATTGGTTGGTTCATTCTGGCTCTCTTTAGGTAAACACAGCCAGACAAAAGAGAATAGTACACAGAGATGGAGCTCTCTGACCAAAACCTGCCGTCAGTTGCTCTCTGATTTTTCTAAGTTCCCAGAATTCTTCTCAAAATCTGTTCGCATTCCGGAAAACAGAATTTGGCACTTCCGGCCAGTTAAGTAGGTCACTGAAGGAGGATTCATTGACGGCAGTCAAGATTGAAGTTTGCTGGTGTGGCGTTTTCAAGCATCAGTTGTCTCTACCTGATTCAAAATGAATGTCACAGGCATCCGTCGTGTTTGCAATCGAAGGACGCCAAATGCAAAAGAATTTTTGAAATGTTCCTGTTTGGGAGATTGCTCGTGAGTGTCCTTTTTACTGCTCCTTCTTGCAGCCTGCTTATTCCTGTCGGAAGTCAGGAACCATGTTAATCAGTCTGATCAGCATCTAAATTGACAAATTATCTGCTGCAAAACAGATGAGCAGCCATCAATCTGGGCTTGGCTTTGTTGACCTGTTTAGCTGTCTGTTGATCAACATTCTTACCAACTGCTAATCACAGGACTATGAATTTTTATGTTTTCCGAATTAGAGATTCTACAGCAATTTACAGAAAATTGAGCACGCAAGTCTCATTTCAGACAAACAGGGTCTTGCAATTTGAGAGGGAAATGCTTTGGCTGCTGAAACGGATACCTCTGCGAGCTATTTGTCATTCAAGTCAGAGCTACTTAACCAATTTGCCCACATTTGGCTGCAAGGAGGACCTATCTACTTCAGTGGAAAACATGCAAATCAAATTCCCCTTTCTTTCAGGAAATATATTAATTTCACTGCAGTCAAAGGTATATACATTTGCCTAAAAATATCACTCTCAGCACAATTCGCTGACAAACAATTCTTTTTTCACCAAATTTTTTTGCATTTCTCAGCCATTTGTTGTAGACAAAAGCTGGATTAACAAAAGTTTGTCATCCATGTCCTTTCTCACATCTTTTTGGGAGGGACACGGGTGTTCGCTGAAACCCCAATACTGTCAGGTTGCTCCTGTGGCAAAACGTGCATTGATTCCTTGTTCTTTTCTCTGTGGGCATTGTAAGAAATGTTTCAATCTATTTTTCATCTTTCCCAAAACGGAAAGCATCTGACAGATATATATCTGATGTCCTTTGTGATATGTGTAAGAGCAAGCACAATGTATCCTTATCTTGTGTAACTAATCTTGGCAATCTTCCGGTACAAGGAAACAGAACTGATTTACGCATCCAGGAGAAAAGGCTTTTTGTGGAACATTGTCCCAGTGGGAATCACAAGAAAAGGCGTCTGTGTAATCGACTCAGACCCCGGGGTCGCCACTTCTGTGCCAGGATCCTTTTCGAAAAGTTAAACACCGCTTGTTTGTCGAAACACAGAACAATCTCCTCGATAACACAAATAACAATGTGGAAATATGTGACTCTCTCCTTTTTCGGAATTGCAAACGTGGACTGGGTGGATGACCCACAGAGTAACTTGAGCTGTTCCCAATTCCTGCACTCCAGAAAGAAACATTCGTTAGCCTCATTTATATCACACGGGGAGGGAGTGACCCTTTCAGACTGCAGATCAGCATCGGCTCTGAACATCTAATTGATTTGGAAGCCCTCCCCAGAACCAAACAAGAACCTTATCATGTCGTGATGAAACCTCAGCCTCTGCAGTAACAAAATTTCTGCGCAAACAGTAAATCTCACGAGATACATGTATCAAACACTCCCAAACATTCATCATTGGAAGATGCAGTTGTAGCAAGTGAATTGTGGATTTTATCAAAAGTTTGCAATCAATCTTAACTTGTCTGGGCATCACTGTGGAACTCAATTGATGCGACTCAAATGAACAGTTCGTTCTTCCAGGGAGGACGGACGACACTGCAATTTACAAAGGCTTCATTGTTCACTTAATTGTTGGAACACGAAACAGGAGTGGTGTTTCCGTATTACACAGGTCCTTCTGGGTAATTGCTTGTGCAGCTTTGTTTTTTTGGGCCGCAGAATATTGGCCCGCCATGGGAGATCTTCCACTGCTGGACATGTATTTTTACTTCGACTTTGTGGCAAATGAAAATGGTGTTGACGACTGGCGCGGATTTTCCTGCTGAAAACTTTAGAGATGTCTAAACATTGCTTTCTTTTATGGTGAAGCATTCAAGCACAGAAATTTTATCATCTGATGTCTGCATGTACATGTAGATGCTTAGCTGTTGAAGGCTTGCTCTTCTCGGGCTCAAATTGCAGATGTAGATGATGGATTATTGAAAAGGCATTGCATTTCCGCTGTTGGAACTGACTGACAAATGCTGATGAGACGTTCAGACAAGCATGTTGCCGCCAAAGGCATCAGAAGCCGTTGCTGTTATTGTACGGTACAACAGGCTTAAACACTGTTATTTCTGCCAAAAACCAAAGGTCCAGGTCCATTCTCTCTTCTGTGGACTGACATTTAGCCAGTGGATTCAACTCTGACCTAATTTTTTGCTGGCTTCTTGATTGACACCTTGCGTGGTTATTTCTCTGTGTCATTCCCTAAAGTTTCCTACACCATTTCTTCAAGATTCCAAACAGAGTTGTTTTCCCTTTTCATTAGCTCACGAAAAGATCATGAAGACATAAAATGACTGTTGGCCACAAAAAGGCTCCACAAATGTCATCATTCTCTTGTCTAATTTTCATGTAGACGTAATGACGGACAACTTCCTCTTGCGAGAGAAAACATTCCACTGAATGCAGAAACCAAGCTGCAGCAGAGTGACATTGCTCTTGTGCGTCGCAGCATCAATGTGAAACAAACTGTTTCAGCGAAGATGATGTCTTTTCTTCAGTCAGAATCATCAATACTTTTCGTGGAACCCAAGAAAAAGATCGAATCAAGTCAGTGCATTCGTTTTCTGAATGAAACAAAAGTATTACATTCATTGCAAATTTTTCAACCTTTGGATTTGATCACGTAGGAGAAAAAAGTCATTATAACAGAAATGGGAATGATCATGCTCGAGTACATGCTCATCCAAAACCATCAAAGTGAGCTTATCAGAAGAAAACATTGCTTCCCTTGGGCAGAGATTCCCACCACACAGTCATGTCCATGTCAAAATGTTCATCCCAAGAAGGTAACTAACTTTTTGAGTCAAGGCCTCAACTCTGATCAATAAACTCTGTAACCTAAATAATCTTGCCTCTGATGTGGCCTCTTTGCCAAACAGCTTCTGGACGTATTCCAGTCACATCTTTCCTTGTTTGGGATCTGCTATGCGCAGAAGTTTCCTCAGATAAACGTTTCAAAATAGCAAACATGTGTTCAACAACAACGAAGAAGAACATGCCAACAAAAGATTACATTCTGCTTTTTGGTTGGAATATGATTCAATTGGAAGTACTTTTGGAGTGCAACTGACAGATATGGCCGAGCTCTGCAAGCGCATGTGTGGTGACTGTTTCAGGCTGTGTTCCTGCTTTTCTTGGTGAGCTATATGAATTGGCTAGGAAGGAGCAGGTGGTAGAATGTGGCAAAACTCTAATAAGCTGTACACTAACTGCCTAAAGAGCAATACATAAGGATTTAAGCTGTCATACGACGACAGTGAGCTAGCATACGAAAAAAGGCTGCAACGATTGAGAAACTGTTTTCGTCACAAAAACAGTCTGCGTTTGCTCATTTGTGCAAATGTCAGTAGATTTTGAAAACACGTCTGCACAATTGAGTTCAACGTTTCCATATTGCTTCCGTTGGGTGCTGCTGTCTGGTCCCACCAGGCCAAAGGAAAAAAAAGGCGGCTGGGGTTTTCTCAGCTTTCGAGTCACCTCATGTTCAGGTGACCCAATCAAAGGGTAAAAACAAGGTACTCGCCTTTTTCAAAGCATTTTGTTGTTTCTGTCTCAAATAAACCTTGGCAATGGTGAAGGCCAAATTTGTACCAACGTCGTTGTGGGCCCTTTGAGCCGCAGTGGCCTGTTTCCCGACCCTAAAATTTCTTGTACTTTTCCTTTGCTTTAGTGTTCCGGTGGAATTCGGGTTCCAAAGATCTGTGAGCCACCTGGGATCTTTCGTGTCAAGAAAAGAATGCTCTTGAATGAAGCTGATGCCTGTGAAGAGCAACGAAATCACATGGCAAGAAACTGTTTGAGGGCCATAATGGCACATCGCCTGCATAAAAAGACATGTGATGCAAGGCTCAAAATATTCCGTTGTCCCTACTCAATGTGACAATGCAGTTCGCTTGCAAGACTCCCTCGAAAACTGAGAGAACGAAACAAAATTTCCTGAGAGCTTTCTATCAAACAGGGATCCAGTCAAAAAAGCTTTCCGTTTTCACAGCAGGCACCAGTTGCGCAAAACGGAAAGGTAATTACGACATGGTTCCCACAGTTTGTCATTTCAGACAGAATCCTGCCATTTAAATTGCCCTTATTCTGCTATCTACTCGCGAATCAACATGAAAGAGTAATTGAGGCGATGTTGTGCCAAAAACATAACATGTCAGACAAAAACACCAAAGCCAAACATCAGTCTTCTGAAAAACAGGTTGACGCAGAAACTGCAGCAATGTACTGGAGCTTTCAGCAAATCAAAGGCGCAAGATGACGCGCGTCACATTTTTTGTTCGCATTGAATCTTCCGCTGAAGACTCAATGCAGTCCAATGTCAGACGTGATTGTTGCCGTCAGACAAGTCTTGACAGCATTTGAGTCAAAAATGTCAGTCCCTTTTTCCTTCTTGAAGTATGAACCTGAGGATAAAAATCAACCATATTCTTCATTGTTCTCCAGTTTACAGCTTCTTCTTGCAGCAACTGCAGCCACAGTTTGAAAACGATTCCTGTGGTCTCAAGTGACTGGGTCTGCTTTATTGAACTGAGAACATGGGGG
>JAAUYG010016599.1_pt1 | contig 24247 bp, 13 predicted proteins | sample 7278091 | NCBI WGS metagenome assembly JAAUYG01 (sample SAMN14350201, study PRJNA611818) | marine sediment metagenome | isolation source: surface marine sediment (0.6m) | place: French Polynesia: Moorea | collected 2018-08 | reverse complement strand
TTTTTCAAAAATGAAAAAAACGTCCGGGCATATGGCCCAGGAGAAGCCACAACTAAAATTTGAAAGTAATCCATGCAATAACTTCAGAGATAATCGATGCCACAGACGGACGAACGGACGGACGGACGGACAGACGGACGGACGACGGACGACAGACGACGGACAAAAGTCCCATACCATGAGCTCTGCTGACAGAGTCAAGCAGAGCTAAAAATTCTCCTCAATTTTCTTCTCAATGATCTTCACTAAAGTACTGTTTTCGACTTTTGAAATTTTGAATTTCCTATTATTAATGAATTTTTGAAATTCACCATTGTATTCTATGGGGAAACCTGAATAACCTCAATTATCTAGAAAACAATTTAGCGACCGTAGAGCGACGCGGAGTGAAATTTGGGCCTCTGGGGTAAGTGTTCACTGTATACGTGTAACTTTTGATAGTTTAGTGGTGAAGGTCATCCTGGGGTCATTTGGTGCATTTCCTCTTTTCGGCAAGCTTCTATCTCAAAAACGGCTCGTCATAGAGTGAAATGGAGTGAATGGGTAAGGCTTTGAGCCCCGGGAGGTAAACATACAGTACATAAGGGGTACTGTAGACCTTGGACATATCAAGATCATTTTGTGGTCATTTCGTGCACTTGCAGATTTCCAATAAATGACATGTTAAAATGTTACATCTTCAACAGTTTTGGCTTATTCCAAATTGTAACTTGTCCCGAACGTTCCCTCCGGTGGCCCACATAAAAATAAGGTGCTGTCGCAGATTTTTTTTTTTTTTTTTTGCACTTGTCTCAAATTTGAACTATAACTTGAAAACAACTGATTGTAGAGTCAAAGGGACTGACATTTGAGACTTGGGGACACTAGTACAATATATATCACGTGTCTTTGAGCTTTTAATGTTCAAGTCCCATTTTTGCCCATTTTGGGGTAATTTAGTGCATTTGTATCAAATTTATGTAACATGACAATAGCTCATTGTAGACTGAAATGGACTGAAATTTTTGGGGACACCTTGTATCCTGGACTGTTCCAGGTCATTTGGTGATAATTTGGCACATGTCTCAAATTGGCCCATAACTCAAAAACTGCTGACCTTAAGATTTAGAGGAAAAACACCAAAACTTGGACTTGAGGACACTAGAATAATATGCATATACATGGGCCACCCAATAGGCGTAAATCTAAATTGATCTCTTCTGGCTAGTGGTCACATAGAGCACCATGGCTCCTGGGCCTCTTCTTATTAAACCCAGCCCCAGCTAATTACTGTTTCTTATTTTGCATCTGGGTGTCCGTATATGTGTCCCTCCGTCTGTCTGTAAACAAAATATGTCAAAAAGTATTTAAGCAATCAGCTTCATTTTTGGTGGGAGGCCTTCTGACCAGAGAAGAAAAATATTAGATTTTGAGAAAATCACTCTCGCATAAGGGCATGGGGGTCCAAAATTTTGGCGTAACGATAAGGGATAAGGGGAAAATTTTCAAGTGCCTATACAACCATGGTGAGAGATAGAGATGTGGTTACTATTAGACACTACTATTAGACACTAATAGGCACTCATACAGGGAGTCCAAAAAGACCATTAGATTTGACGTTGAGTGGCCTTGAAAAGTCAGATTCAAGTCATTCCGATTTTGAAGCCTTATATCTTGTAAAGGAGCCGAGTTAGGCCATATGTTACTATTAAATACTAATAGGAAATCCTATATAGGAAGTCCAACGGCACCATCAGATCTCGCCTTCGGTGACCTTGAGTTTGAGTGGTACAGTAGGAGATCTATACATGTACCTTATATATATATTTACTGGGAATATTTTAATCTGGATGTCACATAAGTGATTTTGTGGGCTGGTGAAGTTGGATTATTTTCATTTTGTGGAAATGTCAGTAAACAAATTTTGACCAATCTGCTTTACTTTTGGTGGGAGCCTTCCCTTTAACCAAAGAAGAAGTGCTTTAATTTTGAGAAAATTCACCTCGGGGTAGGGTAGAAATGTGTGTGAATGTGTACTATGTGTAGGGCAAGGAGGTACAAAATTTTGACCCAATGGTAAGAGATGTGAGATAAAAATTTCAAGTGGTATAATAATGGGATTAGTGGATTATTCATGCATGCAGGGTTACTAGTAGATGGAATTTGCATGACATGAGGGAATTTGTGGGAGGGAGGGTTTTCCAGTTTCCACTGTCCCAGTGGTCTTTCTTGTTATACATATACATACATCCATGCTGTAGATTATTGTCAGACGTGAATTTTCACTGGCCTTAGTAGTTAACTGAAGAATAACTACTAGTCTACATCACTCGTGTCTATCTACAGGGATTCAAAAACTTTGTGGATTCCAAACCAGCAGTTTTCAGACACTCACCTACGGTGTCGCTAGTCTGCAGACACAGTGTCGTCTGGTCATGGACAGCGAAATTCCTGGCAAGGGAGACATAGCGAAAGCAGTATGTGCTAACCCTGGCATCGAACAATTCGCAGCTGAAGGTGACGTGGGACCTGCCACTCTTGGCACGCCGCTCCGTGATATACACCTGTTCCATAGGACTTGCTGGACTGGCATCGGGTGACCGTTCCAGCTTGTACAGTCGGATTTTATCATCTTGTCCAACACAAGGTGGCTGCGTGTAGTGTAGTGTGAAATATCGCTGACAGTTATCTAGAATATATTGTTTTTCTGCAGTTAGAGTATACTGGTCACTCCACTGTACCTCCATAACAGGGCTCACACCTATCGGGTATTCCTCGTCATACAGAGACTGTAGTCGAGCACGATATATCCCCGCCTGGTCCAGCAAGTCGCAGGAGAGAACCATGGGCACATCCTGAAGGATGGAGATCTCCTCTAAATCCTGTTTGAAGATGTACTGCTTTGGCTCCGGTTTTCCATTGGTGATGGTTTCGTTCAATCCATAGTACACCACCTCAATCCAGTACTTATCGCCGACTTCATCATGCTTGGAGTCGCATTTGGCACCTTCTACAGTAACGCGCAAGGTCATCTCCCTGGTAAGAGTTGGGTGAGACCTCGGGATGACAATTCTGGTGGTCGGCCATACAGCCGTGAATGGCTCCGACTCTACCAGAATTGGACTCCGGGCTGTCTCTGAGAATCTGAGGATGTAGTCTCCAGCATGGTCTATCACTCCACATGCCAAATCGATCTCATACTTTCTGTTGTTTTGATTGAGTGGTATTTCAAACACGGAGACCGGAGAGAAATCCTTTTGCCAGATAAGACGCAGTGTTCCTGTGGATGAACTGTAGCTATCCGGCACTTCGTACTGGATGGTCATCGGCCCACTGAAGACCTTGTACCCATCAGGACCAGCCAGGTGGTAACCAGAGTTTGACCCGGCACCAAGTCCTGAAAATCAATCAAACCATTGTGATTGATATTAATCACATATATAGGAATGTTTTATATCAATAAAGGTTTAAACCAATAAAACGTGATCTGATTAAAACACCATGCTCTGTCAGAGAATTATCATCTGTGCTTGTAATTGTAACTATATCTGTACCATTTTTACTCAACCAGTACATCATGCATCAAGACTTGCAAATCAGGTACTCAGATTGTTAACTGAACATTTTCTCTAAAAATCTTAAAAGTGCTTTTAACATATGCAACTTGAACACCAGTTCAACTTAAGGACCAATGTTAGAATTGGTCCCAGAGTGGTGGTCCGAGGAGCTCAATGTCAATCTTGGGCTTCAAACAGTTGGGGACTGAATTTTTGACCACTCATCTTGCCATAACCACTGAGATAAGTACAAAATGTACGGGTAATATTTGCCACCAAAATCATACCAAATTCGTCTTCAAAATTCCAAATTTTTCACCATTGTAGATTTTTTTTTTACTGTTATGACCCCTGTATTAAGCCAGTTTTTTCCTTGACATGTTGCTGATTTAATTGAAACAAAACATTCAATTTCACTTTTTTATATAAATCCTCCTAACCTCTGCATGAAACTATAGTCATGGCTATTACATAAAATATTAGTTTATTAGTAAACTTTTATCAAGTGCAAATATGTGCTAAAGCAATTATAAATAAGCTTTCATCATGTAAATGTAAACTTTTCACAATTTCACACAATTGCCATTGGCAAGTTTCAGTTCGTTCCAGTGGAAAAGTCAAGCATGCAGGCATATGCCATATTACTTCATGTGTTACATAAAAGAAACCCAGGGCATCTCATCATTTGAAGTGATGCGTACAGTACTTCCAAAGTGCCATATTCATTTTGGCCATGAAAAAGCAATTACCAATTTTGTCCTGAAAGCTTGCTTTTTCCAGCCTTGCTGCATGTGCTGTTCATTGGCTGCCTTTTGGTTTTCCTCTGTTTGTCAAGGCACCGGCTCTAAACACAAAGAAACCTAGCTTCCTGTATTTAGAAAGTGCTGGCTAAAACCAATATTGACCTATAGCCAACATCTTGAACCAATTTTGCATTTCTGATACATTATTGTTCTGGTAAGTCAACAGATAGATTTGGGCTTCCCAATTCTCTGCAGCATCACAGTTTACCCTTGAGCAGCTTTTGGGTTGACTGCCGATAGTTGAGACATTTAAAATTTTCAGTCTAATCTAATAACATGAAATAAGCATGTAAATTGCATGTAGCATTCATTTCTTTTGTCACCATTTAGAAATATTTGTACAATATTACAGTATCCAACAACATGAAACATGATACATATAATTGTCCGTGTCCTCAAGACTATATGAAACTGATTTTTAAGCATGGCAGAAACTGAGTGTAAAACCCTGAAGTAAAAATACCAGTGCTAACGTATTGCTTACAGTTAATACCCTACTTAAAATGACATAGCTGGTACTGTAATAGCTTTTTGTATTACAGTATAATTACACTCTAATTTTGATGCTCCTTCTGCAAAATTGTTGCCCTTTGGAGCATCAAATCCATTCAAGTACTTTAAGCTGCCGAGATGTCTCCCCACCATAGGAGGATGTTCTTCCGATAAAAACCTGCATTCACCTCTTCAGTAAGTTCCACCATTTTAATGCATGAATATTTCTATATGACATAGATTTCATAAATTTACATATTGCTTTACTTCATGTACATCTACATGATCATGATTCAGTAATGATAAAATTGTATTCAACAGGGTCTAGGACGATTACAGATTCTATATTTAGTGTCTCGCATCCCTGTTTATTTACTAACAAACACCACGCAATTTATTTTATATACTGCTTTAATTCATGGACATACATGAATGCGATGTAGTACTGATGTTATTTTATTCAATAGTATTATTTAGGATTATTCTTTATATTTAGTATCTCGCATCCCTGAATTTATTTAGTAGCTAGCAAGCGCCATGCAATTTAATCAAGGAAGAGCTATGTGTTCTCCCACACCCAATACCACCAACAGACAAAAAGGGAACAAATACTGTTCAGCGAGGCACATAAATGCCAGGGCAGCCCAGTGCCCATTATTTTAACCAGAGTATTAACGGGTGACTAGCCGGCCATATGAGGCAGCTAAGTCTCCTCCAAATCCCAGCAGATCTCTCCACAGGGCGCAATACCATGGACACATCTATCATTCCCCTATATGGAGCTAATGACAAGCAGAGATGGGTCCAATTACATGCAGCTTGCTGAGGATTCTCGGATTCCATGGATTCGAGACAATTCGTGGAATCGCCAGGGATAGGGTACTGGCGCATAATAACATGTACTGTACTAATGTGACCAGTGTGAACTGTATGCATGGACACACTGACTCGACGGAAGTTGTTCAATTGATAAAACTTTTCATTACATGTATCTCATTCCCAAAATGAGACATTGCTTTAAAAGTTACTATCGCGTTGAAAAAAATAATGTTGAAATGTTGCAGAAATAAAGGAAAATACAAAAGATAATGCTCTGAAACAATTCCCAATACATGTACCTGACACGCAAAGACTGATATTTTCCCACCCCAACAACATTGCCCAAGTGACTGAAACCAACCGGCTGCAGCATTCTGGGCAGAGAGCGAAATGAGAATGAATGGCCAGGGCCACAAAAAGTCGGGAACCGCTGATTGGTGGAAAGAGGAAGGCTGCCATAAGAGCGAGCGATGTGACAGAATCCCTAGGATTTTCCCATTTCCCCCCCTGTCATCAACTCCAGTGATTCATAGAACTGCTGCTCCCTTGGCCACCCATTTCCATCTTTGGCAACAGGAAGACAGTAAATTGCAGTATTTGGGTGATTGGACCACACGTGATATTTTGTGTGCAAGACTGCCAGCATTTTAATATTGCAGAGGGAGACAATTTAAACACAAGAATGGATACCCGGTACTGTCAGTAACTGGGATGCCATCCCACATAGCATGCCCAATGCACACAAGAAGAGAACAAAAAAGTCCCTTTTGAAAATTATGTAAATATTCTTTCAAAGCAGCTCAAATCTTTGATGATGATTTGATTAATATCGCGAAGTAATTGCTACAATATGATTAATATTGAAACACCTCTTACTCAATTTACCGGTAAACAATAAAGATTGAAGATATTGAACGGGAGACCATTCTGAACTACCAACCACCAGGTTTAGAGCATCTCTCTCTCTCTCTCTCTCTCTCTCTCTCTCTCTCTCTCTCTCTCTCTCTCTCTCTCTCTCTCTCTCTCTCCCAATATATATTACATGAATCTCAATCACAGCAAATAGTACAGCTCCAAGTACACACCAAAGGTCCACTCCATCCCATATTTGAAGTGCACATACAGAAGCTTGCAGCTGTGAATGTCACCAGCTGCCTGGCGATGAAATAAGGCAAAGATCATGTCCCCAATTGCCCAGGTTAATGGTGCACTCTAATGAGAGAAGAGACCATCCATGGCTCGTTTCTCTGAGCTTATATCAGACAATCCCCGCTCCATGCTCTGTCATCTATGGAACCTGGCCATGGTGTCCCATTCCCGTGGCTGGTGACACAGAGCCCTCGCACTCTGATTTATGGTCATCCCCCCAGGACCTTTAATGGTCACCTTAGACAGCAGTAGCAGCATCATTTTGGGAGAGAGGTGACTCAAAGCCACACCAGGTTCTGACGGAAATCTCCAGTCTGCAGCACCACACTGTGAGTGGTGGTGGTCCATCGGTGACTTCCCGGGGTCCCAGGGCCACCAGATCTCGGATTGTCTGGTGGGCAAGTTATGGGCTGTAAATATGGCTCATTACCATAGGCAAGCACCAGGAAATGGAGGCCTGATCCTGTCTGGGGAGGAAACTCGCAGGAAAATACCCACAGCACTAGTTCGCTTTAAGTGCTCTTGAAACGTCACCTCTAATTAGCATAGCAGCTAACTCTATTTACACACCATTCATTGTGGCATATGGCAAACATTTCGACTTACAAATACGGTTATAACTGTTACAACTGATCTAGTATTGGTTAACATTTTGTTGTTCAAAAAAACTATGCTTTCAAGTTTTCTTATTTCAAGTTGGATATATGTTTCCTGGAGTTTCTCTATTTTTTTTTCTTTAATTTTTATGCTATCCATCCCACATACATGTATTGCAACTAATATGGTGCACCCTTTAGAAATATAGCTCTGAGAGATCAAATCTTGGCAGTAAAAGTTCTGCATTTTCTCTTGTTAAATTAGTCAATGTTAGTTTCCACTCTGAATTATATGCTTAGATGCACAGCCATGTTGAAGTCAATGCACCCCCAGCGGCTGCTGAGGCAGTCTGTTTTTATCTGATTTTCCTTAGACATTTTAATTTTATGGTTGAAAGCTCCACTTGACACAGGTGTTATTGTATCTTCCCATGGTATGTGTCCCCCAATTTTGAAAAACAGGGCATAGCCTTGTTCTAGCAAGTGCAGTCAAGCAGTACCTCACTGCCCTTTTTTGCCAACTTTGACTTATATAGCAGTCAAGATTTGGCCCTATACATGTCCTTCAGAATTAATTAAGCCATTAAAAAGATTGACAGTTCCAAACCACACATTTGCCTGGTCTCAGGAATTCATCAGCACAGGTAATATCAGTTAGAATGAAATTAGCTTGGAGTTTGCACTTTATTGTTTCTACACATGCAGACTGTCCTAAACTTTACCTGTGTGATAAACATGATAAGAAGTGTTGCACTGTTAGAAGTATATTTAAAAATTTTAAAAAATTAAAAAACTTTTCGTTTCTTACACCACACACACATGCATTGTATGTGAATAGCATAACATGGCAATGTTTAAATTTGGAAATCACTGACTAAAACTGCCAATAGACAGTGAACAATTCAATGTATCTGATAATGAAAAAGTATATACATACAAATGTAGGAACCACTTAACTAGGCATGCATCACCATTGTTACCCTAAGGAACCATGATATTGGGAACTCTATTTCACATGTATTTGACCAGTATTTTAGGTCTGCGCTTATTGACTTGTACAATTATTGAGCCAGGTATCTCCGGCCACATTGTGAAAGTTGTATTACCAGCCCAACCAAGCATTGTGGGAGGGGCAGCCCAATAATTTCATTTATAATACATTTTTATAACCTTCTATGCATTTCATCAGGCTGGTCATTCTTCCCTTTTATGGCAGCAGCAGGGGAGATAGATCCATTGTAATGTTCTCCAACCAGGTAAGGGTTGATGGTTTGGGTCCAGTTTTCTGGAAGAATCTTAAGTCTAGAATCGGACTTAGGTTCGCTAATCACCTTAGTAACCATTGTTTTTTTCATTTTTCATATAGAGGACTTAAAGAGTTTTTGAGAAACTGCCCCCAGCAGCAGAGGAATTGATCTGGAGGCTCAGTGTAATGGGTTAAGGTGAGTGAGTTTTATTGCCAATGCCATGTGCTACCTGAGGTAACAACAGCAGGAATTGCTGCAGCTAAAGCCTCTTTGGGAGGATTATAATGGAGTTGTATTAGATGCAGGTTCTTACCTGTACCAATACACTGCAATAAAAAAACGTTTTCCAATATTCAATGATGCTTCCATATATGACTTTATTTCAAGTCAAAGATCTCCACTGGATACAGATCACGCGGGAATACAGCAAGTTTGATAATGATATTTTTGTTAAACTTCTACAAATTCATTTATGTTATCATTATCAAAGAAAATTTGGGAAGTGCATACATCTTATATTCTATATACCCAGTACAGAATTCTTCAGATTCATGTTATTTATTGTCAAGGAAAATTTGAATAGTGTAATACACATACATTTTATATTTTATATAGAATAACTTTTTTGTTGTAAATTTTGCTTCAGTCTTTTTATGCAATATATATTTAACATTGAAGGGTATGCATCCGGATGAAGATAATGTACACCATCCACATAATTACACAATTGTAGCTTGCATGCATGTAGCGCATAATCACAGAGCCACTGCTGCTGGAGTCTGGAGTTGGGTTCTTTGACAGACCGCACGGAAGTCTCCACCGCAGACAAGTACAGAGACAAACACTTCTCGAGACTCCCGACCCCATTAACTTTGGAGACATCCTCCATGCCAACAGCCTGGGGGATGGATATAACTTTGCCATTCTAATCACAGATGAATACATGGCACCCTTCTGTAAATACTGGCCGCTCAGGCTGGTTCTCATTCTCTGTCTCCAGAATCAGACTTGTCTGCTTTATGATATATTTAGCTACTTGCTGTCTGTGTTTAAAAGATGGCAGAAAGATATAAAGCATACTGGCCATGCCAGGAACTGTGGGGTTTGGTGGCCAGTGGTTTGTGTGTACTTTGGTGAGAGGCAGGCTGAGAGAAACCACCCTATCTGTCTTTAGGAGAGTGTCTGGCACAATCATTAGGAAGTCATTTGGTAGATCCCTGAAGTAGCTTCAAAATAAATGACTCTTTTTTCTCTTTCTCTCCTAATTTCAGCACTCTGTCACTCCATGTAGAAGTCTTATCCTCTTCTGCCATCAACAAAATCAGCGTCATAATACAGCTGTACATGTATACTTAAAGGTAATCCTAATGGTTTATATTATATTTCTGCTGCCTCGGTGTTTGGCCATTCTTTTCCACTGCAATTAATTTAACACATCCCAATAAAGATGTAACATTACCACACATATTTTCAACATGTTCTAGTAGTGCAGGAAACACTGGAATTTTTTGGAGAGTATTTTACCCATTTTTCACTTTATAGTTTTGACAACCTAACAGGACACATTTATTTATTCAGCATGCCAAGTAGCAATTACACACATGAAAAAGTCTCCCCAAACTGTGAGTGGTCACGCAAAACCACCATATCCATCACATTATCATATCCTGTATCTCACCTCGGAACATGGAACAGTCAGCCTCGCAGTTGGGACTCTAATTAAACTACAGTTTTATTTCAAAGTACTCTGTACATCTACACAGACATGGTTTACATAGGACAAGGTTAAAACAGTCGCTTCTTTTACCCCTTCACCATATTAGACTAAGTGAAAGGAGAACAAGTGACATCTTTCCACAACTGGTGACGGTCTGTTTTTCACTGTTACATGCATTCTGTCTGTGATACTCACTCGGTGGCTGCCTGCTATACAAGGAAGTCAGGGACTTGCATGGTCATGTTGATGGAACTTTACAAGTAAAACATATTTACCAAGACTATCTAGAACAGAATTTATATAAACCTCAGTTAGTCGATATAAATGTTGCAAATAATATAAATAATAATTCAATTTGCATATATATTATTCACATGGGATCTCCACAGGATCAAAGGAATGACATCCGATATTGCTGATTCCATACAATCATAACAAGCTGTGACTGATTATGCTAAAAATTGCATTGTTATTATTACTCCACCGATGTTATAATAAGTTACAAAAAAAAGCATAAAAAGGGAAAGTATCTCTTTAGCTGTGTCAAAGCTGCTTTCTGCAGGCACCCTGAAGGTAGATTATGGTCCCCCCTGGCCTCCCAAGTCATCAGGGATCCTTCTGAAAATAGGCCCAATGGTGGGACCTGGGAAATGAAGCCAGAGACATGCACGGAAACCCGGCCTCTCTCTGGAACCACCCCATCGCCATCGTTTTCCTATCAACCCCTACAAGATCAATTACTCCCCTGACACCCAGGACATTAAGTCTGCCTTTGTATCCAGCTCTTCTTTCCTCAGCAGCCAGTCCCGGTGCCAAATTGAAATGGAGAGATAAAGGCTTGGTGCGTGGTGGACTCGGGGACTCGGCTTTGAGCGCCAAACCTGGTGACAGCCAATGCTGGACCGGGTTCTGAGACACAGGGCCTCACGTCTCATGCTTTCCTTACAGTGTAAAACCAGTATCCAATTTCATAGGGCTCAAAGGATCAAAAGTACCATGAGTCATCAAGGAAACCTGCACATCTTAGCCATATTTAGCCTGGTGAAATTGAAGACCAGCAAACAGGTAAAACATATAAGAGCATTACTGGTTCAGGTGCTATATGTATACCAGTACTGGATATGTTGAATACAGAACTGGTTCAGGTAGAGTTTGTGCTGTGTGGGACAGAACTGGGCTTACAGTCATGCAAATTGTGAGAATATCTACCCTGATCTTAACGCAACCAATTAAAGCATTCCAATAAGTACTTCTTTTACTTGCATAAGTAAAATATTGAATTGGGTGAGTTGGTCATCCGCAACCACCTGTTGTACCCCCCCACCCCTCCCTACCCCACCCTGGTCACCCTCATGTGCTCTGCCCCCTAACCTAATTTACCTGGTATATTTTAAGGTGGTAAGGTTTATCCTTACTAACAAAAAAGGATGCAACACCTACATCAGGCTACATGTAGATGTATTCTGATTTTGAAATCTATTAACATGATCAACGAATAACTTTTGCTAGTATTTACCAATATAAGCATGAACAGATTACTAAAATGGCATTACATACATGTATTTTCCTCAGGTCCAAGCGGACGGCACAGTAACTACACATACATCAGATTCCTCATTTCTGAGGAAGGCTGCCATCCATAATTCAGCCGAAATATCAAGGTGTATAAACCTGTGCATGTGTTTGGAGAAGTACTAGTGTCTTAATGTATTTTCTGATCACACCTTCTATGCACAGTCATAGAATTTTCGAGAGATTCGAATTTTCGGCAGAATCTCTCTGTCTTAATACACACTTGTTGTTGTTTTTCTGCCTTTTAAATAGTAGCCTTTTATTTTAGATATGCCAATATGTAATATCCAAACAATACATATTGGTGCTACCCGGTAATGACATCTGTACTATTATTCGCAAGGGTACAAGGAAAAAATATACCCTGATGGCACATGTAGGTTTGCTAAAACTCTAACTTTTACGTTTTATTGTACTACTGGTACTATATATCATCACGTATATTATGGGAAGTGTCCAGGGTAAAAATACTACTATATTCATCTCAATGTCCAATTTTGCCCACCACTCTTCCTTTAATCATTTGTCTACACTTCCTTACCAGTAAATACATTTGACAGGATAATGGTATTTTAACAGGAAATTTCTCTGGGGGTGTGGCAACACATGAGCCCCATGGTGTTGGCCTGCACTTTCTGGAAACCGTATCGGCCATAAAAACAAAAAAGAAAACTTCAAAGCATTCATTAATCAAGTTTGTATTTCATCAGCAGAACCAATACATAATTGATAAGTTGGACAAGCAGACCTTTCTCTATGTCCATTAGTGGGCCCCTTGGGCTATGTAACACCTTAACACCATTATCCACCCAACTAGGCTGTCCGTCACAATTCAGCCTTGCAGCTATCATTTAACTGTACATTCCTATACCATCAATATGTTACGTGCATATCTCACTGCATTGGTTTGGCTTTTTGAAGTACGAAACTGCTCTGGTAGGCATTCACAGATCCTTCTTGCCACTTGTTATTGACATTTCATCATTTCACTGGGAACTGTAGGGATATTTCCATATTTTGGGTATACATTATGTACATGATGTACAAAATACATAATTTAGTCAGCACTGTCCCTGAGTTTACAGTTATATGCATTGATCAAGTAGATCTATATGCATGTTTTGGGTTAATTTGAAATTTATTGTATGAGCATAGTAATAATAAGGGCCAAATAAACATAGGCTCCACATGTGTCCAAATAATTTATGCTATGTCACACGTCACTTTTTATTGTTTCCCTATGTCACCATGTCATTTTTTATAAGACCTTGACGTCACTCCCTGCAGTTTTTATAAAAGGGCACGTCGGATTTCTACAACTTTTAAAGTGGCCGTATCACACTTCGTTTTTTACAAATGTGGAACCTTGTATATTTGCATACTATTTTGGGGCCATTGAAGCCCGCTTTTAGAATAGTTATAGTACTTTGACTAATGGCTACATGTAACTTCTTTAACTATTAGAGGAACAGAATATCAAACACATATAAATAATTTATAATTTTGTTTTTGTAAATTTCTAAATTAAGTGAACATTAGATTCTAGGCCCATAATTCATAGTGGTCCCTCTCTTAGTGACCACTCTCAACAAAGGCCCCCTTCCTAATGTGGCCAAAACTTTACCACTTATAACTATTATGAATACATTTAGCTCTCCCTTTTGCCAAAGGTACCTCTTTAATGTGGCCACAGTTTCTTGGCAAATAACCTGTCAATATTAAAGGCACACTACCCTGTACTGCACATGTATTTTGGCAAGATACACAATGAGACAAATATTAGGTATCATATCTGAATAAATGGCAAAGAAACAAATTCAATACTGCTGCCATCCCTACATGTAGGCTATCCAGGGCAGGGGCCAAACTGTTACTTATTTGTAACCATCCCGTAACACCTGAATGTTTGCACAAATGCCTGATTATGCAGAAAACATGTAGGTAGACAATTGCAGCCAAAATGGTACTTGCCAAATACAATGACTAGCTAAAAGACTACAATAGATCTAGCTGCCAGGCAAGAAATGCTGGGTGCAGATACCGATTTCATGTTACATGTTACATGTATACTGACAGTGACTGCTGTTATATCAGAATAATATTTGTTCGAATTATAAAGTTGGAATTTCCAGCACTTCATGTGCTTGTAAGAGCTGAATACAAAGCTCAACATGCTGAATGTATGCGGACCAAGTGAGTCCCCACGTGCCAGAAAAATTGGCAAGCAAGTATATCTTAGACCCATACAATGTATACAGAAGGTGTAAAAGTTACTTGAGAAAGACAACAACATTTTTAGGGCTCCACATGGGGAAAAAAAAGAAGTGCGACACGACACGGCCACTTTAAAAGTTGTATAGAAGTCCGACGTGGCCTTTTATAAAAACTGTATGGCCTTTTATAAAAACTGTAGAAAGTGACGTCAAGGTCTTATAAAAAGTCACATGGCAACACAGGGAAAAAATAGAAAGTGACAATTCATCATACATAGCATAAATTATTTGGACCCATGTGGAGCTCTATTTTTGTGGTGCAATTGTGATCGTCACCTAAGTAAAGTCACAAACTAACTTGGATTCTTTAATTGGAAGAGTAATTAAGCTACAAAGCTGTCAGATCAGTGATCTACAAATTAAAACACTCTAAAACACACATGTATTTCAGGTGTACATTTATAGGAAGATGAGAGCATTATATAGGGTAGACCCAACATTACCCCCATCAGTGGCAATTTTGTTTATTTAGCATTAAAAGGTGCAATATGCAGTCTTAAATATGATTTCAGCTGTGCATTTGTCACAAGGAGGTGAATGCATTGCTAATACTGGCCTTGCACTGAGACTCAAGGTTTCACTGTTCCTAATATCCCAAAGTTGTGTTATTGAGATTCAGCATGAAAAGGCAGCCTGGCCTGCAACTGGACACAAACACTAGCTATTGTCAGTGTCAATATTAAGTAGAAGATTGAATGCAAATGCCAGGAATGCAATCATAATGGGTATGGTGGACAGCCTTTTGTTGATTATTGCTTTTGCAAAGTTTGCTGCCATCTGCTTCTTTCAGGAAAGTTTCAGTAAAGTCCACATACAGCAGCTGATATTTTATGTGTGTAATTGGCAACATAGGCCACTACCGATATATCATGCATCACTATATGTGCATTGTGTTCCAAAATCTTATTCACAGGGCGATCCTGTATAAACATAAGCGGGAGCTGTATGTAAGCAAGGTATCACAAACCTATGTACACTGTGCTATATTTGTGTCCCTTTGCAATGTGTCACAGGAATGTCAAATATTACACCTGTGTGACATATTTGACTAAGTCTCACTGACGATGAAAGGTGTTAAAGCAATGACGGCGTTGTGATATTTCATTCATAAATACCTACCTGTGCAAAGACTTACAGGCGTCTGATGTACATTATATGAGAGGGACATAAAGTTCCCATGAACACTTTTTTTGGTATCATTATTAACTTACGTTAAGTCAATCATAGATTCTATATCTTGTTACATTCTAAATACATCTATCTACATGTGGTGTAATGTATAGACCACCAAACTCTTTAACAAGTCTTCTTCAGAACCTTTTCCTGGTCTTTATGACTCCCATTACCACAACTGTCTTTATACTGCATGTACATACAGCTAGCATACTCTGCTGCTACAGGCCAAGTAGTGTAGTGGTTGAGCATTCGCCCCCAACCACCAAACAAGAGATTAAAATTTGAGGTTCGAGTGCTCTGCTCACTGCTCAGCACACAAGGATTTAGAGGGGAGGATTGGATAATGGTCTGGGTGGGATATCACTGCAAACCTGTGGCATGGTATTTCAAAGGGCTAGCACTCGTTAACGACTAGCACAAGAAGGGTCCAGCACATACACACAGACACCTCCATAATACAGGATCTTGTTCACAGATCAAGCCATCCAGCTTGATGAAAACTTGTTCTCCTTGCTATGAGACTGAAAATTGTCAAACGTGATGTACTGCAAACCTGTGGCATGGTATTTCAAAGGGCTAGCACTCGTTAACAACTAGCACAAGAAGGGTCCCGCACATACACACACACACCTCCATAATACACGATCTTGTTCACAGATCAAGCCATCCAGCTTGATGAAAACTTGTTCTCCTTGCTATGAGACTGAAAATTGTCAAACGTGATGTGCATTTAAAACCCTTATCACTCACTGGTATTTCAGGCATTCTAAATACCGCAATTGGTGTAATTGTAAACTGTGATGCACACCAAATGCTGTGCAGCATTGCCTAACTACAAGGTACATACAGTGTACATGTATAGTTATTATAATATCTGACTTGCAGCTTTACTAAAACTCAACCAGATATTTCTGGCTCTCATCTTCAGCCGGATAATAATCTGACATATTCAAATTCTCTATAAGTTGCTTCATGACAATAAATGACAACACACAAAAGATATACATATGCAAACACTTTCAAATTCACTTGCTTTGATAATGCCAACAGTAGAACTGCACTTCATAATGAAGGCTTGAAAAAAAATCCTTCCTTCTTCAACTTTTAGGTCAACCTAAATTAGTTTTAATGAAGTGACAAATAGCTACAAATGGACAAGCTATAAAACGCTTCATTCATTGTCATGTCAGGATGTTCAAATTGTCAGGGAAGACTTATTTTTCCAATGCCAGGGATCATAGCTGTCCCTCATTATACAGCCTGTGTGAAACCAACATGTCAGACTCCCACTACTGTCCTCAGGAATTCCCACTTCAATATGTACCATTGGCATTTTTATTGCTCATGAAGTTTCAGTTAATTAACTGGGTGCAAACACTGCACCTGACCTCTTCAACACTTAAGGGTGACCTTGTAAGGTGAGAGGCAAGCTCTCGAAATGACCACTGAACACATACCCGGACACATACAAAATCATACATCATGCAGATATTTAGAATGTGGCAATCCCTTTCATCTCTGCACCGAAAGAGCATTTCTAGCAAATTCTACTGAAAATGTCATCATTGGGGGAGACTTTAATTGGAAACAAGATGTGTCAACAGTTAATTAGTATGGGCAGCAGATGGCCAAAGCTGTTTATTGTCTTGCAGCACCTGTAGGCAAAGACCACTCAAGTGCCTCTACAGGACAAGTTTGAGTGTCCACTGGGGTTACATACAATAAAAACTACACTCATTTCATGCTACATGAACTTAAATAAAGTAAATGTAGTTAGATGAAGGTACAAGTTGAAGCATGCACTTGTACAATGTACACATTAAATAATCAAGAGGGTGACTGTCACTGCCGACAACTCATTAGCATATCCTAATACTTGCCAATATATTTTAGGAAGATCTTTGTAGATTTAGTTAACACTTATGCCAAGTTTACAGCTTAAATGCGAATGAAAGATGTGCTATGAATTCTGTTGCTTTTCCAGTAACTGATGAACATAACTAGATGAACATACTGAGTACCAGTACATGCTATGACTGTGAAATGCTGTGCATTGTAACTTTGAAAGAATATACAATTTATCTTTTTCTTTTCATTTCGTATTCATGAATGCCTGACAATCTTTAACTGACGATGACTACAGCAATTTTTGTCTGTTGTAAGTGACCACTCACTACAGAGTCCAACTTTTTTAATGTCAACAAGAGGTCCATGGGCCTGAAATTATGCTTCAGACATTTGTCATTCGACAGGCATTGAACATTTTTGATGCATGGTGCTTCATTTGACTTGTATGACCTTTAGTGTGACCTTAATTAAAAGGTGAGGAAAGGACAAAGGTCATATCATATTCTGAAATCTCATGCAATTTTCTATTAATCGTTATGGTAACTGCTTTTTTTATTTGGGGTGTATGGGGTGAGGCTTAACCATGCACCATTTGAAAATTATATTCTTTTAAGGTGCCATGAGAATAATTGTAACATTTCGGGTTCAAAGGTCACATGATCACACCACAGTCTATAACTTTGTATGTAAATTTCTATTGATATCATATACCAGTTTCAGCATTACAATGCCCTTTTTGTGAGTCCTGCCAACTGAAATTTATCTCAACTGCTTCACAAGGAATGATACACCAGATAATGGATATTTGATTTTGTTAACACATTTATCATAGCTAGAGTAACATGTTTTCAAAGTTGCATTAATTGTTCTTATTATGTTTTTAGAAGTTTAAAGTCTGTATGAAACATTCGGAACTTACCTATGCCAAGCAACAGTAGCTGAAAGCCAAAGGGCACATATAGTATAATCCTCGCCATCGCTCACGGTCTCTTGAAGATCCTGGACTTCCTACAGCAGTCAGAAATCTTCAGCTGAACCAGCTTGATCCCTGTGTGGACAGAGATTACTACAGCAGTGCCATCTGGACATAATCCTGGTTCTGGATTCCACCAATACAGTTGATTAACGCAGAGGACGTTCTGACAAGACCCATCTTCCAGTCCGCATTTCACAATGCAACACCACCAGCTCCTTTGCAGACCTCCAATTGACAGTTACACTCAGGAAGCTACCCACACTCAAGTTATCGGTAAGGATTTCCTCAATGAGCTGCTCTCAGCAGTTCTCTGTCATTTTACCATGTCCTGGTGATAGGTGTTTGCTTTAAGGATGGCTACCTGGCCTGTTCCTGCTCCACCCCCTTATCAGGGCAAAGTATAGAGCACATAAACTGACACTGTGCTAACAAGATCTGCCAGGGCTTCCAGCCTAACCATGCCTGCTGCCTCAAACTCATTGCAGATGTTCCATATCCAAAAACAATTTTTTTTTGGCCTCTAACTCGTTTCGTCTTAATTACGTTTTTTTTTGTCTTTCTCAATTGAAATCCACAACCGACAGTGGCATGGTGGGTAGTCCCCGCTGTCAGGGACTTATCCTCTGACCCGGCAAAATAGTTTGTTGCACCACTTGACGCTTTGCCACACTGTGTGCGTACCACCGTCCAGCGAACGAAGGGAACGTCAGCGAGCGGCCACGGACTCGCTTGCCTGCCCTGGTGGTTGTGGTTGGTTGATGTCTGCTTTCAATATGCATTCATTCATCTGCCAGCATAGGCTGTAGACCCCCATACAGGCATGCCAGCATGCTGACCCAGGTAATTGTTCTTGGCTTGGCGGTGTCATACACACGCTATTCTTTCACTCTGAGGGACCCCTGTCACCAAGTCCGCTGTCACTCTACTATTTCGTCTTGATAGAAGCACAACCTTCATTCCCTGGTTATTCTCTGACTGTGGCCAACCGCTGGGAGAAGCCTTGAGGCAGTGGCTACACACCCTCCCTCAGCCAGTGTGATACCTGATGGGGATCCCAGGTTCTCCTTTCCTCCAGGTGCATTCTTGGCCACTGGCAGAGCACCTTGCCAATTAATGTCTTCTCAAGTTACTCTTCAATGCCAACCTTGAGGAGCAAAAAAAGAGAAGAAGAGAAAAAGTAAGACTTTGCTTGCAAGTAAAAATAGACACACATTCCTGATGTATGTACATTCATCAGCTCCTCATGGAAATTGAATCTACTTCAATCTAATAAACCCAAGCCAGCAAGCAAGATATATGCAATTCCAACTTTGTGGTATCATACTCAGTTGACAAATAAAATACAACAATATGTGTTATGCATCCATACTACGGTAATTATCATTTGTAAATACTAGACAGGTGTTTCAAAAAGCCTCTTGACACAAAAAATATCATTCTACCCTCTGAGTCAGTTAATTAAAAATTGGATATCCAGTTCCCAAGTTTTGTTCTCATTAGCTTCTTCATACGTTTTTCATTTCAATGAAAGCAATGTACACTGCATACTATACATACAAACCATCCATTATTACACATATATACATATTACATAGTATTATGTACTACAGCCACACACACTTCATCACATGTTATACAGGTACATGGTTCTTAGAACAGCAGTAAGTAGAATGCACCTATGGTAAGTTATAGCCATTATGGCTTGATTTAGCATAGCTGAAACTACATGTACATTGCCAGACTGGAACCTGCCCATGTATAATGCTCTGGGTTTGCCAATTTTCCCCTGATCCCCAATGGAGCCAGACCATACTATCAGTGTCATTGATACCCTTGTCCAGAGTTGTTGTTAATGACAGTGTAACAGCTGGAAGCCACATATGAGCTGTCTGGGGATAAATAATCCATAAATATCAATCATATAGAACCTATATACTTCTACAGCTTTCACCCTTGACTATAGAGCACAAGGTTCAAAGGTCAGAGGTCACAGCCTGCATTCCGCTGCCAGCAAATTATCTCCCCAGGCTGTCTAATTGGTTGTTATAGCTTTCCTGTCTGCTCTTCAGATTCAGTAATCTGTTTGTTTGTTTGCTGCAGCATTAGGTGGTCTGCGTAATACTAGCAATTTCCTGGAGGCCAGGAATGGCCCTAGGCCGACCTGCCACACTGCTTAAATAATATTAACGTTACTTATCAGGGCACAATACAAAATTACCTAAGGGTTAATTACCATTAACTGTTGCCTACACCTAGGGTTAATGCTTCCCACCAGGGGTCTGTAATTATGGCAAGAATGCAGGGACTTGGGGGGTACTCAAAATTAAGGACAGTTTCCAACTAAATACAGAGCTTGACAAAGGCTATGTCAAGGTTGATTTGCATATCAGTGAACTCAAGGTAAAATCAGATTTTGTTACACAACGAATGCCAAAAGCTGCTTTTGGAGAATACTGCATTGTCTTATGCAAATGCTGATTTCAGCATTTGAAGAAAGCAACTGTAGTGCAGGCAGAAATGTAAATGGTAAATGCACATGTATCTATAGCCATTTCTTTTGGTGGGATAAGCAATTCCCAAGCATAGCTCATTGGGTAAAAAAAGTCAAAAATCTGCCTGACTGTGCTAGTAGTACAAGTATTTCTGAAGTATGAGATACAGTGGAACTTGTGTATAAAGACCACCCTAAGGACTATCAAAATGTGGTCCTTATATACAGATGGCCTTTATATGCAGGTTCAATAACATGAATTGTCATAATGCCCTGAGGGCCTGTAAAATCTGGGCTTTATAAGCAGGTGGTCTTTATATAACAGTTCTTTAGAGTAGGCTCGACTGTACAAGCACTAAACTTGCCAATGTAGGGATGTGTTAGGATCAACTTCATAAAATTGATGAACAATTACAGTGCACCCTATCTTAAGGAAAAAATTATAATAATCACCCCAAAATTAAAACCACTTTTTTGTCAAGTTCAAGTTATACAGTAATATTATTATTATTTGGCTGGAGAACTTATGGTAAGATCACCCCAGAATTAAGCCCACTTTTGGCTCAACCAAAGATTGTCTTATACCAGGGTTCCATTGTATATAGCCCACTTGTACATTTTGTATTTAATTTGGTGAAAAGGTAACACTAGCCAGCTCAGCAAACATATTACCTTCTCCTGTTCCATGGGAACAGGCAACAGATACCCCCGGATCAGGCAACAGATACCCCCCCCCGGATCTTGTACTGTCCGGATTGTAATGACCACAGGACGTGTGCCAATGTTGACCTATACACAATCCTGATGAGCTCTCCTGGCCCCTGGAACACTACCAGGATCAGTTTGATCCTGCTGCCTCTGGTAATAAGGATCTCCCCAGAATGCCATATATCCACCTAATCCTTCCTGGGGGGATACCGGCCTCAGTCAGGTTTATTCAACTGGATTTCACCAGTCAGTTAATGTGAAACATTCCTCACAAATGATCCTGATTTCTGGTGGAAGAATTGCGCTTCCAAGGTCAAGAACCCACTCCAGGAAAGAAATCAAATATGGTGCTGTTTCGGAGATGAAAATTTGGGCTTTTCCTGCAATATGTAACATGTGTTTTTTAGTGGGAGGGTTTTCTCTTTGTTCATTTTTTTTTCAGTTACTGTAATTAAAACATTAAATTTTCGCATACCTTTTGTATAAATTTCTCTTCAGTTGATGTACGGAATTAGAATCTAGAATATGTATGTTACAAGTGTTACACGTTATGTATAATAAGTGACAGAAAAGTACTATTTCTATGTTCGGGGATCCATGTAAAATTCACTTTCAAATTATCATTTAAAGACATAATATCCAGGAAGTCTTTTATGCAATTTATCCAAATTATATATCAATTGCTGCCAATTATAATATTGATAACATGTAGGGCTAGGGACAGGGAAAAATATTCCCACTCACTGAGCACTTTTTCTTTATATCTAAATAACTTACAATTTTCAGACATTTCTGCTTCCTGAGGACTGATCATGTCAAAATACATGTAAGCAATGTCTGCAAACCACCAGTTAACAATACATTATGAATGATATTTCCTGGCATGTTGTCCCTCACTCAGTCCAGTTTTCCCATCTGCAGCAACAGCTGACATAACATTCTGCCATTATAATGGCTACAGCTAGGCAACAAGGAACCAGGAAACGTACTGCCATGTGATAAAAGGAGCACAGGTGCCAACATCCATGGCAACACACATCAATGACTAACTATATTGTTTGGTAAATAACCCCCACCCCACAGTACAGCCAGTCAAGATTAGCCTGTCCATCTCTTCTGTTTCAGCTCGTAGCTAAAGTTTGAGTAATGGAGAGAAGCACTCCGGACTAGTTTCAAGCATTCTCTTGGGGAAAACCATTGAAGCATCTGTTTGAAGAGGGGGTGATGTTTGTGCTAGGGTTTGAGATACACTCAAAACAAAATTTTGCAGGCCACCTACCAATTCCCTCCTAGAATGGTAGGGATGCATGGCACACAAGGTCCATCCAGTCTAACCAAAAGCTTGACTGACCAAACAATTGAGATAAATAGATCTACCACATAGGCTCATTTTTATACAGAATGCAGTACACTATGGTATTCTACACTATAACCCCTCTCCTAAACTACACATGTTTTAGCATAAGTTTGGCACTCACAGGTACTCCATGTTATAATCTCAAGGCCACAGTGAAGTTAGTGTTTTAGTGTGTCCTTGCTTAAACTCAGTTACAAAACATTTAAAAACGAATATCTGCATGCTGCTTTTTTCAGATAATGCACAAGAGGTTATGCATGTAGCAGTTATGTATGTGCTGTCAATTTTAATTCAATGCAAATAGACGGCTGAAAATGTCTGCACCAAAATATTTTGCCTCGGCAGACGTAAAATCCTCCAGATCCGGTTTGTAGCACATGGAACAATCAAAGGGCAAACAAAATCTAAATGCAATGAGCCATTTTATGTATCATTGGCGATCAGCACTGATCAGCGGAACAAATGTGGCTAGAGACTTTCTAATCAACACCGATCAGTTCTTAATGTGCTTTCAACACATGTTCAAGTAACCCAAAAAGGCCTGTGGTATAACATTTACGCTAAAAATGGTGTTTTATTCCCGGGTTATATTCAAACAAAGCTCTGTAGACAACTGGTAAACCTTCTCTTGGGCTTCATGTACATGTTTGTTCAGAGAATTAAACTGGGCGAACCAAGTAATAAAGTGACCACCAGTTCATATCTTTTGGCAAAAAAAAATCCAGGACGTAATACGGTATACCATATTGATTAGTGCATATTCAACTGAAGGATAGCTCACCTGTTGCTGTGGGAATCCTGAGATCCTTTTCTGGTGCTTGAAGACTGTCCGTCATCCATTTGCAACACAATCACAGATCATTCTGACCTGATTACATCGGCGATAACCTGATAAAAGTGAATTTATCCTCGGTTTTGCCCCCGGGCAAAATCATGCAAATGCATTTTCCCGGCGTCCGCAAACCGCCCCAGCGCTGGCGCGAGATATGCTAATTAGCCCTTTCTCCGTTAGCCAATCAGCGTGAGCTTTCTTCCAGGCCCTGGCTGGCGGTTCTGATGGGCCACCACCGCCAGATCAAAGCAATCTGCCGCACTGCGTCAACAACCATGGTTTTGAGGATGTGGGTGATATCATAGTGTGTATTTAACAAATCAGTTTTACACTAATTCCCCAATAAATTTCACAAACAGTTGAAGAGAGAAAACCGTCGTTGTAACGGCAGATATCTGGAATTAACGTTTATTTGAAGTCGAGTCGAGGGCTACACCTTTTCAGATAATTAGAAATTTCGGCACGAAAAGGAATCTTTGATACTTTGCGGTAGGACCTAATATTATGGATACTAAATATCCCCCCCCCCCCAAAAAAAAAAAAGATAAAGGTTGGGGGATGTTTAGAGGGGGTGGGGGGGGGGGTGGGGGGGGGGGGGGGGGGGGGGGGGGGGGGGGGGGGGGGGGGGGGGGGGGGGGGGGGGGGGGGGGGGGGG
>JAAUYG010160640.1_pt1 | contig 24288 bp, 9 predicted proteins | sample 7278091 | NCBI WGS metagenome assembly JAAUYG01 (sample SAMN14350201, study PRJNA611818) | marine sediment metagenome | isolation source: surface marine sediment (0.6m) | place: French Polynesia: Moorea | collected 2018-08 | reverse complement strand
CCCCCCCCCCCCCCCCCCCCCCCCCCCCCCCCCCCCCCCCCCCCCCCCCCCCCCCCCCCCCCCCCCCCAACCCGTGGGGGTAACTCGGACCTGGTTAATTTTGTACATACATGAATTATGTGCGCTGGCATTATATTTTTTTGTGATTTACAGATGGTCATCAAATGCGCCAGATAAATCCCTTGCAAACATTAAGGATTTTACAGTACTCAGGGTACTCTGTTCCCTGGGCATGAGCTGCCACACTTATTAGGGCTCCACATGGGTAAAAAACGAAGTGTGACATGGTCACTTTCAAAGTTGTAGAATCCGACGTGAGCTGTGATAAAAACTGTATAAAGTGACGTCAAAATCTTATAAAAATTGTAGAATCGACGTTGAAATTTTATAGAAAACGAAGATCGACATGAAGGTCTTATACAATATAATTATAATATAAAGTATAATGTAAAATGCTTAGAAAAAGTGATGTGACGAAGTAAAATTCTTATAAAGAGTGACATGGGACACAAAAAAACAATAAAAAGTGAGGTGCGACACAGCATAAATTATTTGTATCCATGTAGAGCCCTCTTATTACGTACCCCAGTGTTTCTTAGGTAATGGTGTTGATTTCTATACTGCAGGCCTATACAGCCAGTGTTATCTCGGACAATAGACCCTCTTTAATAGGGGCACCCCTTCTGCCAAACAATTCTGTCCTTGTTAGAGAGGTGTTCCTTGGTGAGAGGGAGCTTTACGTGGTTTCACAGTATGTGATGCCAAGAATTTTGAGTCCTTTCTATAGGGGTGTCCTCTCCAGAGAGTGTCCTGAGAAGGAGCAATATATTGTTATGATTTGTATATTCTTTCCATGATTAGACTTTTTACATTGGTTTACATGTACTTATTTATTGGATGGAAAATTTTGAAGTTAATACCTCGCCAACAGTTGTAATTTTACTGCTCTTGTACATCCCTTCTCTACTGTCTTGATGTGACTAAAACCTTTTGGTAAATGTACACCTGATGGAGTGCGAATGGCTATAGGTCCCGCTTTCATCAGCAAAAGTTGTACAGTACAGTGATGAGAGTACATGTGTAGCTTTATATACCAGTAGTACATTGAGTACTTTAAGCTTCAGTTTGGGAAATTCTAATCATGCTAATTCAGAAGTTTGCAATTATATTAGCTTGAAATGAGTCACTGCCACAGCATTTAGTTGCCACCTGGGAAAAGCATGATTCCATACACTCACACACAAACACACATATCTTAATTAAGGTCCGATAGATAAAAAAATAATAATAAAAAAAACAAGCATTATCCTTTAAAAAATATACATCATTCTTCAAAAGATGTAACGGTTGTATTGGATATACTGTACCTGCAAGTTTGGTATTATTTTAAACAAATATTAAAAGCTATTTACAGTTATTATTGTGTACTTATTTATTGGATGAAAAATTTTGAAGTTGATACCTCACCAACAGCTGTAATTTTACTGCTCTTGTACATCCCTTCTCTATCTTGATCTGACTAAAACGTTTTGGTAATTTGTTGGTTAATTATCCGTTTTAGTTAATACAGGGTTAGCAATGTAGCAATTCCTAATATTATCAACAAGGAATAGAAGGTGGTTATATAAATTTCTTAGGTTGTTTCGGGATGAGCATTTCACCAGATTGCTTTATTATTCTATTAAAATTTTTTATTGATGTAAATAGTCAATCTGTTGTGCATTTTTGTATATCAGCCATGGATATACATGTGCTTTTTAATTTCTGCTGCTTTTGCTTGTGCTTTTTACCCGCCAGCTTAAATATATGTGAACACTAAACTACTGCAGTGCACTCTAGTGCTGAAATTATTCTCAATTAACATTTGAATTTTGACCAATCAAATGCACTGGGTATATGAAAGTTTTTTTTTTTAATTTCTGCACATATAGTGTGCCTAAACCTGTACTTGGCTCCTGTGAAAAAACAAACAGTATATATTTCAGAGCTTGAATGCTGTAGCCAATATACTTTCCATGAGATATGTCGATATATGTGCATGTGATTGTTGATAGGTCAGTATGATGGTGAGATGGAGGACTATGACTCCAGCTATGGCTACATAGTCGGAAATCTTTCTGAACTGGCCGGAACGTGGGAGCAGTTTGACAAATGGATGAAGCAGCTGGGAATGATGTACGCAAACGAGCAAGATCCAGAAAAAATCCACAGATGGTACCAAAGTATCGTCATGCAGATCACCCCTCGACTGATCGGTTACCGGCCCTGCATAAATCAAAGTCACTTTTTCTCGACCCCTCGTTCCTGGCATTTTGAAACCCTCAGCAGCTCGTTGGACTGCTTCGAGGATGTTACCACCTGCTCAAGGTTTGCTGACATGATTGAGGTGGCATTTTTGGCTCTCTCTTGAGTATTGGCATGATTTTGATTACTTCCAGCATTTTCTTTTCAGGAAAAAATCAACTCAAATACCCGTAGTTTATGTTTTTAGAATAAGAGTGAATATCTTTGTAGTATAGAAGTTAATTGTGAAAACTGAAATATATAGCCTAGGGCAAGTTTCTGGACAAATCTGGTAAAATCTTTGAAAAATCAAAGTCCACTGGCGATCTTTAGCTTGGAAAAGACAATGGTTGCCAAGGTGACTTGTGAACTTTAAGTCCGTTTCTATACTTGAGATTTATCGAGAAACTGGCCACAGGTGATTAGTGGATTTAACTTTGTTTCTAGATTAAAGTATTTTTCCAGAAACTGCCCCCTGGCAGTGTAAATTTCTTCCTAATCAATACAAACATAATCTGTCTTGAAAGACCACCCAATTGGCCACAAAAATGTGGTCTCTCAAGATAGGTGGTCCCTGGTGAGAGGCTCAGTTATATTGAACTGTAGGGTCTTCTGGCAAAAAATGTGTGGTCTCAAAGACAGGTGGTCTCTCAGAACAGTGGTCTCTCAAGACTAGTTTCACTGTACAGTAAAAATGATTAATTCAAAGGCTATACCTGGCTACATGTACGTAGTATCGTAAAGTACTTACGTCAACACAAAGTGGTGTTCCTGGGTCATATGTTACGTGACCTGCTTTGATTCTAGAGAGCCTTAGAGACTTAAAGTAATTGTCTTTGACCATGTTTAAGGTGAGCCTGTTAAGTGTTAAACCATGATTAGAATGGCATTCAGAGTGCCACCGATGACAGCTGCAGCTAGAGACACTGCACAGCTGCAGTATGTTGATGATAACCACCATGAAGTACATGTGTACTCAGACTTTACAACGAGTAACCTAGGTTTTTGATTGCAAGTGCACGAGATGCATTGCCTACAAGAATACAATATACACAATATGGGAACAGATCATCCTTGACTCAGGATTCGAAATAGAAACATTTTTAGTCTATCTATACAGTATGTGTTTTGAAAATAGGATTTTGTTCCAACATATTTGGCGAGTGTCTCACTACCATCATCAGGGGAAATATAGGGAATATTTTAAGCCCCTTGGCGGGAAACTTTCCGAAGATGCCCGAAAGAAGCAAAAAGGCGCAAAACAGTGACTCCTCATGATTGGCAGAGCTTTCATATGCCACAATGTGATTGGCTAAAGGACCATCACATGACCAAGGCATTTAAGCTTCCAACTGAAACCCCACTATTCATGCCATGAATTTGTGGTTCCAAATACTCCCTATTGTGTGGATTAATGTCACTCAATATACATTCTATGAAGAATGTACGCAATATTTTATGAAAAACATAATGTTTTTACCAAACATCTACATGTATCATTATCTGAAGCTGTGAAATTTTGAATCATATTAAATCTGAGCTGAACCTTGGTTTGCCAAAAAAACTTAAGTGACCCGTAAACATGAAGTTTGTGTTCAATTACTTTATGATATATATGTTATATTTTTTACTTGTTATATTTTATAAAGCATGAACACTTTAGTATTCTGAATATGTACTGCTGCATGCCTGCTGCCACTTCAGATTTAAGTTTTTAACTCTGTCTGTACACAGCAGAGCTACATATGTCACCGGTAGGACAGCCATACATTGTCTGTTCATGTCTGTTTATGGAGCCTGCTTTTTCTCAGAAACTGCTATGTGTATGTGAATCAATGCAGCTAGAATTTTGGGATTTATAATCATTTATTTTTTCACTTAATTTTGGTTAAAATAGGTCAAATATATGGCAGAAAAAAAAACAGTAACCTCTCTGAAAATACCCACACAGATGTTTTCTCACAAATTTTTTGCACAGGCTAGCTTTTCCAAATTTGTTAAAAGTATTGTAAAAATGTGAAATTTTGCATGTATTGATGTTGTTTTTGGTCTTGGTCATGTTTAATAACACAATGTTTTACCATAACTGAGACTGAATATTTTTGGTAGCTCTTCTTGAGCTTTCGGCAATCACTGGCCTAGCTTCTTTAGGTGTGGTGATGATGTCAGGCCTGGATTAGCTACAGTAAATCTTCATATTAATAAAATTTTAGAAATTTTGGATTATTTTTTATATATAAAGTTGAACATTAAAAGAAACATTGAAATAATCTGTTTCAAATAAATCGTTATTCACCTTGAAAAATTTGTGTGGTGATTCCTGAGAATCACCTAGAGGTTCAGGATAATTTTGTGTCATTTCAAAATTTTAATATGTCATCCCTTCGTAATTTTTACTGCATTAGTTCATGTTACCAGGGTAATAAAATTTTAAAATTTTAGGATTGTTTTTTTTTTTTTTCTTTTAAGGTTTAACAATTGAAAGAAACATTGAAATAACCTCTTTCAAAGCACTTAATCATTATTCACCCTGGCAAATTTGTGTGGTCACTCCTGAGGATCACCTAGAGGTTCAGGATATTTTTGTGCCATATCAAAATTTTAATATTTCTGCCCTTTGTACTTTTATACTGCATTAGTTCATGTTAAAAAATTTTAGAATTTTAGGAGTGTTTTTTTTCTTTTTCATAAAGTTGAACGATTTGAAGAAACATTAAAATAACCTTTTTCATCTTAACCATTATTTACCATGGCGAAATTGTGTGGCGACTCCTGAGAATAGAGGTTCAGTATAATTTTGTGTCTGGTGCCATTTCAAAATTTTGTGTTTGTACTTTTTTGCCACATTAATTGGAAAATCACCAAATTTGCACTGTCAGGAAATGGTTTCTCTAAAATGGTTCTAACATGAAATTTCTGACTTGAAATGATCTAGCGTGAATAGATCAAGAATAACATCATATACATGTACAGCTTAATGCCCTTAAGTTCGATTATGTATAACTTGATTTAATAGAGAAAAATAATGTATGAAGTAGGTCATAGTAGGAAGTCACAAAAGGCTATGGTTCTTTTGTCATATTTGGCTGTGCAAGGCTATAAAAGTCCAGGTCTTGTAAAATTTTTAAACATGATAACTACGCTGAAATATTAGCAGTATATCATACTGTTTCCTGGTACTGATGAATGGATGACTTGAAAGATATAAGGTACATGTATTAATTATCCATACAAGTGTACTAAAGCTCCATAAATTAATTCAGAAATAATTCATGATATACCATAGCTAAACATTTTACGTGAAAGTGTATCAATGAGACATTACCAATGAGATTTGAGAATACGATCTCAACTTGAACCTTGCAGGACGCAGAAATATCAAAACTGAGGTCATAGCAAATCATGGCCTCCTTAACAGCCTAAACATATGGTCTGGGGTCATTCTATTTTATTATTACATGTATTTTATTTCATTTTTTATTTTACTCTTTTTGACTCTGCGAGCAGTCTCAGGATCAAGGCCTCTATAGGCCTCTTTTTTGACTCCAATGCATGTACATGTATTTAATTTTTGGTATGCTTTGCATAGCATAACCCAGAATTTTCAACATATCAACAAAAGCCAGATGCAGGAAACCACTCAAGATTGTTACTCTGTTACATAAGTACCGGGTAGTATGGAGTGGGTTTCTGACACTCAAGGCTTAGACATATTTAATGTACATCGACGTAGTCTTGGCTCCCCTGGGATGGAACATCTCTACTCTTGTACACTAAGACTGGTACATGTAACACCTGTTGCATCCATATATTCCCAGATTACTCTATGTGTGCTTAACGTCTAGGAATTTTCTGTTTGTTTTTTGTTAGATAACACTCTATGGTGGCTGATTTGTGCCATTCTTTCGATCGCCACAAAATCAGAAACAATTATTTGACTTAATTCAGAGTGAAGGTGTACGTAGAGAAGGTATGATGTAAATATAGCCTACATGTATGCCAATCAACAATATTTGCATGCCAGACTGGAACAAAGGGTCAGCGGTTACCAGTCCGTGACCTTTGACCTAATTAAGTGACAAAGGACAAAGGTTACCTACATGTAGTTTGCCCTGACGTGTATGTATAGCATGCAGTTTTTTGGCATTGTAAAAAGTTCACACTATGCAAGGCATGAAGGCATGAACGGCCTTCAGCACGAAGCTTGCTACTGTAGTAATCAAATTTCAAAAGTCCGACGTCGATTGCTAATATTGCTCATTTGCATATTTCATCGACTTAGGTACAAAATTAAGGAATCTCCTGTTCAAAGGTTCAATTCAGTCACCATAGAGGACAGTAGCCCCTCTTAAAGAACATGTAATGGGACTCCTTTTGCTAAAAATTCTAAAATTCTTAGAGAAGGGTCGTTTGGTGTCAGGATCGAAGCATCAAGTACATGTACTTTCATGTGGCACATGTACTTGATATACCAAAATCTGTACATGTATCCCCTCTAAAGAAGGTGCCCTTTCCAGAGAGTGTCCATTACAATGTATATAAGAGATGGGTCACTGTGACTTGAAAGCATTTGATTTCATGGTATGGGTGTATTAGTGTACAAAATTTCCTTTTATAATTTCTTACCTTAATTAAGGGAAATTTTTAAGAGAGTTCACAAGGGCTGGATGCAATTACATTAGTGCTTTTCTTTGATATTCTTTATCACAAAACGTATGACTTCAAGGCGAAGAGGAAATGATGGACGTCCAGGCCGACGAAGTATCGGAGCTGGAGCTATTCCATGCCAGGATCTTGCAGTCATTGGAAGAGATCGGAACACCGGAACAAATGGCCCAGTGGCGAAACGAACTCTACCGCGGCTTAACTGTGCAGGATTACACAAATATTGAGGAAGTCAGGCAGTGGCATGCCTCAATCATAAGGCAGCAGAGCCGGAAGATAGTGGGAAAGAAATCGTGCCTACAGGATTGGAATCTGGCCAGGGCCGCTCGCCACGAGGTGGCGCAGAGTGGCTACGTGCCGGAATATGTTGAAAGTATTAATATGTTTCAGAGGTGGGTCATAAAAGTAGGACCAGAGGTAGCTTTCACATAACTTCCGATCTGAAATCTGACCTAATACAGTGAAACCTGGGAATTAGGGGCACCCAAGGGACTGTCAAAAACTGTCCATAAATCCAAGGTGGTCTTATTTCTCAGGTTCATTTCTCTGTACTAAATAGACCTAGGGACCGAAGTAGGTGTCCTAAATTCCCAGGTTGTCCCTATTTCTCAGGTGGTCTTAAAGGGACAGGTTTCACTGTATAATAATAATAATAAATAATAATGTCAATCAATAGGTCAGATTTCTGTGCCATTCATGTTTCCTGGCTCAGTTTACTAAAACGTAAATTTGTTTAATGTTACATAGCTCTTTTTGTGTTATTGAATGATGGCATAGGGCCTTAACGCATTCATTATGTGTAACTGAACACAACTGTAAAATGTATATTGTATGCTAAGTATGTAATAAGTTTTCGCACTAAACGAACTATTAAAGTATATCCAAATGGATCCGGTAAACTGTACATGTGCTTTGTATACCGGTATGTGGAGTTATATGCATGTATTGGGTAGCCTTTGAAATGATCATTTTGTATGTAAGATAAGGTTTTGCTCGCATGCTTGGCTACAAAAAGTTTAATCTCTTTTATGTGGCATATAGGAAGTGAAGCTTTGTGATTGACAACCAGTTAACTTCAGAGTGATGTACATTTGTACCAATTTTTGTTCACAAAATATACAAGTCACATCCATACATACAGTACATTTTTCGCAAAAAAATGCCCGTATTTTTGTGCAAAGGACGCTTTGCTAAAATTGAGTGTGTGTTAGGAAACAACGAGTTCCTGCCTTGGTACATTGTATTATCCTGAAAATTTTGTTTACACACAGTAATTGGCCCAGGACACTAGACATAAAATTTTGCTAATGTCATTTGAGGATTGATAAACGTCAAATGCCGGCGTGGGCACACATATTCCTGCAAGTTTATCAACCACCTTCTGCATACTACCCGGTTAAATGCCCAAGTATTTACTTTAGGATTTGTACCGGTATGCAGAATTACAAATGCAGTTCATGTCAGTCTGTGTTTTTTTGACAATAGCTCACAACTGCTGTACTCTGCGAAAAGACTTATATTATCCCTCCGCACAAAAGATAAGGACTTTCCCAATATCAAGCATCCTGTGTTATTTTGGCAGTGTTAATTTTATGGCGACCGCAGGGATGTTTTGCGAAAACTGTACTGTATAAAACAAATTTATGTATGTCACAGATTAATTGGAAAGTCCAATGAAACCATTTAGCACTTACACCAGGTGCATATAAGTACTACAAATTGATTGATTTAACCCCAAATTTTAACCCCAAACACCATCACAAAGATTACTGGCACATTAACACAATTTGACAACTAATCCAGCATGTATCTGTAATTTTTTAAAAGTATCAGTAATTAAGACGGTCACTTATACCAATTAAATTCATACATGTACATCATGGTAATATGCCAGAGATATATAATCTGTGTGGCATTCATTTTCCAGACATTTTCGATAAAACATTCAGTGATCATGTTTCATTTTCAGGTCTCTGCATGTTGATTAGTTTGTTTGTTTGGGTCTTTTTCAGCAAGTTACAACAGTGTATTAATTATCTATAGATGTCAAATATTATTTTTTTTGGAGGGGTGGGGGCATCCCGTCCTCCGACGGAATCCCCTATGGGCTTGCAGACTTTTTTTTTCCTCCTTCTCCTTCCACCACCGAATATGGCATTCTCGGAGACCAAACACAATGAAGGAAACCTTGCATTGACCTGGTATTTTAGGACAAGCTTCTTATAGGTAGTCTTCATAACAAGTTTAAATTTTTTCAGATGCGATAATTTTCTACGGAGTTATATGGCTGTTTTTTGAGTAAAATAGCTCAAAAATGCATTCTCAGACGCCAAACACATTGAAGGAAACCTGGCATTGACCATGGTATTTTAGGAAATACTTCTAATAGGTAGTCTTCAGAACAACTTTAAAATTTTTTCCAATGCGGTCATTTTCTACTGAGTTAAGGCAGTTTTTTGAGTAAAATATAGCTCAAAGATACATTATCAGAGGCCAAACACAATGAAGGAAACCTTGCATTGTCCTTGTATTCTAGGACAAGCTTCTTATAGGTAGTTTTCAGAACAAGTTTACATTTTTTTTCCGATGCAATAATTTTCTACCGAGTTATGGCCATTTTTTTAGTAAAAATAGCTCAAAATGCATTCTCAGAGGCAAAACACAATGACGGAAACCTTGCATTGTCCTGGTATTTTAGGACAAGCTTCTTATAGTAGTCTTCAGCACAAGTACAAATTCTTTCTGATGTGGTAATTTTCTATTACGTGTATTGAGTTATGGCTTTTTTTTGAGTAAAGATAGCTCAAAAAAGCATTCCCGGGGTATATATAATGGGTCTTTTTTGGCCAACCGGGATGCCCCGTCGTGTTGCTCAGCCACCGACTGTTTAGTTTTGAAAAGGAGATAATTTTTGCATAATATATATAGAGTAAAACATCTATATACATATATATACATGCATGTTGGTTGTAATTAATGTGTACAGTACAGTACATTACATTTCTTGTTTGTAACAAGATTAGTGCAAAGTCCAAAGATTACTTTAAAATACTTTAGTAAATATATTTTGTGTAGGAAGCTTAAGTATAATGATATCAAAAATATGATTTGTAATTTTGTTTGCATCTATTTGGCATGTTATTCTGACAATTTTACTCATGATACATGCATGGCCACTTGGTAAGGTAAAATATACAATGTAAACAATAGCCACTCTCTTTTCCTTTCTGCAGATCGTACAGTATAAACCGCGTCCATCGGACCAATCTACTACTACTGGTTGTGGATGCCACTTGCCAATGTGAAAAAGGCCAAGAAATGTCCATTGGCCCTAGGGAAGTAGAATATATCCTTTTCTGGAGGCAACTTCGAAAAAAAAATCACACAATATGCAAGATTTGCGCTTGAACCTTCTCGACTGCTGCATCAATTCCATTTGCTTATAATGTACATGTACTAGTCCAAAGGATGTCTTAGAATATTGGCACTTTTGTTTAACATCCTTCACCCAAGACTAATTGACATACATAGCCCACGGTGGTACCATTTTGGTTTTCTTGTACCGGTAATTTTTGTGTATTATTTTCCGCACAAAAATTAAAATTATATATGCACTCAAAACTGGCTTGGGTGGGATGCGAACCCCACTATAAATCTTTCAGCACCATGGAAATCTTAACTCTGTCTAAATTATCAAACTTTACAATCATAGATATAAAAATGTCTGGCGGTGAATGAGTTAAGGAAATATGTGTTATCAGTATGATATAGCACAGAAGATCAAATATTATCTGTTAACCCACAAATACCACTTAAATGCCAAAGGTGCATTTGGCAGCATTTGAGTCAATAGGTTACCTCTGTTGACTACTCGCACAGCTACTATACATACCAGTGGTATGAGTGAAATAATGCCTTGCACACAGGGCCTGTTTTCTGATAGCTGTCAAGCGCCACTGAGACAGTTTATCAGAAAACAGGTTGAGGGGTGCAAGGTATTAGTTACCATTCATACCGTGGAGGAAATCTGCATAAATTACAACTGAACACCCCTACATGAAAATGTGTAGACTCTTGACACAGGCCTAATATATCTACTACGCTTCGTTGGAGCAGAGGGCATACCTAGACCTAAACAGCTGAATTATGACCCACCTACTCACTGGCAGCTAGAATTTTGCTCAATGGATGGCCCTGCAGGCTTCACTGAACAAAGACAGAAAGAGTTGTAATCGACTGTCGTGTCCCCTCGGTATGACATATAGAACTTTATTTCACGCGGCATTTGTAGCTGACATGAATACAGACAAAAAGGAAGAAAAAGAGTTGTTTGAGGACAGAGAACACAACTTTGTGCTCCATCTGTTCCCAATCAACTCATTCCCTGCTGCTGGATATCGGCTCAGATATCAGAATTATTCATCACCCCATGGTATGTATATATGTAATGTCCAAAGCAGGGGTGTCTCCTGTTAAGCCACACACACATGGAACTGACTCAGAGCTATGCTCTTTTGTATTTAACTTGCATTTCTTTGAAAAAATACGATACTTGTATCATAGAATCAGCAATGTCGAGAAAGGCCATTTCAGTCAAAAATTCATCTTTGGGACCACCCCTGTCTCTCCGCAGTGGTATACACAATGAGATAATAAAACCATGCTGATTGAACACTCATATTTACGGTATAAATCTGCACAATCGGAGAAGCTTTGAGAGGGACATTTCTTCCAACATATCAATCCACTTGGTTTCCACTTTGTAAAAAAAGAATTAAGTATATTACATATAAGGTAGCACATAAGTAAAAGCGCAGCTTTTCCGGTAGTTTCTTCTAACTGACATGATGACTTACCAGTATTTACAGCCATGACATGTTAATAGGGGGAGTATATATATACCCCCCAACATGGCCAGATCACCAGATTTCTCTGATCTCAATCGCCAATCACCCCCAAAAAATAGAACAGTCTTATCACCAACATATTAAGGTATTACGAGAGTGTGAACAGCCGTTTTCACACTGCACTCTGGTCATGTAGAGAATGTTTCACATGCCAGATATACATAACTCAGTCACCAATCACTCATTTTCTACAGAGCCTTTACAGTGCACGGAAAATATAAGTACTTCCCCCATTGTATATAATCGGGGTGTGATTTCCTTAACGCCTTCCCACATAACGACACCATGATGTGCCAGCGCCTGCAAACCGAGATTTACAGGAAGCGGCCGCTCTCCTGTTATGCATACAACGAAACGGTAAGTCATGTCCTAGATACAGAAATGATCAGTCGTATTTTATTCACTCTTTCATGAACGTATTCACTAGTATGGTTAAACTGGTAATGTTACTGAATAACTGATAAGTTCATTCAGTGACGAAAATCTCCACAATCCTGAGAGTGATGCAAAAGGTAAGATAACAAGCGGGATTAATGCCTTAACATTAGCAGAACAAAAAGTGTAGGTACATGTACATCAAAAGGCTGGCAGTTTCTGGTGATGTAATAGTGACACTTGCTATTTACCTAATTTAGCCATAGTAATACATTCATTTTTGTAAACGTCTATTTTTACATGAAATAAAAGCAGTTGAAATAACTGAATCAGCTAAGTTTGTTTTGTGAATAATAATACCCCCCAAAAATAATTGAAGCAGTGTATGTGTTTTTTATGAATACAAAATACCCCCAACAATACATATGTGCTGCATATCACAATATTGTATTTAAAGTAATGTAACTTTTCTCGTATGAACATAAGAACCTAGTTTTTCAGTTAGTTATTAGTACAGTACATGTATATTTACATTTTAAGTAGATCAAAGGAGCATGATTTCTCAGTCTTTTCAACTGTGTTGGGAGAAGAGCTACAAAATAGGAGTTAGATACTCATCTGACTAAAATCATGTTGTTCTATTTTTGCTGAATGTTCAAATTTTCAGGAGGACTCTAGCGATTGTAAAGCCAGTCACATGGTCCAGCCTTCTTTACTGCTCCTCACATGTCTTCTGCTCTTCGTCACAAAAGTCGCGGTCCACTGATGAAGTATCACATATGAGGAATAAATAGACATTAGCTTGCTTTGGCCTGCAGTGTGCATCCATTGGATTAAAAGTATTTGCTCCAACACTTCTCTGGGGGAGTCGACGTCTGGTGGGTCAGTGAGAACTGCTGCCATCTGCTGACAGAATATGTAACCAGAGCTGCTATCTGGGGAATAAACTTATGTGACCAAAATTTGAACTGGTTGCTATGGCTACCAGTTTGAAATAATGTTGGCTATTGATTAGACGATCAAGTGTTGTTTATTACAGAAAAGTTGACTTGTTTATACTGCTCAATTGTCGTTGAAATCCAACCAAATATTTTAACAGATTTTCATGTTAATGGATAGTTATTCTCGTCAAGCAGCATTAAGGCATACCGAATATACCACTAGAATGCTTTTTGCAGGGAACAGTGAATGATTTCTGATTAAAAGCCCACTATATTCACAGTACAATATGTATTCGCATTTAAAATAATTTGCTGTATAATGATATTAATTATCATGAACTATACAACCAATAATAATGTCATACCCCGGTATATATTTCATGGTGTCCAAGGTGGCTCTTGCAAGAAGGGTGTCCTGTTTGTAATTACTATGTTAAGCTAACTTTATTAGAGTACTAGTAACATTTTGAGAGAAGAGCAATCTGATGGTCCACACATACGAAAAGATTGCGGTTGATGCTTTCTTTCAGTTCCGGTATGAGAGTTACAGTGATTCCCAAATGCGATGCTTACCGAATGGCATAGAGAAAACCTTTGAAGTGCCCTTGATCATGTAATAAAGTATTAATTAATGGTGTATAGATGATATATTAGAGTATTCATTTAGAAAAGTATGATGAGAACCTGCGCAGTATAGGGTGTGTATGCCTATAGCAGGATGACAGCACTGTGGATGGCCAACCAGTGTATTTTTGTCTAGTTGCATCTATAAAATCATGCCACATCTCATGAAAGCATGTGCATTAATCTTGTGTGGCAGGATGCAAAAAAGAAAAAAAAGGTACTGCTGAAATTCCACCTGGTTACATTCAGAACAATGAGATTCATATAGGATCTGTTATAAGAAATATTAACCTGTTATTGCTGAAATAGCACAGGATGCTAAGAAGTATACCAGTGGTACAAAAGAAAACCAGAGTGATAAAATAAAAACAGTTGAATTATCGTAGCCATGTCTTAAGATATTTAACTAGGAATCCAGTTTATCTGATATTGTAGTGTTGCGTAATTCCAATTTACAGTAGTCACTGTCTAGTAATCCCAGCCTATTTGCCAAGAAACTGTGGCCACATTAGAGAGGTGGCCTTTGGTGAGAGGGAGAAGTAAATACCTTGATGGTAGTGTAGTAGCAGAAAAGATTTACGGCCTTATTAGAGAGGGTGGTCTCTGTTGAGAGTGGCCACTAAGAGAGGGACTACTGTATCGTGAGTGACTGCAAGCTGGAAGCTTTGTGATCTAATTGCAATATGTTCCAAGCAGCGGTATGCCGAATTCCAAAGCTCTAGTCAAAACACAGTATTGTGATATCAGTACATGTATAATGGTGCAACAGTATGTATAATATTATGTTATGAGACTTCGTTTGGTCAGTCAAAGTTTGGTGGCATTCAGGTACATGTGACAATATATCAGACACAAGCTTTAGAGGTTTATTACTGCTTTACATGTGGAAATTCCAAAGGGTTGTTTCAGCAGAACCATTGGTATGCAGGTACCGACTTGCGTGTAAACTGTAATGTACACAGTCCAAACCTTGCAGCTTCACAGTCTCGTGCTGTTTCTATATCGTTGATCAGTCATACCTTATCAGACGATTCCTAATGTTGCTGTATTTGTGCATGGGAATCATAAGGCAGCATTGCATTATGTAGCTTACTGAGGTGAAACGTGTTTTTCTACTGATTTCGCACAGGTGAAAATCCATTGAAGGGGCCATGGCTTCTGTGCTGTAGTGTGTACCATGATTTGCCAAATGTCTACTAGTCCTACAGTCCATTGCCCAGCTATTTGACAATCCTTATTTTAGGACCACTTGATTTTAAGACCACTTGATTTGGTCCCAAATTGCCTTTCCATATGTTAAGTCGTGTTTGTTAAAAGACAACTCGCTATATAATACATCTACATTTTCATGGTCTCATTGGTGGTCTTAAGATATAGGGACTCCTGTAAATATATAACTGAATTAATTAAGACCATTACAGAATAATACTTTATTCTTTTCGGATCCAACCTGTTATATATATCCACATTGGTCCCCTCTAGCTGCTAGTGACGTTTCAGTACACATGTATTGGCTCCCACAGTTATTTTCATGGTCGTGAGAATTAAGATCTACATGCTGCCGAAAGTGTGTTGCTTGGATTAATAACGGGGATAACCACAGTACAGGAGTGTACATTATAGTCGAGTACATACAGTAATTTCTGAAAAAAATGCCTTTAGCCATGGTCGGCTGTCAAATAAAATCTAAAATACATGTACTACATGTATTACATAAATGCATGTAATGGTATAGACATAATGTATGTACAGTGCAAACATTGCTCACACAGTTGGAAAATTTTGCAGTTTAACTGTTTGCAATAATGGTTTGCCACAGGTACATGTACATGTAGTAGCAGCATCGGTAAAACAGCATAAACTCAACTAAAATTAAATAATATCATGTACCGTATGCTTAATTCTCTTTCCGCCTGTGTAGCAGAAACAAACTAATTTTCTAATTTTAACAATGTAGGTGATGCAGTAACAATAAGCCTCCTTCCCCCCCCCCCGAATGATTTGGTGCCAATGGCTAGTAAGTAGATATTTTTCAGTAAACAGCCATTGGGAATAGCAGTTAAGGTTGTATGTGGAACGGTAATTTTGTTCAGCTGCTTGGATTGAATGGATGGCTTGTTACCTGTAGCAGTACCTGTGAGTGTGTTATATAATGCATCTTTGTTCCAGGTGATACAGGTATAATATATATATAGGTAGTCTGGAACCCAGAGAGATAGCGAAGCATATAGCAAACATAGCAATTTTCGAACGAAATGCCATGACACAGAAATGTACAGTACTGTAAATTTTTAATCATTTGATCCTGATGAATATTCATTCATTGATCGCTTGTCACAAGAGTATCAGGAACGATGTATATCTACTGGTATATATACTAAAAGTTATCTTTCGTCTGTGATACATTGAGTTTTCAACAGATACATGTGTGTGTGCGAATTTTGAGATACTGAATGTGTTAAAATGTTTTTGATCTTCGTGTGTACAGCGTTATATAATACATACATGCCTGTAGCTGATTCCTGTACTGTTGTGGTACATGCCTGCCACAGTGATATGCTGCGAATAGTCGTAATCGTTTGCTTTACATGCTAGTAACCACGTGATATGCTGCAAACCTTTATAATTGTCCCATGTGATTTACTGGTCGTTACTTAAGTAAACAGACTGGTCATTGCAATGCTAACACATTTGGCGAATCTCAGTTTCGGGGGGTGATCAGAATTTTAAATTTTATGGCAACAGACAATAGGATACAGGTACAACCTGTTTGGTTTTAAAATGGCATCCTTGTTGATGATGTTACCATAAAACAGCAGCCATTTGGGTAACAGACTTGTAAGCGGAAGTATTAACAAGGTCAATGATCTCCTGTTACTATATATAGTAGCATCATTGGTCACATTGTATCACTGATAGCAAACGCAAAACTGAATAACATTCCACAGATCTGTACATGTGGGAGGTTTTTTTTTTCCCGTTTATTAATTCTTCAAGCAGGACTTTTATGATTTTGTGAATTTGTACATAACCCATGACTTTTTTACATGGCAAATGGTTGACGTCACTTGAAACATGGATGCAACAGTTACAAATTGAAGTTATTTCTTTGCTGCGTTAATTGTTGTTAATTTGAAGCATTGGTCCAAAAAAGCATGGTCACAATACTGTATTGGTTGCCAAGTGTTATTTTGTACCCAAGCGGCTGATTATTTACTACCATTAATACTGACGTATCATTGTTCCAATCAAGGTGGAGAGTTTTGTAAAGTTCCGAATTCTTTAAGTCAAATTTTGCTGCAAATCTTTCCAAAGGAACATTGGGAGTGATTACGTGAATTCTAAGAGATGGGCCTTAATCTTGCCTTCATTTGATTTGGTAGAACATCTATACAGCATGAGTTACTAACTGCAAACGTTTGCCATAACATAATTGGGGTGTGACAATGTACTTTACAGGTATGTACATGTAGTTTCTAAATTGCATGATCTATACTGGTCAGAGCTCATTAATGGATCAAGAATTTGCCAATGATTTCCATATGCAGGTCATTATTGCATGTATTGAGTGTGCAAAACTTGGTACAGTGGTCTCTACATTGACCACCCATTCAGCCAGAAAAATAATATGGTCCAAAAATGACCAAAATTGAAGGTAGTCTTAAAATGGGGGGACATTTATTTATATGAGATTTGTGTCACTGATGGTCAGTCTTAAAATGCATGAAATGAAATGACCTAAATCGCAGGGACCACTGTACATGACGATGATGTACAAGCCTGCATTTTATAACACAACCCGACTAATTGGAACATTTGGTCAGATGGTAGATAGGCACATCTGCAGTGTATAGCATGAGTACAGACATGGTGTTACTAAAAGTTTTTTATATGCATACTTTGCCATTCTAGGCAACAAGAAGCCGATGCCCAAAAAGTACCCCCCAATTTTTCATTGGGTTAGAGCTGCTGTATGATCTGTTGATACCCAATTAGTCAAGCAGTTTAGACACACATGTAGTACTTTTGCCTTCTGGGTATCATATCATGGGTTGTCATCATAAGACAATATGGACTAATAGTCGCAGTGCTTAAGGTTTGCTGCCACTTTTTACATGGATATCTTTATGTTGTGATCCTATTTTTATGGAAAAGATAAAACTCTATAACGTTGATTCAGTCAAGCATTCCAGGACGCGCGTGTCACACAATTTCTGCCATTTGATAATTGCAAGCTGCTTTTGTGTACATACTGCAAACAAAAATTCAGAAGGCATTCTCGATTCCTTAATAACAGTGTCATTTCATGTTGTGTTGTTGATTCTTGATTGTTCCCTTTCCGTCGTTAAGCATGTGGTAGTTTTCTAGCGCCTGTTATGTGCGCGTCTTGTTCGTTATGATATTGTGCCGACCGAAGAATGTGTTTTTAACGGCAGACATTTCTAGTATCACAAATGAAGCATTGTACAGGGTTTTACAATAAAACGTGCTACACCAAGATTGGAACCGAATTGTGTTGGGATTGTCTGCTACGCCTTCAAGTATATTAGCCATATACAGTATTAGTTATGAATATCTTGCTAGCTAAAACAGCCCCACATGCTCAGATGCTCTAGCCCATAGCACTTTCAGCCAAGGTAAGCTAGCATGTGTAATTTTAGTGGCTAAATACCACAAGGGATGTGAAATTTTGCTAAGACGGATATGAAATGCTATAGCAAACTTGAGCATGAAGAAAATGCACACCATTGTTACATACCATCAAACAATGCCTGTGCTCTAGCCCATAACCTTTTATAGCACCTAGATGGCACAAAGAACATTTTGAGATGCTCCTAGCACTAACTAAATCGCTAGACTTTTATGCTGAAAGGTTCTTTAACATGCTGTACCCCAATGGCATTGGTAAGACATTATTCGCCACTTTATGTAATATAGATAGTATGTTGTCTAGTCACTATAGCAAGAAATTAGAAACCCCATAATTACAGCTGTGGGCAGTACAGCACCAAATATGTGTAGAAGAAACACTGCTGGAGCAACCGAAAAACCCACAAAACAATTTTGTGATATCCTGTTACTATTACATGACTTCCTATTGGTTGTTTAACTGTCATGGCCGAGCTATTTTATGAGATACACATGTACATGTATAACTCCTCCAAGCTGGAGTGACCTTGACTAGACCTTTCCAGGTCACTCAAGGTCAAATCTAATCCTCCAGTTGACTTCCCATATAATTATGTATTGATAATTTATTCCCCTTTTCATGTCAAGGTAGAGCACCTATTAATGTTTAACATTAATGTATGCCCTAAATCTGCTCCTTTACAAGATATGAGGTGTCAAAATGTGAGACTGACAGTCACCGACCTGATACAGGTCACAACTTGAAACAGGTCACGACCTGATACAGGTCATACAAGATCAATTTAATGGTACATTTTGGAGTTTCCCTGTTAGTGTAACATATCAGCTCCATGGCAAGATGCAAGCATTTAACTCTGTTACCTGGTCTTCCCAAGGTCAAATGTAATGGTGCAGTTGGGACACCCCATTTTATAACTTCCAGTGTTTAGAATACTAATACATGTATGTCCTAAATCTGCTCCATTATAAGGTCAGACCTCAAAAACTCCTTGAATTTGCCTTTAAAGGTTGTAAGGTCAAATCTAATGGTTGTTGGACTGGTGCAGCAGGACTTCCTATTAGTGCCTAATTATAACAAGATATGTTACTTCTGCATGGATAGCCATTTAAAATTTCCCCCTCCTCTATTATCACTGAGCCAAAATTTTAGCCCCCCCCCCCCCCCCCGCCCCATTCCCACCCTTGCAAAATCAGTTCAAAATTGAACCATACCTTCCTCGCGTACTTGGGGCAGATGAAAGTGCACTACCAAATATAAAGTTGTTTGGTTTGTTACTTATTGATATATTTTGTTCACATATCATAATATACCCCACCCATCTGGGTTTAAAGATATGTCTCTCTTGCTAATAAGTTTTCCTATTACTTGGCCCAGGCGTGGTAATATTCTGAATAAAATAAATTATTTAAATTTCATGAATCCACACACAATTTAACTTTTAAATCTGCTTATATACATAGATATACTTTAAATATTTATTAATGTGTGATCCATATGAATAACTAACTCTTGCAAAACGTGTACATGTATGTACCGGTACTAATAGTTTAAATTTTGTTTTACACGCAACTCCGGTGAAAATGCTGCCTTCAATAAATCATTTTTACAGTAACTATACACACACAAAAATAATTGACACATGAAAACAGTTTATTAGCGATCGCAAAATTCTTGGGAACAAATAACTCCTTTAAACACATGCTTAAGCTACAAAGATCATGCTTGTAGCCTATGAAAGTTCTTATTACATCGGTATCTGGCAAAAGATTCGGTTATCCAGTTCATCTGTTAATAGCAGTCCATTGGCTTTCCTACATTCCATATGCATATAATACACAAAGTTTATAGTAGTCCTACAAATAACTATCATTAGTTAAAGTGGCCATCGCCATTGGTTGGGCGGGGGATCGGAGGCCAACGGTTGCCATGGTTTCCATTCCAACATTCTTCTGGCTAGATTTAGTTCTGCTTTAGCCTGGAATTAAACAACAAAAGATAAGAACTACATGTAGTTTGAGTTGTCAGAAGACCCATAATCCAAGAATGTCTACCTCATATGTACATGTACAGTCAATAGGATGATATAGTAACTTGTAAATAGATAACTGCCTTGAGCAAGTAATTCTTATATAATCATGATAATTTTGTATACATTTATGTTTGTATATACATGGTACAAGTGACTAACCACAAGCAGGTTTAGGCCTATTCGCCGCCTATAAATATTTATTCATCTGCAGCCATAGTACTGAATTGCATCCTTGTAGGATTCCCTGTGGTGCTGTGAGGCATCAAAGAGGGTATCATCTACATCGACTTGTCACTGTTAAACTCACCAGGAAATATTAACTTCACAAAGTTTCAAAGTGGTTCAATTCCAGATTTCGAGACTGACCTGCATGATAACTTCTTCAATCTGCCCACAGTTGATCTTCTGTTCTAACTTCTGGACATTGGGTTCCTGGAAACACAGAAATGACCAGAGGACACTCCTAAACAACTCCACACCAGCGACCAGCCGCCAGCACAAAAATCAATACAAGAAAGTGAGGCACTATTTGTAATAGAATAATATATGGATGCTTAGGCAAAGGCACAACTATGCAAAACAAGCACAAAAAGATTTTAGGACCATACACCGAGGCAAAGAAATGTGATATGGTCACCGTGGTGATCATGGTGATTGGATATCTAAAATACCGCAGCTTGTGGCGGCGATACTAATAAATGGATCAAAGGTTATATAGCAATACAGGCCAATCTTATAACACAATGTAATATGCCGGCCCCAAGACTTCTCATGGTCCTCAAACGATTAGTTAAGTGACTACTGTCTACATGTATCTGGAAATAGTACTAACTGAAGATAGTATTACTAATACTCACTCATGCTATTGACATAAGTAATAGTATCCCGCGATTTTTAATAATTTGCAAAATATGCATTTACTCCATTTTTGTAGACATGCATTTGAAAAAGGCTCAACAGAACATTTTCTGGTAGGTAAAATACATGTACCGGTATGTGTCAAATGGTTCAACTGTAATAGCTGTATCAAGAATGTGTCAAACGGTTCGACTATAATAGCTGTAATCACATGACAAATTGAGTGAGCGACAAGTCCAGAAAGCCATTATAGATAACAGAAGAACCCAGCAACACTGGGCTGCAGCTCTCAAAAATACTTAACCCTAACTCTGCAACCTGAGCACTGGGATTGGCTAAGAATTTGACTTAAGGTCAAAACTTCAGACTTTAGTACAGTAGTCCTTCTCCAATAAGGCCACCCTATTTACCAAGAAACTGCGTCCACATTGGAGAGGTGACCTTTGGTGAGAGGGAGAAGTAAATACATTGATAGTAGCATCGGAAAAGATTTATGGCCTTATTAGAGAGGGTGGCCTCTGTTGAGAATGGCCACTAAGAGAGGGACTACTGTATTTTCGCGAACTCCAGCCCTGATGCATGGTGTGATGTCTTACAGCCTTGACCATGGCCAGTCTGTCCTGGATGATCCGCGATGTCTGCTGTCTGTAGACGGCTTCCTGTGGCATCTTCTCTACCAGCTTGAGGATCTTCCCATACAGGGAACTGAGAGCCTGGGGGAGGGGAGGGGAGAAACGCTGTACTAGTGTACACATGGTATATACATGTACATGTATCTAATACTATCTAGTGGTATGTTCCCTATCATCAGTGATCATGTAACTTTTATCTGCCTATTGATGGCATCAAGTAGTATACGGTGAAAAGTGGAAATTAGGGACACCCAAGGGACTGTGAAAAACTGTCCTAAATTCTGAGATGGCCTTATTTTTTATTTCTCAGTTCAATTTCTGTGTAATGAATAGGGCTAGGGGCTGAAGTAGATGTCCTTAACATCAGGTTGTTGTCCCCATTTAACAGGTGTTCTTAAAGACCAGGTTCACCGCATGTATAGATCTGGGGTGGTTTTCTCGAACACTCTTAAAGCCATTAAGCATGTTAAGCATTTGGTCCGAATGGATAACATGGGATAAGGGTCAAGACAGAGGGAATATGACCCCCGGTGCACGGGTTCGAAACCAGTCATGGGATGTGCCTCTATTTATGGCTGATAAAATGCCTGAGTTTATGTCTCATAATGGAAAGGAAATGATGTGATCTGTCTCGGTCTAAATAATATACAAAACTTCAATTGTACTCTAAGTATCAATAAGGATATATTATATAAAGTCAACTTGCTAACCATGGTCTTTTCCATGCTGATGTGCACTGGTTTACATGAGAATTTTCAGAAAACAAAACTTTGAACTTAGACTCCAGTAGACTTTCGCATGTCTAGATGTACATGCATGCAAGTACAGAAGAAAAGGCTCTACATGGGTCCAAATAATTTATGATGTGTCGCACTTCACTTTTTATTGTTTCTTTCTGTGTCCCATGTCACTTTTTATAAGAACTTTACTATGTCACATCACTTTTTATAAGATTTTACATATATGAAATTTATATTGTAATTATATTGTATAAGAAGGCCTTCATGTCGATCTTCATTTTCTATAAAATTTCAACGTCGATTCTACAGTTTTTATAAGATTTTGACATCACTTTCTACAGTTTTTATCAGAGCTCACATAAGATTCTACAACTTTTAAAGTGGCCGTGTCACACTTCGTTTTTTACCCATGTGGAGCCCTATTAATGAAAGGTACCCGTATGCAATACCAAGACTCTGTCTCGATATTGCAGACCAAAATATCAATAATATAAAAAGATGTATAAACCAGATTCAAGTTCACTTCAACAGAACAATCAAGCAAACACTTTTTGTTGTACCGGTACACTTATTTTAGCATACATTGGGTGCTCATGTGCTAAAACTAGTACATGTACTATTATCAGTTATGTACTTACCTTGTGTGGCTCATTAGCCACAGCCATCCCAGTTAGGCCCGTCGCCTGAAAAAAAAAAGACACACAATTTACATAATGTAATTTCTCATAGATTAATATATACATGTACATATACTGGTATGCCTCTTTTGCTGTTCATTACATGCATGTCCAATGCTGTAGGTGTAGCCAATTACCATTGGTAAATTCAGTGAAATTGAATCATTTGCCAACAATACGGTATCGCCTTTTGCTGTAAAGCTTGTCATATGGTGTGAAGATAGGCTTAGAAACTTTTATAGTTTTACCATTTGACTTCTCATGATCAATATTAAATAAAGGTTGTGTTTTATTTTGGCAGGTGGTGAAGCGATATTTTATAGTGGCTGTGCTGGTGCAGAAGTATTGAGTGTCACCTTGATAAAGGTATCCACCCAATACGTTTCATCTCGAAACAGCCACAGAAATGAAATGCAATGTTCTGTATAATGTCCCTTTGCTGCCCAAGTGATGACTAGCTACCACTGGCTACAGTAAACTGAAAAGGCTCCCTTGATCTGATTACAATGAACTTTTTTTGTACCCCCCAGAAGTAGCGCTTTTCTAAGGCCGCTTCTGAAAACGGAAGTCTTCTAAAGCTAGCATTCCATACACACGGAATACGTGCGGGATGCGGCAATGGCAAGCGGCAACTTATATTTTATTATCCGGTGCGTTTTCCAACATTCCATACATGCATAAACACGTGCGTTTACGCTGGGACCAAGACTTCTCTTTATAAATTCATTCCAGATTCTTAATGTAATGAATTCTTATGCGATTTATCACTAAATGATAAATAAGAGGTAGAAAATAAAAATTCGACCTTGTGGTGCTAGTATCCATATATTCCCATACCAAATTGCACGCTCCTGTGTTATTTCTATTATTTCTCTATGTTTTGCTTTGCGGCATCAATTAATCTTT
>JAAUYG010084222.1_pt1 | contig 24311 bp, 28 predicted proteins | sample 7278091 | NCBI WGS metagenome assembly JAAUYG01 (sample SAMN14350201, study PRJNA611818) | marine sediment metagenome | isolation source: surface marine sediment (0.6m) | place: French Polynesia: Moorea | collected 2018-08 | reverse complement strand
TTTTTAATGTAAACCATTGTATATGGTTGCTCACCATAGTTAATCGATTAGCAACACATTAGAGTAAAATAAGGGTTAGAAATTTTAAAAGCCTATAATGGCGGGGATTACAGGCTATTGAGCGCGGAGGGATTTGAACCCCCGACCTACAGGACCGGAACCTGTTGCTCTATCCACTGAGCCACGCGCCCTCAATTTAGCGTTTTATGTCATTTATTCTACAACAAGTTAATTAATCTCTGCTGAATCTTAAATAATCTGAATCTAAAACTGTTTGTCTAAGTGCGAGAAAATTCCTCATCTTAGCAAAGCAGAGTATAGCAGTTTATGAAATTAAGCAGGAGAGAGGAAATAATCAGACTCGCTTAAGTCTAATGCTTTTCCTCCGCGTTCTTATTCTTGCTTATGGTCAGAGGTTTGAATTTTAAAACCAATATTTACTATCCTAGTTTTACTATTTTGAACCTCGTCTACGTAGAAAACTGGAGTTTTACAAATTAAGCAAATTAGGTGTAAAACAAATCAAAAAACAGAAGATAATTGCTACTTGTTACTTGCTACTTTCTCGAACAGTTATCTTGAGAACTCCTGGTTTCAAACTAGATGCGGTTTAGTTGCTAGTCAAATTAGGAAATTTGTCAGCAAAGTAGTTGCTAATAAATGTGTTAACAAATGATAGAACTACTGGAGCAATTAAGAAAGCGATTAAACCAGCCACATGAAATCCTGGAACAAATAAAGAAGCTAACCAAAAACATAAACCGTTAATTACAAGGGTAAACGCACCCAAGGTCAATATATTAATTGGTAAAGAGAGTACCGACAAAATAGGTCGAACACCGCTATTAAAAATACCAATAGCGACGGCGGCTACCATAGCGGCAGGAAAGTTAGCTAAATCGACTCCAGGAAAGATAATATCAACCACTAAAAGACTTAGGGCAGTTGCTAATAAAGTTAAAAGTGTTCCTAGCATTATTTATTTTCTCCTAAATTATGTATGCTGTTGTTTTTGCTTGATTGGGATTAACCAATTTTTGAATACTTTATATTATTTCTTATTTATGCTCTGTTATATCTCTCTTAAAAGATAGATTTTTTAAATTTTTTTGGGAGTCAAAATAAAAATCACTATTGAATTTATGTCTGACGATAGAAGACTATTTTTCAAATATTTGTAAATCTAATATTGGGATTAAATAACTATAAAATTACCCAATTACAACTATGAAGATTCTACAACTTATTGCTAGTATATTGTTGCCTCCTTTAGGAGTTTTCCTAACTGTTGGTGTGGGTTCAGCTTTGATAATCAACATTCTCTTAACATTTTTGGGTCTTGTTCCAGGGATTATTCATGCACTATGGATTTACTCCAAACAAGCAAAGCAGAACAAGCTAGTGCTTGACACCTCCAGTAGGCAGAGAAGGACAATTTGATGATTGCTATTTTGTGATTACTATTTTGCGATTATTATGTCTTTCTCTGATCGTGGAAATTATCCAGAATAATAATTGCCTGTCATAGCACTAAAATATGAATGCTCAAACTCTACCGTAGCGAGCAATTACTGTTTCGGTGGGGTTATTTTGGTTGCGAAGCCATGCCCACATTTGATCCCCTAATGAAAAATGCCACCACTCCCCAGGATGTCGGCAAAAGCCAGCATTAGTCATCACTCGGTTTAATAGTTGACGATGAAAATGATATTGCTGTCTATCTCCATCTCGATCGCTCAAATAATAATTAGGTTGCGATCGCTCTGAAAGCTCGTCTATTTCTCCCCCCATATTCAACGTTAGACCATCTTGATCGACAATTGTGACATCAACTGCTGCTCCCGTACTGTGAGGTGGGGGCATTTGTTTATCTATGCTAGGTGCTGCCCAAAGTTGATATACTTTTCCCCATAAATCTTGGCGTTGCTGAGCCGATAACTGCTGTTCCTTGAGGTTGAGGTTTTTTACTAGAGAGTTAAATGTATAATTAACCATAAACTGCTGTACCCCCACAGGGCGATAGGCATCATAGATTTTTATTTTCCACTTAGGTTGACGTTTTTCTAACAAAAATTGTGCTTCTAATAATGCCTGTATAACTCCTTGACGCAAACAGTAGGGCGATTTCTCTCCATACTCTGCTCCTAATTTAACGTAAGGATGGGGTAATTCTATGGCAAAATTGCTTAAGGGTATAGCTACTAACGGTTCGCCACACTCTTCAATTTTAATTTGATGATAAGGTTTCACAGTTTGTTTAATTAATTTTAGATAAGAATATTTTTTGGTTACTGGAAATCTGTTGCTGTCATCAAAATTTTTACTTAATTAATCGTAAACGACTACCCCTATTTTTTGCTTGACAGTATTGAATAATCATTGAGAATCTACATTTAGTGTGTTTTTGGAAAAAACTCTACTTTCTTACACCACATATAGTGTTATGATACTATTCCCTTTTGAGCGAGTAATTAGGAGCGATGGATCATCTATTGGAATGGAAAGCCAGCGGTGTGGATGAAGAGTTAATTCACTTAAATGTGGTTTCCCTCCAAGGAACTTCCCCTGCGGAATATCTACTATATTCAGATTCTATACCTAGAAGAAATGACGGCAGAATTAGTGAAAGATTTCTTCAACTTTATGCCCATACCGATGCTGGTGGTTGGTGGTGTTCGGGAATAAATGTTCTCAGTGGCGAAGAAGATATTTGGGGTTGTTTTAAACCCGATCGCCCCCGCAGTAGCTCAAATTGCCATAAAGTAATTAAATACGAGCATCCCCCTAAGACGACGACAGGTTTATTTGCCCTCAAAGTTCCCCTTCATCTTTGGCAAAAAATTGCCGATCGCGCTGGAGTTGAGCTAGCAAAAACAGATATTAAACCCAATAGTTCTGACTTGGGCTTTTGGCAGTGGTTGAGCAATCATCCTGAAATTCCGCTTTGTATTACAGAAGGGGCGAAGAAGGCAGGATCATTATTATCGGCTGGTTATGGAGCGATCGCTCTGCCAGGTATTAATAATGGTTATCGTACTCCCAAAGATAGCAATGGCAAGCGGATCGGCAAGTCTCATTTAATTCCTCAATTAGCTAAACTAGCCACATCTGGGCGAGAGATCTATCTGGTGTTTGACCAGGATTCTAAACCTAAGTCCATTAAAGCGGTTCATGGGGCAATTAAAAAAACAGGTTATTTATTACAAAAAGCAGGATGTCAAGTCAAAGTTGTGACTTGGAATACTCAACTAGGTAAAGGGGTAGATGACTTGATTGCTAATCATGGTCAAGAATCCTTTGCTCAAGCCTACGATCGCGCTTTGGGTTTAGAAACCTGGAAAGCTAAATCTTGGACAAATTTGACTTATCCTACCCAGATTGAAGTTAACAGTCGTTATTTACCAAAGTTAGATATTCCAGCAGAAACTAAGCTAATTGGGATCAAATCTCCTAAAGGTACAGGTAAAACCCAATCTCTGTCTAAAATAGTGGCTCAGGCGATCGCTCGTCAGCAAAAAGTTTTGGTAATTGGTCATCGGGTGCAGTTAGTTAAGGAGTTGTGTCAAAGATTTGGACTCAGCTATGTGACAGAATTAGGCAATCAGTCCCCAACTGAAATTCTGGGTTATGGTCTTTGTATTGATTCTCTTCATAGTTCGTCTCAGGCGAAGTTTGACCCTGCTGAATGGTCAAATAGTTTGGTCATTATCGATGAAGTGGAACAAGTACTGTGGCATAGTCTTAATTCTAGTACCTGCAAAGAGCGTCGGGTTGAAATTCTCAAGTCTTTTAAAACCCTGATGCAGAATGTCTTGGCACAGGAGGGACAAGTATATATAGCTGATGCTGATTTAAGTGATATTGCTCTAGATTATTTAATTTCTTTGTCGGGAATTAACCTTGAGCCTTATATTATCCAAAATATTTGGCAAAGCGATCGCAACTTTCGTTGGCAAGTTTATAATTATGCGGGCAAAACGCCTAAAAAACTGGTGAGTAATTTGGAACTCCATATCGAACAGGGTGGGAAGCCATTGGTTTGTCTTTCCGCCCAAAAACTTACCAGCAAATGGGGTACGCAAACTTTAGAGACTTATCTTCAGCAGAAATTTCCCCACAAGCGAATTTTGCGTATTGATTCAGAATCTCTTAACGATCCTAATCATGGGGCTTATCACTGTATCACTAAGTTAGAACAGGTTTTGCGCCAGTATGATGTGGTTTTAGCGAGTCCTTCGATTGAGACGGGAATCTCGATTGAACTTGAAGATCATTTTACTTCCGTGTGGGCGATCGCTCAAGGAATTCAGGGGGAAAATGCTGTCAGGCAAACATTGTCTCGTCTCAGACATAATGTCCCTCGACATCTTTGGTGTGCTAACTATAGCTTTAATAAAATTGGCAATGGTTCAACTTCAATTCCTGCCTTACTTAGTTCTAATCAGCGTTTTACTCAGCTAAATATTCGTCTGCTGCAACAGTCAGATTTTGCTGATTTAGATGATTTAGATACAGGTTTTCAGGCGGAATCCCTGTTGTGTTGGGCTAAGATGGCTGTTCGTTTTAATGCAGGCGCAATTGATTATCGTCAGTCGATTTTGGCAGGGTTAAAAGCCGAGGGACATCAGATCGTTGATGCAGCCAAGTTTAAATTTGAACAACCAGTAGTCAAAACAGAAACTAAGACTGATAATTGTTTAGTGGCAGCTATTACCGAAATTAGTAGCCAAAACTATTTAGCAGAATGCAAAGCGATCGCAGTTTCTCCTAGTCTTAATACTCAACAATACCAAACTCTTAAAAAACGTCTGATTAAATCCCTTGGCGATCGCCGTAAACTACGAAAATACGAATTACAACAACGTTATCATCTGCCGATTACTCCTGAATTAGTTTCTCTAGACGATGCTGGTTGGTATCAAAAAATTAGACTACATTACTTCTTAACTATTGGTCGTCCTTATCTGGCAGATAGAGATGCTAAAGTAGCCCGTAAACTTATTGAACAGGGCAATGGTAGTTTATTTTTGCCTGATTTTAATCGTTCTCAACTAGGGGCATTGGTTGGTACGCTAGAAATAATGGGCATTCCTGTATTATTACAAAATACAATCAGACAATTGCGTAATAGCGATCGCGACTTACAATCCTTAGCAGCGATCGCGCAGAATAATCGTCAGGAAATTAAAACTATTTTAGGTATTGGAATTGCTAAAAACTATAGTCCAATAACTATTGTGAGTCGCTTGTTAGATAAAATTGGCTGCAAAATTAAGTGTATTCGTTACGAAAGCCAAAATAATAAGAGAATTAGGGTCTATCAAATTTTATCCCCAGAAGATTCACGAGAACAAATCTTTGCACATTGGTTAAATAGCGATCGTCAACTTCCAGGTAACTCTTTATTTTGGTCTGTAAATAAATCCCCTAATCTTCATCAGCCTGCAACCGTAAATACTGACAACAATTATCTACAATTAAGTTTAGATATTTGAACTGTGAAGCAGTTAGCTTTTGTTAAAAAATCGATTGTTGTGAATACAGATGAGGATTTTCTTATCGGCGAATCTCAAAATCGCTAAATTTTTCTTCACTGTAGTCCATAACTTCTAATTTCAGATTGTTAACTATAGCCGATGGTGAACCAGATTTGGCCCACTCCATGAGTGTATCTACTTTTTCTGCTTCTCCTGCGGCAACAATCTCCACATCCCCGTTCCTCAAATTCCGCACATATCCAGAAACGCCCAAATGTTTGGCTTGAGCGTGAGTATACATCCTAAATCCTACTCCCTGTACCTTACCACTAACTATCGCCTTAATCTTTTTCAGATTAATATTCATAAGAATTCTTGCTTCTTCACTGGAATCTTATAGACTACCAAATCTAAGATTTTTCCAGTCGGAGTTTTGACTTGATAGTCTTCGACAATTTGACCATCTAAAGATTCAGGGATTTTACGGCTTGCCGTATTTCTGCGATCTACTGGATAAATAAAATAATCAAGGTCTATATTATTCTTTGACCAGTTAACCAAGGTATGAACAGCTTCTCGACCATAACCTTTGCCATGAGCATTCTTTTTTAGCCAAATACCGAGTTCGGGCTTTCTAACTTTACCCTGACCATGAAGACCGCAATTTCCTAAAAACTCTTTAGTTGTTTTGGATACAACAACAAACTGCAAGTTGTTACCAGCTTCTATACCGCGTCTACTTGTGACTATAAAGTCTTGTGTTTCGCCTATATTTTTAGCAGGAGATGGAAACATATAAGTCGTAATTTCATTGGTGAATTCTTGAAAAATATCTCGTTCAAACTCATTAGAAATAGTTATTAACTGTATCCGATCTCCTTCAATAGCAAGAGATAGTAAATCTGATTGAAAGGTCAAGCGTTCCCTACCTTGCGAAGGCGGGGCTTGCGCTTGACCACGGAAGGCGGTCAGAAAATTGAATGTGTCCATTGATTTTCAAAAAGAAAATTAGTTGATAGCGATAATTTTCATTTCAATCTCAATTTTACTAAGTCGTGTAAAATACCAGCAAATTTCGCCAGTTTATCTGAGGTCATGTATACAGAATCATTGGATAGAAAGAAGCTAAATTTGAGAATAACTGAAAATAAAAATTATGGCTTCAAACCAAACTTAATATTTACCATAGTGGAGTTTCCCACTTTAGTTAAAAATTGATGATGACAAAGAAATATTTATACACTCTACTAATTTGCTTAACCATCATTACAGTAATTGTTCCTAGAGTTTTAAGTTCTACCGATCGCATCTGTAGTTATCATCCAGAAGCCTATCAAGGTTTAGAGTTAACTCAATTATCTCAGGAATTAACCAATACAGGATTAATTGGCAGAATTCATGGTGCAGCAGAAAAATCTCAAATGTTTGTGATGTCTGTGCGTGAACCAGATAATTTTTTTAGTCATCGAGAATTCTCTTTGATAGCAAATGATAAAAAAACCCTTGATACTTTAAACCAGACTAATCGTCACGATCGCGTCTGTATCCAAGGTAATTTAATTGCTAATCCCAGTCCACAAAAACATATTGCAGTAAATTCAATTCAAGTTTTAGAACCTTGGACACAGCCAGAAGGTTTTACTCCTTATGAAAGACAGACAGATATTCCCGATCAATTACAGGATCAAACTAGTTTAATCGGTAAAGTACACGCCATCGGTGAATCAGGAAAAATTTTAGTAATGGAATATCAAGATGGTGTCATCCCTATTTTTGTTACGGAAACTAAATATACTCAAGATCTATATCGCGGAGATATCGTTAAGCTTTCATATCAAATTCAACAAAGACCCCAACAACCAACTCACCTACAGTTAGATACTACTGTAGAAAAACCCTTCGAAGTTATAGATGCGATCGCAGCTTGGCATAATCAAGCACAAACTCTCACTGGAAATCTAGTCAAGTTTCCCCAAAGTCCTCAACTCAAATTTGATGTATATGCCATGGAAGTTGATACTAAGGGAATCGAACGTTACTTTACTCTGGTCAACTTTGAAAACATCACTGAGTTTGAGAATATTCGCCATAAGCTAGCTAAGATTTGGGATGATAATGCAGCAACAGCCATATCTGGCAGAAATATGCTGATTAATCCCGAAGTCACAATTGAAGCTGACGGTGTAATTAATATTATTTCGCCTGAACAAGCTAATCCGCAGATTTTGCTTGATAGTGCAGAACAAGTTCAACAGCGAATTTAAAACAATAAATTAAAAAATAAATTTCAGTAATCTGCATAAAAAAATAGACCCGTCGTAATAAGTAAATGTAAGCAAAACACACACTGAAATTTACTTTAACGAGGTCTAAAACCATGAAAAAATCTACACTATCCATTCTAACTGCAGTTATCGCCTTATCCCCTTTAACTGCTATGGCTCAAGACGCACAAACTAGCATTCAAACTAACTCTAACGCCGCTTCAGCTGTCGGTACAGGCAACTTAGTTATCCAAAACACTGACCAAACTAGCTTGCAAGACCAACTAAATCTTGATGCTTATGGTATTCCTTCTACTCCTAACGCTCAAACCTCAGTACAAGTTAACGCTAACGAAGCCGCTGCAACTGGTAACTTCAACGTCATTGACCAAAACGCAACCCAAACAAACATTCAAGGTCAAGTTGATGTTAATCAGTATCTTCCTCACAACTTCCAATACTAATTAACCACAATATCAAGTAAACAATAATGGCTACAGGAAGATAGATCAAGGGTGAACATTAGTTTGCCCCCACCACAACTCTATCTGACAACTGATATCAAAGTATTAACAATTTTTCTAACTACATCGACACACTATTAATAATTACAGGTCTAAAACCATGAAAAAATCTACATTAGGAATTTTAACTGCAGTTATTGCCTTATCCCCTTTAACTGCTATGGCTCAAGACGCACAAACTAGCATTCAAACTAACTCCAACGCTGCTTCAGCTGTCGGTTCAGGTAACTTAGTCATCCAAAACACTGACCAAACTAGCTTGCAAGACCAACTAAATCTTGATGCTTACGGTGTTCCTTCTACTCCTAACGCTCAAACCTCAGTACAGGTTAATGCTAACGAAGCCGCAGCAATTGGTAACGGTAACTTCATTGACCAAAACGCAACCCAAACCAACGTTCAAGATCAAGTTGATGTTAATCAATATCTTCCTCCCAACTTCCAATACTAAAATCACTTGAGAGCATTATTAACAACAACAATAAATCATCAAAATACTATGACAGGGGTAAATAATTTACCTCTGTTTTTTTGTTGAGCTAAATTGAAGCAAGAGCAAGATAACAAAATAATTGAGATAATTTAAGGTACTATTTTAAAATCTCTAATAAACTTACTTTATGGATGCTTTTGCCTTAATTCCTCCAGAATGGACCAAATCAGCAGTTCATGCGGTTGATTTCTGTTGTCCTAACTGTAAAACAAACCCTGCAAAGGCGAAAAAGGTCTGGCTCAATCGTCGTGCGCCTGTGAGTGTAGGCGATCGCCGTAAATGGCAAGAATTTTATCTGTGTGAGTGCGATACTGCTTGGTGGGGCTGGAGTGACGATCGCCCACCTTCAGAATTGGGCAATAAATAAATCTCAGATCTTTTTTAGTATCATAAAAAGCTCTATTCTAAAACATGACTCTAGTTATCTACTCAAAGAATGCAGTTTGACAAAATTCTGATCGCCAATCGAGGAGAAATTGCTCTACGCATTTTACACACCTGTGCTGAAATGGGCATTGCCACCGTAGCTGTACACTCTACCATTGATCGCCAAGCTCTCCACGTCCAGTTGGCAGATGAAAGTGTATGTATTGGGCCACCTCCGTCGGGAAAAAGCTATTTAAATATTCCTAATATTATTGCTGCGGCTTTGACTCGTAATGCTACCGCTATCCATCCAGGTTATGGTTTTCTGGCAGAAAATGCTCGGTTTGTGGAAATCTGTAACGATCATCAACTTACTTTTATTGGTCCTTCTAAAGAAGCAATGTTGGCGATGGGTGACAAATCCACTGCCAAAAAAACTATGCAAAAGGCAGGAGTGCCTACTGTACCTGGTAGTAACGGCTTATTAAGAGACGAAGAGGAAGCTAAAGCCATTGCCGAAAAGATTGGCTATCCAGTCATGATTAAAGCTACGGCTGGTGGTGGCGGTCGAGGAATGCGCTTAGTGCAAGACGAATCGGATTTGGTTAGAATGTTCCAAGCTGCCCAAGGAGAAGCAGAAGCAGCCTTTGGGAATGGCGGAGTATATCTAGAGAAGTTTGTTGAATGTCCTCGCCATATTGAGTTTCAAATCATGGCTGACAGTCACGGTAATGTAATTCATTTAGGAGAAAGAGATTGCTCCATCCAGCGTCGTCATCAAAAACTACTTGAAGAAGCACCCAGTGCCGTTTTGAGTCCTGAATTACGCTCAAAAATGGGGTCTGCTGCCGTCAAAGCTGCTCAATCGATTAATTATGTCGGTGCAGGGACAGTAGAATTTTTGTTGGACAAATCGGGGGATTTCTATTTTATGGAAATGAATACTCGTATTCAGGTAGAACACCCCGTCACTGAATTTGTTACAGGAATTGATCTTATCGCCGAACAAATCCGAGTAGCTCAAGGAGAGAAACTATCTCTAACTCAAGATCGAGTTCGTCTCAATGGTCATGCGATCGAATGTCGGATTAATGCCGAAGATCCTAAACATAATTTCCGTCCCCATCCAGGGCGTATTAGTGCATACTTACCACCAGGAGGACCTGGAGTCAGAATGGATTCTCATGTCTATACAGATTATGAAATTCCTCCCTACTACGATTCTCTCATTGGTAAATTAATTGTCTGGGGCGAAAATCGCGATCTGGCCATCAAACGTATGAAACGAGCTTTACGGGAGTGTGCTATTACTGGAGTACCGACTACCATTGAGTTTCATCAAAGAATTCTGGAAACACCCGCCTTTCTTAAGGGAGAAATATACACCAACTTTATTGCCGAACATCTGAGCGATTAATGTGCTGCTTATCCCCTGTGGTTAATAGCCTAAAGCCATAGTGATTAATCCTTGTTGACCCACTAAAATTTCCCGCAAGAGAGTACAAATACCCACCCAAATAATCGGGGTAATATCCACGCCTCCAATAGGAGAAACTATTTTGCGTAAGGGTCTCAAGAAAGGCTCGGTAGGGAAGACAACTAAACTAAAAGGCAACCGAGTTAGCTCGGCTTGGGGATACCAGGTCAAAACAATCCTGAAAATAAATAGAATTGTCATTAATCCTAGCAAAATACTAATGCCTAAAGCCCCTAAACTTGATAAATTCATAACTTTAATTCAATAATACCTATCGCAAAAATATTACGTAATGTAAATATCTGTTATGTATTGTACTGTTATTTTGTGGACTTAAAGTTTTAAACTCAATACAATATTCAGCCTACGACATTGTAATCTTGTTTAGTTGTAGTCTTATTTAGAGGATATCTGACAAGCCTTAATGACTACGCTATGCGAGAATTTAGCCTCACGAAATTATTGGTTGACAACTTAACCAACGGTCACAGATTACTTCATAACCATCATCCCATTACAATATATAGTGAGCTTCCTCTAAGAGAGATCTTGTAATTAGCTTTAGTTTTGGTTAAAAAACTTTTAAAATTACAAAACAACGTAAATTATTACAGTTAAAACAAAAAACAGTCAGGATAAAAAATTATGACTCCTTCTTTAACCAATTTTCTTTTGAGTTTGTTCTTGGGCGGCTTGATAGTGGTTATTCCCGCAACTATAGCTTTGATCGTTCTTAGTCAGAGCGACAAAATTGAGCGTGGATAATCGTTACTTGCAATTACCAGCAATAAATTATTATTAATTTTTAGGCGACGGAACAATCTCTGTTATGGAGAAAAAGTAATACTACCTTAGTTCCGTCGTCAATTTTAGGCTAAATGCTGTTTTTAGACATAAAATAGCTTCAAGATAAACAGGTAAGTTAAACAAGCTATATTCTCCCAACGGTACACAATCAAGAAAACAGTAGAGATAATGGTAATTGATAAATATATCTATAAATTCAGATCTATTTTGATTCTGAGTAGATTATAGATATTCATTACTCAAAATCAAAACTAAGAAAACTATATTAGGAGAATAGTAATGGTCAATTTTGGGCTGAATGCAGCCGCTATCTTAGGTTTAGTTTTAGCAGTAGCAGGAGCAGGGCTATTTTTCCTGCGCTCAATTCGCCCAGAGTTGGCAAGAGATTACGACATCTTTTTTGCGGCGGTAGGTTTGCTCTGCGGAATTATTCTGCTATTTAATGGGTGGCGACTAGATCCTATTCTGCAATTTGGTCAGTTTCTCCTCACGGGGACAGCAATTTTCTTTGCCTTTGAGAGTATTCGGCTGCGGAGTGTTGCTACTGAACAAGCCAGACGCAATACACCTACTGTCGATCGCGATCGCCCTGTAAGTCGCACTAGAGTGTATACCGAAGCGGAATTGGATAAATTCGACACCTACGATGATTATGAGAGTCAACCTAACTATAATAGCCCCAGATTAAGAGGCTATGATGACCCTCAACCTCGTCCTCCCCGTCGCCCCACAGAAAGAAGAAGACCAGCATCTGCAACTGAAATCAGGGATGAACCCCGACGCAGCAGAAGTCGCCCCCGTCCCAAAACTGAAGATTACGCCAGCCGTAACAGCCAAGCTGGGGGTTATAGTTATGAAGATGGAGATAGCCGTCCCCGTCGCCGTCCTACTACTCCATCACCAGCTGATAGTTATGATGATTGGAGCGCGAATGATGAATGGAATGATAGTCCTAACCCCAATCCTCGCCCTCGTCCCCGTCCTCGTCCTCGTCCTACCAGAGAAGAACGCTATTCTGAGCCCACTCCCCCTCCTAACCCTAAACGTAGACCTAACGCTACTGAACTCGGTAGAAGCTATGAAGAGCCAGAAAATGATAGTTATGGTAGGTCAAATTTAGGTAGGGATTATGATGCCGAACTGGGCAGAAGTTACGAAGATGACAATGAATCTATCCCTGGAGATTATGTAGTTGATTATCAGCCAGTAGAAAATTCTGAACCTGATTATTCAGATGATTATGACGCTGGCGATGGCGATGAGTATGACGATTACGATCATCCTGAAGATAGTAGATCGACTGATGAATATGATGATTACAGCGATCGCCCAGAAAGACGTAAACCCATTAATTTTAATGACTACGATTAAGTCTAATTTCTTAGGTCAATCGGATAAATACTCCTAACCCTCAAAGCTGTAGCTCAAGAAACAATGAACTATCCTAACTGAGGCTTACGCTAGGAAGTTAGGGTTTCTAGCTTCGCTGGATGCTGCCTTAACGTGAGTTCGACTTTTGTTTTCTTTTCTACTTATATTTTTAGACGGTTTTATTAGGCTACTTCAAATGAATATAGATGTTACTTTTGGTCAAGACATCTTGGGTTCATTATTATCTGAGATTTTGGGGATGCCTTTACTTTCTGTGTGGTTAATCTACTGTTCTGTCAATTAATTAATGATCGGTAAAACTATTAAAATTCTCTTCCTTGTCCCCTTGTCCCCTTGTCTTCCTTGTCTTCCTTGTCCTGCCTTAACCCATCAATTCAAACAGAAGTGAGCTACTACGTAACAGATCCGCCAAAAAAATAGGTTCGCATATATTTGTAATTTAACTGCAACCATGTTTTGCGTAGTGTTACTAAAATTCCTAAAAAAACCTAACAAAAAGTTATTAAGCCAAGATTTTGCTGTAAACCTACTAGAATAAGCAGAATTTTGGTATTTTTTATGACTGACACAAAATATATTCTCTCTCTTGATTTAGGTACTACAGGAAATCGGGCAATCTTGTTTAATCAGCAGGGAAATATTATTGGTCAGGCATATAAAGAATTAACTCAACATTATCCCCAACCAGGATGGTTAGAACATGATGCTCTTGAGATTTGGCAAGATACCGCAAAATGTATCCAACAGGTGATTGCAGAGAATAAAGCAGAAGTAACTGATATCGCCGCTATTGGCTTAACTGTTCAAAGAGAAACTTGTTTACTTTGGGATAAAACTACAGGTAAACCATTACACAAAGCTATTGTGTGGCAGGATCGTCGGACTGCCGCTATGTGCGATCGCCTGAAAAAAGAAGGTCAAGCCGAAGTAGTACAGCAAAAAACAGGTTTAGTCTTAGATGCCTATTTTTCTGCCACTAAGCTGGCGTGGCTAATTGATTGGGTAAAGCAGAATCAACCTAATACTAATTGGGATAACGTGATGGCAGGCACAGTGGATACCTGGGCATTATGGAATCTGACAGGGAAACAGGTTCATGCTACTGATATCAGCAATGCTAGTCGTACTATGTTGATGAATCTAGATACAGGAGACTGGGACGAGTCTTTACTAGAGTTATTCCAAATTCCCCGCCAAATTATGCCCGAAATCAACCCCAGCATGGGTATATTTGGCACAAGCGATCGCGATTTATTAGGAGCAGAAATTCCGATTGCCGCAATTTTTGGCGATCAACAGGCAGCTTTATTTGCCCACGGTTGCGATCGCCCTGGCTTACTTAAGTGTACTTATGGTACGGGCTGTTTTCTGGTAGCTCAAACAGGCACAGCAGTAACGCGATCGCACAATCAACTTTTGTCAACTGTGGCATGGAGTACCCAAAAACAAACTAACTATGCCTTGGAAGGGGCAATTTTCACTACAGGGGCAGCAATTCAATGGTTACGGGATGGCTTGAAGTTAATTACTAGTGCTGCTGAAACTGAGTCTCTCTGTTTTCAGGTAAATAACACTAACGGAGTTTATTTTGTTCCTGCTTTAAGTGGTTTGGGCGCACCCCACTGGGATATGAAAGCTCGTGGTGCTTTTTTAGGCATTACTGGCGGTGTTCAACGGGAACATATAGTGCGCTCGGTGTTAGAAGCGATCGCCTATCAGGTCAAAGAAGTAGTCGACGCAGTTAACAAAGATAGCAAAAACCCCGTATCATTGCTCAAAGTTGACGGTGGAGCAGCTCAAAATAATTTTTTGATGCAATTCCAAGCCGATGTCTTGGGAGTACCTTTAGAGCGTCCTGTCGTGCTAGATGCCACGGCTCAGGGAGCAGCTTTTGGTGCTGGGTTAGCCGTTGGTTTTTGGTCTGATTACCAAAAATTAATTAGAGATCGCCAAGTAGATCGAGTGTTTGAACCGTCAGAGGGACAATCTCAGGCACAGGAAAATTTCGGGATGTGGTCAAAAGCTGTAGCCAGAGCGAAAGATTGGATCGAATAATTAATGACATTTGCTATATTTTTATACAAGATTCGCTTATAAAAAGATAGATAGCCGAGTGCGTCTCTTTGATAAATACAAGCAGATTATGAAAACGAGAATCCTGGGAAAATCAGACATTCAAATTACTCCGATACTAATGGAAACTTGGCAAGCGGGTAAAAGAATGTGGGCGGGAATTGACGATCGAGAAAGTATTAAAGCAATTCGGACTGCTGTTGAAGCTGGTATAACCACCATTGATACAGCAGAGGTTTACGGTGAAGGGCATTCAGAACAAATCGTTGCCCAAGCTGTGTCTGATATACGCGACAAGTTAGTTTACGCTTCTAAGGTATTTGCCAATTATCTTCAATACGATCAAGTAATTGAAGCTTGCGATCGCTCTTTAAAAAATCTCAACACTGACTATATCGATCTCTATCAAATTCATTGACCTTCTGGTTCATTTGGTAACGAAATAGTACCGATTGAAGAGACGATGAAAGCTCTGAATAAATTAGTTGAAGACGGCAAAATAAGAGCGATCGGAGTTTCTAATTTTAATCGCGCTCAATTAGAAGAAGCAGCACAGTACGGTAGAATCGATAGTCTGCAACCACCTTATTCACTGTTTTGGCGCAAGATAGAAAACGACGTAGTACCCTATTGTGTGGAAAATAACATCTTTATTTTGGCTTACTCTTCAATGGCTCAAGGACTACTAACAGGTAAATTCAGTCGAGATCATCAATTTGCTGAAGGAGATAATCGCAGTGCAAATGTTCTGTTTCAAGGAGAAAACTTTGAACGTGCTCAAGATGCCCTACAACAGCTTCGACCAATCGCCGAAAGTCATAGCTGTACTTTAGCTCAACTTTCTTTAGCCTGGTTAATTAGCCAGCCTCAAACCAATGCGATCGCTGGAGCGAGAAATGCCGAGCAAGCTGAAGATAATGCAAAAGCAGCTTCAGTCTAACTATCTCCTGATGAATTGAAGGAGATTGACCGCATTGGCAGACAAGTAACCGATCATCTCGATGATAATCCTGTAATGTGGGATTGGTAGAAATACCGTTCGGTGAGTGAACGAAAAAAGGTGTGGGAGTAAAAAAAGAAAGAAGTAATAAGTAATAAGTAAATACTCATTACTTAAACAACGCGAAAAATAATTTTGACCACTGTAAATTTCGCTCACTTCCATTCGGTTAATAATTAGCAAAAACAGGAAAGAAATAACTGATATCAATCTTCTTTCCTGTATATATTCAAAACTTTCTTACCCCTAATCTTTAGTCTGATTGACCAAAAGAATTCGGAGTTGCTGATTCGGAATTCGGAGTTAGGTTACAAGCCTTATCCGAAGGTGTATCCTTTAGGGCTCCCAGAGGGGGAGAAAAGGGTTTGGGAGAAGTACAAGCGCAATTCCCAACAATTTCAACTCCGAACTACGTTCGCGTAGCGTCTCCGAAGGAGATACTAAAAACTCAATGGGCTATGGTCTGAGGAGACCTCAGACCTGTATACGCCCCGCCGAACTAGAGCGAAGCGAGTTTGAGATACTTTTGGAGTCAATCAAATTATCATTACTAGGATCTGAAAACAGTTTCTTCAACAGTAACGCTACTTTCGGTTTGCTCGGGTAAATTAGACTCAGAAGTATTTTTATCTTTATCACCACAAGCCTGTGCTGTTAAAGGAGCAGCAACCATAGCTAATGTTAAAATTCCAGCAAATAATGATATAGATTTAAATTTCATTTGTTACCTCTATTAAAAAACTTGAGTTTGCTTATTATTTAGTATGAAAAATGAATATGACACCAAAATGACAGTAACTAGTGATCGGTAAAGCTTATTGCGGTGACTAATTAACTTATGGTTTTTTTATTTGATAGCGCAATAATTGTCTAACTTTTTCGGGGGGTAAATTAAGTTTTTGGCTAATTGCTGTTTCTACTCGCTCTAATTCTGTAGTAGCTAATTCAAATTCCTGCTGTTGATACACTTGGGTTACTTGTTTGACTTTTACTTGAGAAATATTGCGATCGCGATCGAGTGTAACTTTAATCAATAAGATGTTGTTAGCGGCTTTTGATTGCTCGGGAGTAATATTAAAAGATTCAATAGAGCGATCGCCATGGTTTAAACTATGCTCTGTCACTATTGAGCTAAAGAACCAAAAAGCTAATCCCACCAGTGGTAAAGGTAACCAAAATTCTAAACGTAACATTTATCATTCATCATTAATTACATTATTGCTCATTAGACCTCTTGCATAAGTTCTTAGTTGTCGTAAGTTTTTGACAAATAAATTAATAACAAATAACAAAAAACTATTAACTTTTGATACTTGAGATTATTTTTGCGCATAGGTCTATTTAACATTTACTTTATTCAATGTTTGATGTTTTAAATGCTAATTTTGCTAGTTGAAGACGATCCAGCCCAGTTAGAACCTCTACAAACAGCATTATCTCAGGTAGGACATATAGTCGATGCTGTAGAAGATGGTGAAACAGCACTATGGCTAATCAAAGAAAAAGATTATGACCTACTAATTTTGGACTGGATGTTACCTGAAATTAGCGGTGTTGAGCTTTGCCGTCAATATCGTAATTTGGGTAATGCTGCACCAGTGTTAATGCTAACAGCTAAAGACACTACGGCTGATAAGGTTGATGGTTTAGATGCAGGTGCAGATGACTATATTGTTAAACCTGTAGATGTTTTAGAGTTATTAGCCAGAGTCAGAGCTTTAGGCAGGCGATCGCCCTTATGGCAAGGAGATACTCTCACTTTAGGAAATTTACGGCTAGATTTAACCAGTTTAAGCTTAGAACGGCAAGAAAAAAAAATCCAACTGTCAGTCAGGGAATTCCAACTGATGGAATATTTAATGCGTCATCCCCAGCAAGTCTTATCCCGCGATCAAATAGAACAGGCACTTTGGAGTTGGGGAAGCGAACCTGAAAGTAATGCCGTAACTACCTTAGTCAGAAGATTGCGACAGCGTCTAGAAGCAGTTGGGGCAAAAGATTGGTTAGAAACAGTTTACGGGATCGGTTATCGTTTGGATACTAGAGAATAAGATTTGCTACTGTTTATGTATTTATTGACTAATAATTAATTTGCGCTCGAATATCGCAAATTAGCAGGAATTTCTTCGGGGACTACCCATAAGTAAATCGTAGAACCCTCATTTGTTGCTACTACTCGATCGGGTTCCCAGTCGCCCATATCAAAATCGTGGGAGACAATGCGGGTGCCTGGTCTAAGTTGCTCGAACAACTGAGGTCGCAGTCTCAAGTTGAGTTCGGGCAGCAGATAAAGGGTAACCACAGTAGCTTCACTAATATCACTTTCAAACAAGTCTTGCTGGAGAAACTTAACCCGATCTGTTACTCCCGCTTCACGAGCATTTGCAATAGCTTCTCGAATGCGTTGGGGGTTAATATCAATTCCAATACCGCGAGTGCCATGTCTTTGTGCTGCCGTGATGGGAATTCGTCCGTCGCCACTACCGAGATCGTAAATTACATCATCTTTGGTCACCTGTGCCAGTTTGAGCATTTCATCGACAACCTCTTGCGGTGTTGGGACATAAACAACATCTGGTTTGCGTTGGGAGATTTGAACTTCTGTTTGAGCCTGAGCTATTTGAGTAATGGTTAGCTCTTGTGGGCGATAGCGAACGCTTCCGAGACTAATCAGGCTCACCAAGCTGGCACTGGTAAAGAGTAAGCCGAATTTATGTTTGATTGACATGATTTTATCTCCTTTAATTACGATTTGCTTTACGCGCCTGTAACCAAAGAGGCACGCCTGCAAGCAATACCGCCACGCCGACAATTGCCCCAACTCCAGTGTAAATGAGACTAGATTGCAGCATATAGATGCAGATGCCACAAAATAGAATGGGGGTTATTGGATAAAAGGGAACTTGGAAAGGACGAGCAATTTCTGGTTCTCGCATCCGCAGCACGAATAGAGAAATCCCTGTCAATAAAAAAAAGAACCAAAACACGGGGGTCGTATATTCAACCATTGTCTCGAAACCATTGCGAGTCAAAGTTCCCAGTAATACCAACAGTAGTGCGATCGCACATTGAACTAACAGTGCATTAGTCGGAGTTTTACCACGGGCTTCCCAACGTCCTAACCAAGCAAACAGTCTAAAATCACTTCCTAGGGCATAATTAGTTCGCGCTCCCGTAAAAATTGTGGCGTTGAGGGAACATAAGGTAGCAACTGTAACCAGCAGACTAATTGAGACAACACCCCAGTTGCCAATCGTAGTACCCATCAAATCTGCTGCTACTGCTTTTGAGGCAATTATTCTCGAAAACCCTAACCCGTGAAGATAGGCAAAGTTTATTAACAAATAAAGTAAAGTGATCGCACTAATACTCCAAAGCAAAGATCGCGACATATTACGTCTGACATCCCTCAACTCTGCCGAGATGTGAGCAGCTTCGTTCCAACCGCCGTAGGTTAGCAGAACGAATACCAGTGCTAACCCTAAATTAGTCTGAGTTATTGTTGATGAAGGCTCTGGTTGGATCGAGGAAGGAGAAAAAGCCAACCCCACAATAATAACCAACAGCAAACCTAAAACTTGGGTCAAGGCAAGACATTTTTGCATCCACTTGCCCTGCTTGATACCAAAAAAGTTTAAACTACTAAACAGGGTAATTGCGATCGCTGCGTAGATAGATGATGAATAGTCTCCCAGACGATAAATCTCGGAAGCATAATCCCCGAATACAAAAGCCAAAAGAACAATCGAACCAGTTTGCAGTACCGTTAGACGCGCCCAGACAAACAGAAAAGCAATATTATTGCCAAAAGCTCGTTGAAAGTAATAATAACTGCCTCCTGGATGAGGATAAGCCGTTGCCAATTCTGCATAGCATAGAGTGCCGACTAGGGAAATTACGCCTCCTAAGAACCAAATAAGTAAAGCAACACCGGAACTACCAGCATTAATAGCGACTAAGGCTGGTGTCTCAAAGATTCCTGCACCTATGACCATACCAACAATTAAAGCTACCGCATCCCATACAGTTAAAGTTGGTTGAGTCAGGTTTAATTTGCTGTCCCTGATATTTTTCATTAAGCTCATGCTAAATTTTTTGCCATATAAAATCTACAAGCACTCAGCAATCGACACTAAGAGAGAAAATAATGAAACCAGAGTTTTGCAACAAGAGGCGGATTGTCTCCCTTGATGTTTCTAACCAAACTGTGATTAATGAAGGTAAAGAAATACTCTCGAATCAGTTAAAGATAATAGATTTATTGTTTTTTAGTATCGGCAGTAAATATGACATGAAAGTGTCATTTGAAACTTACAGCCGTTTTCAGTTGAATAGACTACGTATTTAATTAGCTAGTTCGCAGCTATCAGCTATCAGCTGCAGGCTGCTTTGCAGCCAAGTCGCGTCTAGCGACGCTTCATCGCTCCGCGATGTGCGCTATTAGCTTTTTTTGAGTCTACTCATTTGAAAAGCGCAGTAATTATTAGTTATTAGTTATTAGTCCTCGGTCATTAGCGATATCCAGACTAAAAAAGTAGTTAAATTAAGGTTAATAGAAATAAGGCTTTATGCCAAATGTGGTAAAATTACCCAGTGTATGCAGCATTATAACCAAGGGCGACATCTACCACTTCACCAGAGATAAACCGAGCGCGATCGCTAGCTAAAAAAGTGGCAGTATCGGCAATATCTTCTGGATCGAGAGCAGGTGCAGTTTTTAAAGGCAAAAATTGACCAACTACTTCATCTTGCGCCTCAAAGCTTTTTAATCCCATAGATTGTAACTGACCCTGAGAACGATATAAAGGAGTGTTAACAGGGCCAGGAGCGATCGCATTTACGGTAATGTTAGCAGCACCTAATTCCATTGCTGCGGACTTGGTTAATCCAATTACTGCCCATTTAGTAGTAGGATATGCACCATTGCCAACTACACCTTGACGACCGCCAATAGACGATAAAGTAATTATCCGTCCACTATTGTTAGCTTTCATCTGGGGAATTACTGCTTGAATAGTATTAAACACACCATTGATATTGACATCGATCGCATCACGCCATTGTTGCTCGTTAGCTGCTTCAATAGTCGTCCAGATACAAATACCCGCATTCGCTACTGCAATATCTAAACCCCCTAACTCGCGAACTGTTTGATTAGCTGCTGCTTTCATTGCTGCATAATCTCGGACATCAACCTTGAGTTTGAGAGCTTTAACCCCTTCTGCTTCAACGGCTGCAACCGCTTCATCTAACTCTTGCTCATTAGCCAGACGATAACCAGCGATCGCCATTCCTCCAGTAGGATCGGCAAGGTCAAGTAGTGCTACATTCGCCCCATTTCTAGCATAATTAACCGCGATCGCTCTGCCAATACCACGAGCAGCACCAGTTACCAAAGCTACTTTACCCGATAACAGTTTAGATGATTCAGGGCGATCGCTTTGAGCAATAGGTTGTTGAGTCGATGCTGTGGCTGTTTTGCGAGAAGACATAGCTCCTAAAACCATTCCTGTAGCAGTCATAGCAGTACCTTTAATTATTTCGCGACGAGTATTCATTTGCTTGATCCTCTAAACTTTGAAGTCAGAATAGCAAAGCTGATATTTTGAAAAATAGTAAATTCTTGCTCTTTGTCTCTAACAAAGGAAAGGTCACATTTGTTCATCTGAATAGACATTCAGGTTGAAGAGGAGTTTCATTATCAAATAAGTGAACTCAAAGCTATTATGATGCCATAACTAGACGCAGTAATCGTTCAAGAAAAAACTTTTCCAATAAAGGAGTTTAAGATGAATCGCCAATTACGGCTTGGGATAATTTTATTTTTACTAACATTGGGTCTGACTTTCACAGCAGGTCAAGTTACTCAAGCATCTCAAAGGATGGCGTGCGGAGGATGCATGATGGATGGTGGCATGATGGGTGGCAATAGGCAAGATATGAGAATTGCTGAATTGTTCATCAGCTATTTGCCAACCATAGCCTGATCTGTCGCACCGTTGAGGAAATCCCAGGTGGTGTTCGCACTGTCACAGAGTCAGATCTTCCGCAAGTTACTGCTTTGATTCAAGCCCACGTTCAAAGTATGCACCAAAGGGTTGATGAAGGTCGATGGTTTGCAATGATGAGTCGCACTTTGCCAATCATGTTTCGCAATGCCAATCGCTACCAGCGCGAATTTGAACTGACTCCCAAAGGTATAGTTGTCAAGAAAACCTCCGATGACCCTAATCTAGTAGCTGTTCTTCAAGAACATAGCCGTGAGATTAGCGATTATGTTGAAAGAGGAAACCCTTCGATGGGAGGTGGCAGAATGAGAGGGTGATAGCCAATAAATGGAGTTCGAGGATTTATTCTCTAAACTCTAGAAGTCAGAATAACAAAGCTGATATTGAGGAAAATAGCAAATTCTTGCTAAATATTTGTTTGAGTTACATAATCAAATTTTAAATAGACAAAGATATCTTCTCTCTGTATGATTCCCTTAACGATCAACCAGTTATCCGAGCAACTAAAAGCTGGTGGAACTTTATAAAACAGCGTCCATTAGTTGATTGGGCTACTGATTGGATGGAACAGCACCGCAGATAAATTTAGCTAAAAGCGGGTGAGCGAAATTTACAGTGGTCAAAATTATTTTTCGCGTTGTTTAAGTAATGAGTATTTACTCATTACTCATTACTCATTACTTCTTTCTTTTTTTACTCTCACACCTTTTTTCGTTCACCTGCTAAAAGTGATCGAGCTAATTTGGCTTTGGTAAATTAAAAATCCTTAGTCATGCAGATACTCTAGAAAAAACTTTAGGAGAAACCCCCACGTATTTTTTAAAGGCTTTCCCAAAGTGAGTTTGGTCATAAAAACCAGTTTGCAAAGCAATATCGCTTAAGGGAAGATTGTGAGAAACAGTAATCAATTTTTTGGCTCTTTCAATTCGATTTTGCAACACATACTTGTGAGGCGATAAACCCAGAGACTTTTTGAACAAACGAGCAAAATGAAAGGTACTGAGATTTAATTGTGTAGCTAATTCCGTCAGACTCAGTTCTTTTCCTAAATAAGCGTGAATATATTCGATTACTTCTTTTAATTGCAGAGATGAAAGCTTACCTTGAGGACGAGGTAAAAGAGTAGAGTGATTACGCATTCGCGTATCCTTCGGAACGCTGTGTTTTTCTAACAAATACAGGGAAAATGCTAAAGCTAATGATTCTCCATAGAGAGTACCACCATAATTATTGTTGAGTAACTCAGCTTCAAAATGGGCAGCAAATTGAGCAATATAAGCATCGTACTCAGCCCGACATTCTTGAAACCGAAGCTGGTTGCAGTTTATATTGTCTTGAAAGCATCTAGCTACAAAAGACGGATCGAGAGCGATCGCAATTATCTCAAATGGTTCAAACCAACGAGGAGTATTAAGATCGCCATGAGACTGTAAAAAGAATGCTCCTGGGTAGGTTTGCTTCCTTTTCCAACTACTACCGTCTTGCCATTCATAAGTAATTGGTTTACCTCGACGCATTACCGCCAAACGATGTCCTTGTATATAATGTTCGGGATATTCGCTCGCAGGCAGTGAATGTAATTCTACCGTAATTCCTTGCCAACCAAGATCGACACTTGAACTCAATACTGTTCCTTTAGGTGCTGCGGGAAAAGATTTAGTAGTAGCTGTGTCAATGAGATGAATTTGACTTTCAGACATTAATCATTTTATTCAGACATTAATCATTTTATAAAGATAAGACGTGAGAAGTAAGCTAAGTTAAGCCCGATCGCGCTTAAGATCGTAAATAACTTTTTCGGCTAACCAATTGGGAGAACGACCAGGATTACTAATTAATGTACCAGATAGGAGACGGTTAGCTGTCTGTTGGTTGTGTACTAGCCTAAGTAATTCCTGACGTAGTTTAGGGCTAACATGAGCCAGCAGAGAAGTATTATTGTTAATTGTTGCAGGTATGGAGTTAACCAATGAAGGTTTATAAGCGCGGGTTAGATGATAACCAATTACCCCCGTCCCGATTGCTAAACCAGTTAGACCAACAATTTTATTTAAGTTATCTGTAGATGAACTATTCTTAGGGCGATCGCTATAAGCAAAATTCTGGCTTAAAATTAATTCATCATTGGTTGATTGATTAACTAAATTGTCTTCATTAGCTCGAACGGGTAAAGTTAGTATGCTACTAGCAATACCTGTACCAATTAAGGTTGTAAGAATTGTTTTCCAAGAAAATATTTTGTTCATACTGTCGTGCATCAATTTGTTTTTATATACATTTTGCCGACAAAATATGACATCAAAATGACAAAACACTTACCTAATATGAAATATTTAAATTTTTGCTACAAATAAAACCCTGTAAGGGCGAACGGCCCTTCGGGTTCGACAGTTTGCTTATGTCGGGGAACCCGCCCACCGCAACTGTCTC